>Ga0055480_10000718_pt1 | contig 12627 bp, 13 predicted proteins | sample Muzzi_PWB_D2_FD_57935 | JGI IMG/M metagenome (GOLD analysis project Ga0055480, IMG submission 57935) | Wetland microbial communities from San Francisco Bay, California, USA, that impact long-term carbon sequestration - Muzzi_PWB_D2 | ecosystem: Environmental > Aquatic > Marine > Wetlands ... | reverse complement strand
GGTAATGCGAGCCGGGCTCGCGTAGCTCAGTGGTAGAGCGCATCCTTGGTAAGGATGAGGTCGCGGGTTCAATCCCCGCCGCGAGCTCTGAATAGCCGGTTGAGTACCGAGATGAGGAGAGAGGCAGGACGAGGGCCGGCAGGACGGGCGCCCGTAGCTCAGCTGGATAGAGCATCGGCCTTCTAAGCCGAGGGTCGCAGGTTCGAGTCCTGCCGGGCGCGTCGCTGCGTGAAAGAGGCGGATGTTCGCCCCCATCGTCTAACGGCCAGGACACCACTCTTTCAAGGTGGAGATAGGGGTTCGATTCCCCTTGGGGGTATTGGGACGGCACGCATCACGCAGCAAGAAGCAAGGGAACACCACACGGGGCCGTAGCTCAGCTGGGAGAGCGCCTGAATGGCATTCAGGAGGTCAGGGGTTCGACTCCCCTCGGCTCCACTCGCGGGACCGAAGAAACAGAGCAGCACGCGCGCCGCTAGCTCAATCGGCAGAGCAACTGGCTCTTAACCAGTAGGTTGAAGGTTCGATTCCTTCGCGGCGCATTCCGGGTAGTACCGACGGGTTCGGATCCCGTCCGCAGTTGAGGCGCCCGTAGCTCAGCCTGGATAGAGCGTCTGCCTCCGGAGCAGAAGGTCACAGGTTCGAATCCTGTCGGGCGCATGTCCCTCACTTCGTTCGTCCCGAGCGTCCGCCACGGTTCTCTCCGGTATCTCCTGCGCTCAAACGCCGAACTGGGTGAGGTGATGATCGAGGTGCTTGTAGCTGGCCCATCCCGCTTCCTCGGTCGAGAGATGACCGAATATCGGATGGTCCACCGCGCCGCCACCCTGGCGCGCGGTCTCGATCGCGTCGAGCAGCCGTTCCTGCTCCGCCACGAATTCGTGCTCGTCCGTGATCTGGTACTGCGGATGGGTCCGAAGGCCCCGCGAATACGGCCGCATGCTCACGACGCCGCGCTTGATTAGTGGGCCCGCGAGTCGGATGTACCAGGGCGTGCCGGTCAGCGCTTTGCCGTTCATCACTTCCTGGACCTCGGCGCAGTGGGCGAGCATCTGGTCGACCGACATCTCGCCCCATCGCGGCCTGGTCGCCGGCGTCAGCCGCTTGATGCGCTCGCGGACGGACTCGGCGACGGCGGGGTCGTTCAGACTGCGTCTCATGGTAGCCACATGTTCATTCTATGGGATGCCGGCCGCGCCGGCCTCCTGTATGATGTTCGCCCCATGATTTCCGTCTCTGATCTCGCGAAGTCGTTCGGCGACCGGACGCTGTTCGCCGGAGTCTCGTTCCAGCTCAACCCTGGCGAGCGCTACGGTTTGGTCGGCGCGAACGGGTCCGGCAAGACGACGCTGCTCGAAATTCTTGCGGGCCGTCAGGAGCCAAGCGCCGGTGCGGTCTCCGTGCCGCGGCGGCTCGAGCTCGGCGTCCTCGAGCAGGACCAGTATGCCTACGAGGACGAAGCCATCCTGCAGGTGGCGATGATGGGGAATGCCGAGCTATGGGAGGCACTGGAGGAGAAGGAAGCGCTGCTCGCCGACGAGACCGGCGAGTTCGATGTGGAGCGTTTCGCCCGGCTCGAGGAGACGGTTCAGCGGCACGACGGATATTCGGCGGAGGCCCGGGCTTCGGGCATCCTCGAGGGTCTCGGCCTGCCGGCGGAGGTGCACCGACGCCCCATGTCGACGCTGTCGGGCGGCTTCAAGCTGCGGGTGTTGCTCGCACAGACGCTCGCGGGGTCTCCCGACGTGCTGCTGCTCGACGAGCCCACGAACCATCTCGACATTCTGTCCATCCGCTGGCTTGAGAAATTTCTGCGGGACTTCACGGGGCCGGTGGTCGTGATCTCCCACGACCACCGCTTCCTCGACAACGTCGCGACGCACATTCTCGACGTCGACTACGAGACGGTGACCCTGTATCCGGGCAACTACACGGCCTTTCTCTCGGCCAAGGCCCTCGAGCGCGAGCGGCGGGAGAAGGAGATCGTCGAGCGTGAGAAGGCCATCGCCCATCACCAGGAGTTCGTCGACCGCTTCCGGGCGAAGGCGAGCAAGGCGCGCCAGGCCCAGAGCCGAGTGCGCATGATCGAGAAGAAGGCCGAAGGCCTCGAAGACCTGCCGCGCAGTTCGCGCCGTTATCCGAACTTCCGGTTCGAGCCTCGGCGCCACAGCGGTAAGGAGGTCCTGGCGATCGAGGGTGTCCGGAAGTCGTTTGGCGACAATGAAGTCCTGCATGGCGTCGATCTCACGGTCCGTCGCGGCGACTGCCTGGCGATCATGGGCCCGAACGGGATCGGGAAGTCGACTCTGCTGAAGATCGTCATGGGCGAACTCGAACCCGACGCGGGCCGGTGCCGGTGGGGCTACGAAGCTCACCCGGGCTACTTCGCGCAGGACCACCACGAGCAGTTCGAGGCGCCCGACAAGACGGCCGAGGAGTGGATCGCCGCGTACTGCGATCGTCCGTCGGTGGGATTCGTGCGCGGCGAGCTGGGGCGCGTGCTGTTCTCCGGCGAGGAGGCGGAGAAGCGCCTCGGCGACCTGTCGGGCGGCGAGGCGGCGCGCCTCGTGTTCTGCCGCCTGGCGATCGAACGGCCGAACGTCCTCGTGCTCGACGAGCCGACGAACCACCTCGACCTCGAGGCGATCGAGGCCCTGGTCGAAGCGCTCGAGGACTTCGACGGCACCCTCATCCTCGTCTCCCACGATCGCTGGTTCGTTTCGCAGCTCGCCTCCCGGGTCGTAGAGATCTCGTCCCGCGGCATCCGCGACTTCAAGGGCAGCTATGAGGAATACGTTCACGCCTGCGGCGACGACCACCTGGACGTGGACACCGTGGTGCTGAAGGCACGAAGCCGAAAGCGCGGCGGCGCGGGCGGTGAGGTGGTTGCCACGCGGGAGGCCCCGTCTCGGGCCGAGGAAGCCCGGCGGTCCCGCGAACTGGCGACGCGAAGCGCCGAGGTCACGTCACGCATCGGGGCGATCGAAGCCCGGATGTCGGAGATCGACGCGTCGTTCGCGTGTCCCGAGTTCTACGACAAGACCTCCCGCGAGGACGTGCGGGCTCTCAAGGAAGAGCGCGCAGAGCTGGAAGTGGAACTCGACGCGCGCCTGGCGGAATGGGAGTCGGTGGAGCAAGAGCTGGCGGAGGCGGGCTCAATTTAGGGCAGCTCGTACTCCAGCTCGTACGAGTGTGTCCCGTTGGCGATCTCGATGCCCATGGAGCCGGTCATGCCCTCGAGGCCGCCGGTGCCCGAATCAGGGACGACCCGGATCTGCAAGTCGGGGGCTCCGCGCGCCATCAGCCCGTCGTGCTGCAGGACGAACGTGCCCTGCCGGCCGCCGACCGATCCCGTCACCTGTTCCATCGCGACGTAGCCCGCGGATCCGTCGATCGCGGTGCGAACCGCGAGCATCAGGCCTTCGCTCGCCCCTCTCAGGTCGCCCGAAAACTGCTTGTCGATGCGCATCCGGCCATAGAAAGTGGGTCCCTCGTCCGGGGCCGAGACGGGGGTGAGATTCACTTCGAAGGTGCCGACGGCTCGTCCGGTCATGATGCCTCCTGGCCTCGGGGCTGCACGTCGTGAAACTGCAGGTTCTCGCTCTGCTCCTTCGTCCGGCCGAGCGTCCACTCGGTGTCGAACAGGAGCATCGGGTGGCCGTCCACGTCCTCGACCAGCCGCCGGCCGTGTTTCGAGCCCTCGCTCTTGACCTCCTTCGCGGGGCCGATCACCCAGCGGGCGACCTGGAAGGGGAGGGGCTCGAGTCCGATCGACACGTTGTATTCCCGGTCCAACCGGTCGACGAGCACGTCGAACTGCAGTCGGCCCACGGCGCCGACGATCGGAATAGGGCCGGTGATCGATTCCGCGAACAGCAGGAGGATCGTGCCCTCCTCGGCCAGGTGTCGCAGGCCCTGGTCGAGCTGCTTGCGGCGCATCGGATCCTCCAGCCGGATCTGCGCGAAGTGCTCGGGCGAGAAGCGCGGGACGCCCGGATACTCGAGCGAGTTGCCGACCGCCACCGTGTCGCCCACCCGCAGGCTTCCCCGGTCGTGCAGTCCCACGACGTCGCCGGCTACCACTTCTTCCGCGGCGTGGACCCGGTCCTGGGCCATGAACTCCTGCGGCTGCGCGAGGCGGATCGTCTTGCCGGTGCGTGAGATCGTAGCCTCGGCGCCCGGCTCGAACTGACCGGAGCATACGCGAAGGAAGGCGACCCGGTCGCGGTGCCGCAGGTCCATGTTCGCCTGCACCTTGAACACGAAGCCCGAGAACGGGGTCTCGACCGGGTCCATGACACCTTTCGAACTCTCGCGCGGCGCCGGCGGCGGCGCCGCGGCCAGGAAGCGCTCGAGCAGCACGTCGACGCCGTAGTTGGTCAGGGCGCTGCCGAAGAACACGGGCGTGGCCTCCCCGCTGGCGACTTCTTCGTCACTCGGTTGCTCGCCCGCGATCTCGAGGAGGGCGACCTCTTCGCGGACCTGCGCCGCGGCCTCGGCGCCGAGCGCCTCGTCGACGTACGGTTCGTCGAGCGAGACACGCGTGGCGGGCGGAATCGACTGTCCGTGGTCTTCCGTCCGCGCGTAGAACACGGCCTGCCGTCCGAGCCGGTCGTACACGCCCACCAGGCGCCCTTCGCGACGGATCGGCCAGGCCGCCGCAAAGGCCCGAATCCCGAGGTCGTTCTGGGTGTCGTCGATGATCTTCAGCGGATCCTCGCCCACGCGATCGCACTTGTTGACGAACGTGAAGATCGGCAGGCGCCGCTTCCGGCAAACGCTGAATAGCTTGCGGGTCTGCGCCTCGACGCCCTTCCGATTGTCGAGGAGCATGATCGCGCTGTCGGCGGCCGTGAGCGCCCGGTACGTGTCCTCCGAGAAATCGGAGTGCCCGGGGGTGTCGAGCAGGTTGATCCGGAACCCCTGGTAGTCGAAATGCAGGACGCTCGCGGTGATGGAGATCCCGCGTGCCTTCTCCATTTCGAGCCAGTCGGAGCGCGCGTGGCGCGCGGCCTTGCGGGCCTTCACGGAGCCCGCCTGCTGAATGGCGCCACCGAACAGCAGGAGCTTTTCGGTGAGGGTCGTCTTCCCGGCGTCGGGGTGACTGATGATCGCGAACGTACGGCGCCGGCGGATCTCGCGGGCGAGGGCGGAGCTCACGTGCGCGTCCCTCCGTCCGCCCGATCGGCGATGAATACTAACCGGGCCCGGGTGAGGGCCTCGTCGTTGCCCACGAGCACGACGGAGTCGTGGGTCCGGAACGTGAACTCCGGTCCCGGCGCCACGTGAGCTTCGCCGTCACGGGCGATCGCTACCACGGTCACCCCCGTGCGCGCCCGCAACCGGAGAGCCGCCGGATGCTCTCCTTCCGCCTCCGAGCCGGGCTCGACCTCGACGATGCTGAGGGCCCGGTGGACGCCGAGGCTGGCCAGCGCATCGAGTCCGCCGGCGGGGGTATCCGCCGTCCCGAGCGCCAGGCCGTAGTGCTCCATGCGCGCGGCGTGCACCTCGCGCTCGATCACGTTCGACGGAATCTCGTAGTGGCGCAGCACCCGGGTGAAGATCTCCAGCGAAGTTTCGAATTCCTCGGCGATCACCTCGTCGGCGCCCACGCCCTCCAAGTCGCGGATCGACTGGACGAAGCGTGTCCGTACGACGATACGTATGCCAGGGTTGAGCTGGCGGGCGATCGCCACGCTGCGAAGCTCCTCCGCCGGAGAGGCGATCGCCAGCACGAGCACGCGGGCGTGGGCGACCCCGACTCGCTCGAGCGTGTGGACCTGCGTCGCGTCGCCATAGACGATTGGCTGTCCTTCCCGCTGTGCGCTCTCGACCACTCGCCCGTTCTGCTCGACGATGATGTAAGGAATGCCCACACCGTCCACTACCCGGGCCACGTTCCGTCCGTTCACTCCGTAGCCGACGATGATCACGTGATCGTGAAGCTCCGGCGGTACGTCGGTCGCCTCGTCGGCCGTCGGCAATGTGGTGAGGTCGAGGGCCCGGCACAGCCGGCGTGTCGTGGCCGGGGCCCCGGCGATGAAGAAGGGTGTCACGAGCATCGTGATCACCGCAGTACCGAGGAAGAGCTGGTTCTCAACCGCCGTGAGCAGGCCGAGCGGCAGCGCCACCGTGGCGAGCACGAAGGAGAACTCACCGATCTGCGCGAGCGCGATTCCAGTCATCAGGCTGACCTGGAGGGGCCGCCGCAGCGTGAGAGTCGCACCGGTCGTGACGGTTGCCTTGATCAGCACGACGGCCGCCACGGCGAACAGCACCGGCAGGGGATTCTCGATCAGCCCGCCGGCGTCGAGCAGCATTCCCACAGAGATGAAGAAGATGCCGCTGAACGTGTCGCGAAACGGCAGCACGTCCGACATGGCCTGTGCGCCGTATTCCGATTCGGAAATGATGAGTCCGGCCAGGAAGGCGCCGAGCGCCAGCGACAGGCCGAACCGGGCCGTGAGCACCGCCGCCCCGAGGCCGAACAGCATGATCGCGAGCGTGAACAGCTCGCGCGCGTCGAACCGCGCAAGATGTTTGAGCAGCCACGGCACCACGTAGCGTCCGGTCAGCAGCAACCCCACGACCACGACGAAGCTGATCCCGATCGTCGTCAGGATGCTGGCCGTCGAGGAATCCGTTCCGCCGATCGTGCGGATGACGAGCATCAACGGCACGATCGCCAGGTCCTGGAAGATCAGGATGCCGACCACGATCCGTCCGTGCGGCGTATCGAGCGCGTCGCGGTCGCCGTACACCCGGAGCACGACGGCGGTGGACGAGAGCGACACCAGCGCACCGACGACGATCGCCTTCTCGATCGACAGGCCGAGGCCGAGCACCAGCAGCGCGACGACCGCCATCGTCCCGCCCACCTGCAGAGCTCCGGCCCTGACGATCGACGGTCCGAGCGCGATGATCCGGCTCAGCGACAGCTCGAGCCCGATCACGAACAGCAGCAGGATGACGCCGATTTCGGCCAGATGCTGAACGGCTTCGACGTCGTTGATGAGCGCGAGCGCGTGCGGACCGATCAGTACGCCGGTCGCGAGGAATCCGACGACCGACGGGATCCGGAGCCGCTGGGCGAGCGCCACCACCGGAATCGCGACGGCAATCAGGATCACGAGGTCCTGGAGGATCGTGAAGTCTTCCACGAGAGCCTTTCAGTCGCGCGCGGCGGCGGTGTCGGCAGGCATGGTCCCCACCACTGCGCCCATTCCGCGTGCCCCGAGCGCCCGGTACAGCCGGGCGTTCAGCATGGCGCCCGTGATGCCCGTGTGGTCCTCCGCCACGTGGGGCTCGTCGGCGACGCCCAGTCGGCGTGACAGCGCCGTACCCGTGAGGTCGCGGTAGCCCAGGGACCAGGCCATGGAGGGGATGTCGAGTACGAAGTAGTGGTAGAGCTCGCGCCAGCTCGCTCCGGCGGATCGGAACAGATGATCGAGGAACGCGGCGTCGAACTGGCTATTGAACGCCACGAGTAGCACGGGGCCGTCGCCGGCCACATCGCGATGGAAGGTTCGGAGCGTGTCGATCGCCGCCGGCGCCGCCAGCGCGCCGAGCTCCTCCCACCGACCGGCGTCGAACGCGTTCACGGCGCGCGCCCCCGCCGATGTGCGCTCCGGGTGACGCGGCTGAATACGCACGAACAGGCTGTCGAGCACCCGGCCCTCGAGGTCGGTCATCACGACCCCCATGTCGATCATCTCATGATAGCCGGGGACGAGTCCCGTCGTCTCGATGTCGATGAATGCGAGGCGCCAGGCATCCGGGGACTTCGCCGGCGAAGATGAAGAAACGGGCGCGCGCTCGGCCGCCATGACGAAGGCGGGAGGCGCGCCGGAGTCGTAGCCGGCTTCGTCGGCCCGGTCGCAGCCGATCCCCGCAGCGAGAGTGACGGCCAGCAGGATGAATGTGCCACCTTTCATGGCTCATCTCCCGGATCGGTCGGACGTCTGGCCACGAACACCTCGAGCTCGCGGTCCGGCACGTCGGCGTGTTCGTAAGAGACGGCCCGGGCCAGAAACCCGGCGCGGCCGAGGATCTCCAGCCAAGTCTGGCGCGGGAACAATCCTTCGACGTGACGGTCGTGCTCGACGTGGGCGGCGCTGTCGGACTCGCGGAGCAGGAAGGCATAGTCCACCACGTACGTCGAGTCCTTCGGGTTCGGGTCCCACGTCCACGCCAGATAGCGTAGCGCGCGATTCTCTCCGTCGTGACCGCCCGTTGACGTGTCGGGCCGGAAGCTCTCGCGTACGAAGTCGGGGGCGAACAGCGCCGCGCCGCCCGCCCGGCAATGCACGAAGGCGGTTTGGATCGCTCGGCTGAGGTCCCCCTCGTCGGTCATGTAGCAGATCGCGTCGTGGATGAGCACGATGTCGAACTGGCGGTCCATCCGCAGCGTCCGCATGTCACCGACCCGGTGCTCGCATTCGGGGTTCAAGCGCCGGCTGACCTCGAGCATGTCCTCCGACGGATCGATGAGAGTCACGTCGAATCCGCGCTTGAGATGCGACGCGTTGTTGCCGCCTCCGCTGCCGATGTCCAGCAGTGTGTGCGCCGGGCCATCACAGGCGGCGCGAAGCTGGCGGGCGTAGAACTCCGCCTCTTCGGCGTAGTCTTCCGGCGCCGACAACAGGGGCCACCAGGTGGCGAGCTCCCGGTAGAGGCGGGGGGCGGGAGAGTTCATGCGTCGAGCAGGAGTGCGATCGACGACGACGCGAGCGCTGACAGAGGTATGGGGGACTCGGGGTCGTCCACGTTCGGCTCCAGCTCACGACGCATCCAGAGAACGTCGTGCCAGGCGCCGGACTTGAAACCTGCGGCCGGAAACACCCCGATCGGTGTGAAGCCGAGGGCCTCGTGCAACCGGACGCTGGCCTCATTGGGAAGGGCGATGATCGCATAGGCGACACGGTAGTGTTGCGCATGCAACATATCGAAGAGCACGGCATAAAGTCGACGTGCCACGCCGGATCGCCGGGCCGCCTCCGACACGTAGACCGAGACCTCCACGGCCCACTGATAGGCATCGCGGTATCGATGCTCCGCGGCGTAGGCGTAGCCGAGGATGTCGGACGGGTTGTCACGCCGGGATGTCGCGACCAGCCAAGGCAGTTGTCTCAGGGTGGAGTGAATTCGCGTCTCGATCGTCCGGACGTCCGGTGGTGTCCACTCGAACGAGATCGCGGTGTGTCGCACGATCGGCGCATAGATACCCTGAATGGCGGGCGCGTCCGCCGGGGTAGCGAGACGGACGTGCACCCGGGTCGAGGTCTCGGGCGCGAACATGGTCACGGCTCCGCGCGGACCAGGCGCCGCGTACCGTCGCCCTGGTAGGCATACTCGATCGTCAGGCATCCGGGTTCCGGGCCGGGGCAGTAGTAACCAAGCACGGCGAGCTTCGCATAGCGGCCGTCGTGAGTGCGCAGCACGAAGGTCGCCGGTTCCGGCTGAAGCAGGTGCGAGAGCCAGCTGTAGGAATACCAGTCGTCGAGCACCGCGTTGACCGTATCGCTCCCGGGCGTGACGCGGCTGGCCTCGTACCCGGTTTCCGGCGCCTCCCGCACGCTGCCGAACGGGGCCTCGACTCGCACGACACCCCCGTTCCCCGGCAGCCCGTCGCCACCGTTTACCGCTAAGCGGTATCGCTTTACCGCAAGATCCCAGTCTTCGCCCGGGGTTGCTACCGTCCCGCGGCCGAGATCGAAGTGGATCCATCGGTTCCCGTCGCGGCCGTCGATCGTGACGGTGTCAGGGCCGACGAGATCACGCGGCACGTCGCGCGCCTCGAGCGGCGACAGGCCGAACACGACGGTCCTTGGCCGGGTCACCGAAGCGGCAAGCACCGCGACGATGAGAACGACGAACACGCTCCCGGCGAGCCACAGCCAGGCCGGCGTGTGCTGTGGCCCGATCCCGAGCGCGCTCCCTCTCACGCGCATTCAGTCGTGGCGGCCGCGCAGGAAGCGCTGGAGATTCACCAGGTAATAGCCGAGGGCGCCGCTGAGGATGAAGAACACGATTGCCGTGACCAGATTCGCGGGCGCCGACGTGTCGGCGTAGCGGAGTAGCTCCCAGATCCCGAACCCGAAACAGAAGAGAATGGCAGCTGAGATCAGAAACCGGTGAAATCCGATGACGCCCACGTTGCCTCCAGAAAGCCGGGGAATGCGACACACATCGAGAAGCTACGCGAGCGCATGCAACGTTGCCAAACCCACCGGGCAAGCGAACCTTGGCAGCATGACCATCGAACATCGTACGTACGCCGATCTCACCACCCCCGACACTTCGCGGATGGTCGAACAGGTGACGACCCAGCACGAGCGCGTGGCCGGGCGACTGGTCGCAGTGAAGGCCTGCGTGGCAGTCATGAGCGGTAAGGGTGGTGTGGGGAAGAGCCTGACCAGCGCCGCGCTCGCGGCGGCCGCGGCCATGCGTGGGCTCGACGCCGGCCTTCTCGATGCCGATCTCGTCGGTCCCACGGCGGCCCGTATGTCCGGCGTGGAGGCGTCGGGACTCGTGGTACGCGAAGACGGTGTCCGGCCGGCCCGCTCGCCCGCCGGCGTGCGGGTCATGTCGATGGAGTTGCTGCTCGAGGACGGGGCCCCACTCGCCTGGAAGGAGCCAGACTCGGAGAGCTTCGTCTGGCGTGGCGCGCAGGAGCGGAGCGCCCTGCGTGAGTTCTTGGCCGACGTGGAGTGGGGCGCCCTCGACCTGCTGGTTGTCGACCTGCCGCCCGGGACGCAGCGGCTCATCGATCTGCACGAGCTATTGCCGCGCCTCGACGGCGTCGTGGTGATCACGATTCCGTCCGGGGCGTCCGAGGGCGCGGTGGCGCGCTCGCTGCGGCTGGCTGGCGACCGGGAGATCCCGATTCTCGGCGTCGTGGAGAACATGGCGGGCTACGCCTGCCCGGGCTGTGGCGAGACGCAGGCGCTGTTTCCCGGCGACGCAGGTGCCCGACTGGCCGAAGCGCACGGCGCGCCCCTGCTCGGTCGTGTTCCGTTCGACCCGGAAGCGGCGGCGCTGGCGGAGGTGGGCGATCTAGCGACCCTCGTCGCGCGCACCCGAGCCGGTCACGCCATCGGCGAGCTGGCGGCTTCCCTGATCGAAGCTCTAGGGCGGGCGGCATGAAGTTCCTCTGCGTGGAGTGCGATCAGCAGATGATCTTCGAGCAACGCCAGCTGCCCGGCGACGGCACGTTGGCCGCCGCCTTCCGTTGCCCTCAGTGCGAGCGGATCGTGGCGATGCTGACGAACCCGATGGAAACCCAGCTCGTCTCGTCGCTCGGCATTAAGATCGGCGGGAGCGAGGTTCCCGGGCAGCCGCTGGAGCTCGTGCGGTCCAGCGTCACGAGCGGGCGCGAGGATGCGTTCGAGGACCAGCCCGACATCTCGCCGGCCGGGCCCCGCGCCGAGTCCACCGACGAGGGCGCGCGTCGAGCGGCGTCGGTCGTCTGGAGCCTCGCGGCGGTCGAGCGGCTCGAAGGTGTTCCCCGCTTCGTCCGCGGCATGGTCAAGCGGATATATACCGACTATGCGAAAGAGCACGGGATCAGCGAGATCACGCCCGCCGTGATGGACCGCGCTCGCTCCGACCTCGGGCTGGAGGGGATGTGAGCGAACCTCCGGGCGGCACTGCAGCGGAGGCCGACCCCGCGATTTGCCGCCATGTCGGCGGTCTCACCGTGACCATCGATCGTCTGCTGTGCGTCGGGTTCGGAGACTGCATCGACGAGGCCCCCGAGGCGTTCGAGTTCGATGACGAGGGCATCGCCATTCTCACCGATCCGGCGAGCGTCGAGCGCGAACGACTGCTCCGTGCCTGCGAGATCTGTCCCGTCGACGCGATCACTGTCTGCGACGCGGACGGTCGCCAGCTCGTTCCCGGCGACTGAGACGCCGCCAATGAGCGAACCCCGGGCGGCCGTCGCCGATCTCACGTTTGGCTACCGGGCGCACCGGCCGGTGCTCGATGGCATCTCGTTCGAGGTCGCAGGCGGCGAGGTCGTCGGTCTCCTGGGCCGGAACGGCTCCGGTAAGACGACGATCCTCCGCCTTCTTGCCGGCCTCCTGGCGCCGACTTCCGGTCACGCGACGGCGGTCCGACCCTCGGCCGTGGTCCTCGACCGAGCTGCCTTTCAGGATGCGCTCACGGGGGCCGAGAACCTCCGGACAGGACTGCGCCTCCGCGGTCTCGCCGGTGACCGCGTCGACCGTGCCGTTCCGGAGTGGCTTGGCGCTTTCGGTCTCTCGGCCGATGCCGATCGGCCCGTCGACGAGTACTCGCTCGGCATGCGACGTCGGCTGGCGCTGGCAGAGGCCTTCGCCGCCAATCCGGCCCTCCTTCTGCTCGACGAGCCGACACTCGGACTTGACCCCGAGGGTCGGGTGCGCCTGGCCGAAGTGCTGGCCGCCGCCTCGCGTGAGGCGACGGCGATCGTCGCGACCAACGATGCGGACTTCGCGACTCGCGCCTGCGGCCGCGTGTTGCTGCTGAGCGACGGGGCCGTCGTCGCCGAAGGTGTGCCGGGCGACCTGATAGCGGCCCTCGGCGCTCCGACGCTCATCGAGCTCGAGGCGGTTGCGCCCCCGGCCGGAGAGCCCCCGGCCGGCC
>Ga0055480_10000716_pt1 | contig 12676 bp, 10 predicted proteins | sample Muzzi_PWB_D2_FD_57935 | JGI IMG/M metagenome (GOLD analysis project Ga0055480, IMG submission 57935) | Wetland microbial communities from San Francisco Bay, California, USA, that impact long-term carbon sequestration - Muzzi_PWB_D2 | ecosystem: Environmental > Aquatic > Marine > Wetlands ... | reverse complement strand
CATACCAGGGATCGTATTGGTTTCCAATACAAAAATATCCTGGCCGCGCAGGATCATATCGGTACGGCTGTATCCCTTGCAATACAATGCCTTGTGGGCGGTCTGGGCATATTGTTGGGCTTTTTGGGTCACATCCGCATCGATACGGGCTGGACAGATTTCCTGGGTGGCGCCAGCGGTATACTTGGCTTCGTAATCGAAAAAAGCATGCTGCTGACCGGGAATAATCTCTATCAGCGGCAAAGCCTGCAGCGTCTCATTGCCCAGCACGCCGCCGGTTAGTTCGATACCTGCGATATACGCTTCCACCATCACCGCGGCATCGTGTTCAAACGCCTTTTCCAAGGCCGACACCAATTCCCGGTCAGAACGTACGATGGACATCCCAATGCTTGATCCGGCGCTGACCGGCTTCACAACCACCGGCAATCCCAGCCGCTGTACCGCTGGCTCGGCATCAAGCGCGCAGGCGCGCATAACCACCACATAAGGCGGTACCGGCAGCCCGGCTTTCTCATACATTTGTTTGGCGGCCAGCTTGTTCATGGCCAAGGCGCTGCCCAGCACCCCGGCTCCTTGATAAGGGATGTCCAGCAATTCCAGCAAGCCCTGGACCGTTCCATCCTCGCCGTAGGGACCGTGCAAAATTATCAGGGCCGCGTCGATTTGGGAAGCTTCCGCAATGAGTTTCGGCAGATCTGTTTGCGGATCGTAGCGCCGCACCGCATATTTGTCTTTATCCAAGGCCTGATAAACTTGTTGGCCGCTCTTTAAAGAAACCTCTCGTTCCGAGGAGATACCCCCTGCCAGCAATGCAATGGTTTTTTTCATAATTGGGTCCCGTGGGGTTGTTGAGTTTGTTGAGTTTATTGAGTTTATTGAGTTTGTTGGGTTTATTGGGTTTGTTGGACTTGTTGGGTTGCCGGTGCCGGCGATGTGTTCAAAGCCCTAACAACCGCTGCTTGGCTTTGGTGAACTCATCCGACGTGATCAGCTCTTTTTCCAGCAACCTGGCCAGCGTATCGAACTCCCGAATCCGGGCGGTTTCCGCATCCTCAAGCTGCAAGGAAGATTTCTGGCTGTCGAGCTGAAGGGCATCGACTGCCTGCGGTTTGGCCAGTTTCAAGGTGGCCATGCCGCCCAGCAGGCTCACTTCCACCGCACGCCCCTGCAAGACTGGCATTCGCAGGGTCTCTTTCAGGGTCTTGCCCTCTTTGCGCAAACGCCGAAAAAACCAGTAGGCCGACAGCCCCACCAGGGCCATCCCTCCCAGGAAAACCCAAAGCATGTATTGCATCATCCCACTGAGGAAGACCACCAAAAGACCCAGGGCGGCAAAAAGCACCACATGCAACAACAAGATCATATGGGCCAGGAAGATACTCTTAAAAAGTCCTTCGCTATGATTAGGTGATTTTAATCCCATGGTGCTATACTTTGGAAATCGCTGATTCCCGGCTCTATCGGTCGGTTTTCGCCTCTTTTGCAAGCATTCGATCGGAGATGGCTGCTAAATAGTACTGGGGCATATCAAACCGCGCATCGGAATTTCGGGAAGCGTTTAATTTCATAATTAAAAAATTGAGCTTTTTCAGGGTACGATATCGTTCGGCCTCATCGTGCAGGTTGGCCAACAGATCTTCGGTGCGCAGAATCTCTTTTTTGAGCTCAATTTCGGGGGGCAGAAAATCTGCGTTCTTCAAAATTTTGTAGGCCAAACGCAAATCCTCGGGAATATGCCGGTCGTCGGTCAATTCCAACCGTTTGCCGGCACCCGGTAAAGCGTCAAATTCCCCCCTGCGCTGGGCTTTTTTTATTCGATCTTCGACAATTTTTTCATAACCGGGAATCATGATCGTGTATGACCTTTAAAAAAAATGTATATTAACTCTTCCCTCAAAACGGTATTGAAGGGATAAAACTTTTGGGTTATGGGTCAATGGCATTTACTATAGTATACTAATTTTTCGGTTTTCAAGGACTAAAGCTTACAATGAATCAGGATCGCAACCGAAACCCCGATCATCGCAACCATCTTCGCCGCACTTCATTTATTATCGTTGAGTATTCGGTCAAAGAAGGAACCTTCCGGGATATTATCAAGAACATCGGCGCCAATGGTATGTTTGTCAACACCACCAGGGCAATCGCCGAAGACCAGCCCATTGAATTACGCTTTCCCCTATTCAAGTTCGATCATCTGATTCAAGTCTCCGGTCAGGTGACCCGCAGCAGCGCCTCTGGATTTGCGGTGACCTTTGCCCAACCCATCCCCGGTCTGATCTGTAAGGATGGTCAATTCCCTGAAATTGTGCATGAAATCGACAGAGATACCTCATCTTAGGGCGACCCTTACCCTGTCATTTTTTTTCGGATTCAAAGGCGGTTATCTGGCGGTCATGGTAAATATGCCATAAATCCTGCAACGCCTCATGATCCGGAGCGCCCCTTTGAATGGCTTCCAGTTGGCTGCGGGCTTGATCCAATCGGCCCTGATCCAGGTCGATGCGGGCCAACTCGATCCGGGCATCCCAATGCCGCGGATCCACCTCAACAGCCTGTGTCAGAGCCTGCCTGGCCAAATCCAAACGGCCGGCTGAATATGCTGTCAATCCCAGGCCAAAATGGTTTTCCGCATTATGGGGATTGAGTGCGATAGCCTGTTCAAAAGCAGTAATCGCCTTTTCCGTATGGTCCACTTCCGCATACGCCATTCCAAGGTTAAAATAAAGTTGATCGTCTTTATCGTAACCGCATGCGGCCGCCCGTTCAAATTGTTCAATTTCCTTGTCCCGATCACCCAACTGGCCCCAAATATATCCCAGATGGTAAATCGCCAGGCATTTGCCTGGGTTAGCCGCCAGAAATGCCTGGTGCCGTAAAAGGGCCTTTCCCCAATCCCCATCTGTCACCGCCTTGTCGGCCTGGTCATCACATGACCACTGTTTGCTTTCAGGACCGGACGCCGTAGAGGCGCAGGACCACAGCCCCATCAGTACGATTAAAAGAGCCGGAAACATCAAATGATTGATACCTGCTTTATTCCTGAACATGATGACCCCTGAACTGTGAATCATGAACACTGATGTCTAATTATCGCAAGTGCTTTATCACTTGCAAACACATTCTTATAAGATCCCGAATTTTAGCTATAAACCCTTAACTTTCTGGGCTCTTGACCCTCCAGTTGAACTGATATAACATCGCATGTTCGCATCAATATCGGATCCGATGGAGCTAAAAGTGATTAAAAGCCAAGTGTTTGTCATTCGTGCAATTTTGGGTGTCGGCTTTGGGGTTGTACTGTGGCGTCTGTTTTATCCCCAAGCCCCTGCCGTTTTTATTATTGGCCTGTGTGCCGCCCTGGTGGCTCTGGCCTATTTGACCGAGTATCTGCGCAACCGTAGCAAAGCACGTTCCCAAAAGACACCTCGCATTCCCTAGGAGCGGTTGTATGTGAGATTTGCGCGAACAAAGGAACCCATCTGTTTTGAAACAAATCATTTTAGGAACCGCCGGCCATATCGACCATGGCAAGACCAGCCTGATTAAAGCCGTTACCGGAATCAACACGGACCGGCTGAAAGAAGAACAGGTGCGTGGTATCACCATTGAACTGGGGTTTGCCTCCCTGGCATTGCCCAGCGGGCAACGGCTGGGAATCGTGGATGTTCCCGGTCATGAAAAATTTGTTAAGAACATGGTGGCCGGCGCAACAGGTATCGATATTGTGGCCCTGGTCATCGCGGCCGATGAGGGCATCATGCCCCAAACACGGGAACACATGGAGATTTGTTCCCTGCTGGATATCAAATTCGGTCTGGTGGTTCTCACCAAAGTCGATCTGGTGGATGAAGAGTGGCTCGAGTTGGTCGAAGACGAGGTCATGACGTTTGTTCGTAACACTTTTCTTGAAAATGCCCCCATTTTGCCGGTTTCCTCTTCCACCGGACAAGGACTGCCGGATTTTATCAAATCCCTGGATGATATCAGTAAAACAATCCCTATGCGTCGCACCGCCGGCTTGTTCCGTCTTCCGGTTGATCGCGTTTTTACAATGAAGGGATTTGGCACGGTGATCACTGGCACTTTGATCGCCGGCAAAGTCAGCGTGGGGGATCAAATCATGCTGTATCCTTCGCAGATCACCTCCAAAGTCAGGGGGGTGCAGGTTCACGGTGAAAGCGTCCCAACGGCCATGGCGGGGATGCGCACGGCCATCAACTTTCAAGGATTGGACAAAACCCTGGTGAATCGCGGCGACATCGTGGCGATCCCGGGCACATTGGTATCCAGTCATATGGTGGATGTATCGCTGAATTATTTACCCGGAAATACAAAGAAAATGAAAAATAGAACTCGGGTAAGATTTCACAGCGGTACCAGTGAAATTATGGGGATCGTCGTACTACTCGACCGGGAGGAACTGACCGCCGGCGAAACGGCATTGGCCCAGATTCGCCTGGAAACGCCTGTATCTCTAATTCGAGACGACCGCTATGTGCTGCGTAGCTATTCTCCGGTGCGCACGATAGGTGGCGGCCGGATCATCAATCCCATTCCGGTCAAACATAAACCCAACAAAAAAGAGGTCATTGAATACCTGTCCGTTTTAACCGAAGATGATTCCGATGGCATTATCAACGCCCAAATTCTAGCCACGGGCTTTGGCGGTTGCAACTATGCAAATTTACGGCTGATGGTCAATCTGCCGGATAAACAGCTGGACCAAGCCCTTCAGGTCATGCTGTCGCAGCAAATCATTATCCAAATCGACAAAGAAACCCGTACGTTTATTCATCAGAATGCTTTTTCGGAAATCCAGGAACTTGTTCAGACTTGCTTGACAGGCTACCACACAAAATATCCATTAAAACCCGGGATTCCTAAAGAGGAACTCAAGACCAGGCTGCCCGGCACAATAGACAGCAAAACGTTCCTGATTGTTCTGCAGCATCTGACCAAAGTCGGGCGGATCGTGGCTGAAGAAGATCTTGTGCGTCTAACCCATCATAAAGTATCCCTGGCGGCCGATCAGGAGACATTGCGCAACCAGATATTGGCAGCTTTGGAAACCGCGGAATTGTCGCCGCCCTATTTTAAGGACTTTTGTCAGGACTTGAAAGCACCCATGGGTCAAGCCAAGGAAGTGCTGGCCCTGCTTATCAACGAAGGCCTGGTGGTCAAGATTAAGGAAGATCTTTACTATCACCATCGGCCCTTGGAGCAGTTGAAGCAGAAACTCGTTGATTTCCTGATCTCCCACGAGGAGATCTCGACACCCCAGTTCAAGGATATGGCTGGAGCTTCCCGCAAATTTGTGATACCTTTGATCGAGTTTTTTGACAGTACCCAGGTGACGATTCGAGTCGGCGATATTCGCAAATTGCGCCGGCGTCCAGGCCATTAGGCTGTTTAAAAAAGGAATTGACCATGGAGAACCAGAGCGAAAAGAACGGATCGGGTTTCAAGGCCTTTGCAGCCAAGCGCATTATTCTGGCTGCCGTTCTAATCATCGCGGTGGTATGGGCTTTAGGAATAGGTTTGAATATTATTGGGCGCACGGATAGGCCACCGACAGCAAGCGGGACTCAACAGGCCCAACCGGAAAAAGAAATTGCAGAACACACTGCTTCCCAATCGGCAACCGTGACAACAGAATCACATACACCCGCACCAGAATCGCCTGTCATTGAGGGGCCTGTTGCCGTTGCTCCCCAATCCGGCGAGGTCAGCGACATGACCGAACCCTCCGATAATAACACTTCTCATCCCAAACCCGGTGATGTCGCGCCTGAACCAACTCCCATGCAATCGGGTACGACCCCAGCGGCGTCAGATCATGCCCCAACAGCGGAAGCGTCACACGCAGCCGCCCGGCCCAATCAGCAGACCGAAGAAAGCCAAACCCATGTTGTTGAACCCCCTACGGAGCAGGCCATGCGCCCCAGAGGCGTGACCTTTGTCGAGGCTGTGATTCAACCCATCGACTATGAACTTAATAAGCGTTTCTGGGGTTGGCGACCCAACGATATCGTCAATTTTACCGACAATATCAACAATTTCCAACTGGGAGTGCTGGAAGTAACCCGCCGAGCAACGATCATGCTGTCGGAGCGCATTTCACGAACAGGCTCCACCGACAGCCTTAACCCGCACCTGGAAGACGCCGCCAACTGGTTGATGGTCACAGCCACGCGGTACTGGATTCCCTCACCGGAGTCCAAGTATAAAGAGTGCATCAAAGAACTGGAAGACTATAAGCAAGAGCTGATCAAAGGCAGTGCTTCTTTCCATATCCGCACCGACAACCTGATCCCCTTGCTGGCGTCTTTTGAAGATCTGCTCGGCAGTTGCGACGAAAACCTGGTCAAACAAAAGAATGAGGACGGATCCAAGGTCAGTTTCTTCAAAGCCGACGACTATTTTTTCTACGCCAAAGGCGTAGCCAGTGCCATGGCAACCATCTTGGAAGCGGTGCACTACGAGTTTCTACCAACCCTGGAAAACCGCCACGGTGCGGCGGGATTGCTTCACCATGCCTTGGCGTCCTGCCGTCAGGCATCCGCACTGAGCCCTTTGCTTATCACCAACACCGCGCTGGATGGTATATTTGCCAACCACCGGGCCAACATGGCGGCCCCTGTCAGCCACGCACGGTTTTATATCGGGCAGTTGATTAAAACGTTGTCTACCTGACAACGCCACGGTCCAATGCATACCTTACAGCCGTACCGATCTCCTTCAAACTGTAAGGCTTTTTGACGTACGCACCGACTCCCAGTTCGCGAGCTTTTTTTACCCGCGTCGATTCAGCCAGGCCACTGGCAATGATGGCTTTTTGTTGCGGATTAAAATCCAGAATGCGGCGGAAAGTCGACAGCCCATCCATTTCCGGTTCCAACACCATATCCAGGACCACGAGGTCCGGTCGGAAATTCTGCTCGAATTTTACGATAGCCGCTTCACCGCTTTCAACGGCGGTAACCTTATATCCCAACCGGTTGAGCATCCGGATCGCAATTTCGCGATGCTCGACATTATCATCAATCACCAGAAGCTCCTCACCCTTTCCGATATATTCTATTAATTCATGATTCAAAGGACGGGATGCTTTCTTGTCAAGGGTAGCCGGAAAGAATAATTCAACCTTTGTTCCCTGGCCCACCTGGCTTTGGATAACGATAAATCCGTCAAGGTCTTGTACAGCGGCCCAGACAATGGCCATGCCTAAACCGGTACCGCTGCGGCCCATGACTTTTTTCGTAAAAAAGGGCTCAAAGACCCTGTTAAGATCATCCGGCGCAATACCATGCCCGTTGTCGCTCACCGTCAGAACCGCATGCTCCCCGGGCTTGCCTTTCAGCCGGGAATCATCCGCCTCAATCATCTGGTTGCGGGTCTCAATCTGGATTCGACCGCCGCCGGGCAATGCTTCGGCGGCATTTATGAGAATATTCATCAATGTTTTGGTCAGATGAATCGTCGAACCTTTAATGGCCGCCAATGCGGGAAGCAGATCGATCTCTACGTGGATATCGGGATGGCGGGCGATCAGATCTTCATACTCGGGGCTCTTCAGATAATCTCTGACCACATCATTAATGCTGACCGCCTCGGTGACGGCCACCCCCCTGCGGGACAATGTCAGCAAGTCCTGAACAATGGCAGCCGCACGCATACCGGCGCCCTTGATCTTGACCAGGGGGTCGAATAAGGGACTGTCCGGCGGCACATCCATCAGCAATAAATCCGGGTAGCTCACGATGGCTGCCAGGATATTGCTCAAATCATGGGCTACCCCCCCGGCCAGGGTGCCGATGGCCTCCATGCGTTGGGCTTTGCGCAGCTGTTCCTCGAGTTGCTTCTGCTGGGTGGTATCCACAAGAATGCAGCGGCCTTCGATAATCTGCCCCTGTGCATTGCAAAAGGGTTCCAAAGTAACATTGACCCAAACCGGCTGCCTGTCATTGCGGATTAATTCTACCGTTTCATTATAGACCGGCTGACCATTCTGGAGCAATTGATGCATCCAGCGGGCTTTGTCCTGATTGCCCTTATCGCTTGAAACATGGCTCAGCAGCGACGAGTTCAGAAGATCTTCCCGGCAATACCCCAGCAGACGAACAGCGGCCGAATTGCAATTGACAATCACAGCATCTTCAATCCTCAGGGAGATATAGGCAGTAGGCGCTTTCTCATACAGGCTGCGATAGCGCTGTTCACTATTCTGGAGTTCCTGATACGCATCGGCATTGATAATGCTGGCGGCTGTTTGGTAGGTGACCCCCGTCAGCAAATTCATATCGCTCTGGGTCAGCGGCCGCTTGGTAATCAAGTTGTCGACAGCCAAAATGCCCAGTGACCGATCTTCATAGACGATAGGAAGACAGATCAAGGATTTGGAGCCAATACGCTTGAGCAGTTGCTGGCTTCGGGGGGACAGGGAATCCTTCATCATATCGATATCATCGACCAAAATCGCGCGCTGTTCCCGAAAAGTCTGGATAAAAATCCCCCTGGCAGCGGGGTTGTCCAGGCGGAACTGGGTTTTGCTAAGCAGTTCCAACATGGTTTCATCAAAACCATAGCCCGCTGAATAGAATAAGCGCTGGCGCTCCTTATCCGCCAGCATGATCAGACCGCGATCAAAGTCGAGATAATGCTGGATATTTTCCAGGACCATGGCCGACAGCTTGTTGACATCCAGTATAGTGGAAGTGGCCGCACCGATCTTTTGAACCAGAAGTGCACCCCGGTAGCGATAATCTATCTCTTTGATATGATCCTCGGCGACATTGCCTTGATTCTGAATCGTATGGGTTAACGCTTGCCTTTCATAGGCAGTGGCCCGCAAATAGACTCCCATGCTGACAATCCCGCCCGCAGAAAGAATCAGCAGCCAGGGCAAGAGAGGAAACATAAAAAAAGTTATGCCGGCGACCAGGGCACTGATAGTTGCCGCGATCCCGAATATGCGTTTCCACTTGCTGTGGATCGGCTGGCTCCAACTGACCACGTAGCGGCAATGAACATCTCCCTTATGAATGCATGCGGGATGATCAATTTCGGCGTAACGGTCAGTGAACAGGGTGCTTAAAGCTTCGAAGACCCCAACGCGATTCTCGCACTGGTGCGGGCTTTCCAGAACATCAGGGAAAGGTTCGACAATGATTTGAACCCTATTGCTGGCCAATTTCTGTGTTTTGACCAGAGCCCCCCGACTTAACATGGGATATAATTTGGCCAGCAATAAATAGATGGATGAAACCTTCAACAACCCCAAGGCCAATTGCCTGACAGGGCCTGCGGTTTCGTTTAAGACGGCAAGGCGACCGGCTTCGCGCGCTATGGCAGGATTGCCAGTGACCTCGACAGTTTTCTCAAAAAAACGATCGACCTGCTGTTGGTTGAACCAGTGCCCGGGGTCATCCAATTCATACTTGGAGATCTCGGCATGCCGTAAAATGATATCAATATCCGCATCAGGATAAAGAGCGTTCATGCAGTGGATATAAGACTTCACTATTCGGCTGTTATAAATTTGGGGCAGTTCAGCCATTGTGTGTGGGCTTTCCAATTGCGAGATCCGTGAATTCATCAAGCCGAAGAAAATTATACTGCAATCTATAATTTATCGGCGAAAAGCAAACCCCTTGTCAAGCTTAAATACCGGTTATGGTTAAATAAATATAAACTCGATTTTTCACCGATAGGCCTGATCGCGCGCTGAACCGGCGGCCTGCCTGCCGGCAGGTGAAGACCGCGTTGACAATAGTCGGACAGTTGGCTTATGGTAAAAATCCGATGGCGTCAGCTGATTGGTTGGATCGGCTAACGATATTGAACACGCTTTTTTAACGGTTCTACACCATGGGCAGGAGTGGGTCGGAAATTGAAAGCACTCGGAAAATTAGCTATTCTTCTTTTGGCTGCTGCCTTAACAAGTGCAGTCTGGTTCGGTTATGCACTGTACCGATATGCAAACAAGCCCTGTGCAGTCATTGATCATCAAGTTATTTTTGCGATTGCCTCCGGAGAAGCTTTTGATCCCTTGATTGCGCGCCTAGCGACAGAAGGTTTCATTTCCGACCCCTTTAAATTTAAATTATTGGCCCGGATTAAAGGAGACGACAAAAAACTAAAAGCCGGTGAATACAACCTGTCAGCCGCCATGACGCCGAATCAGATTCTGGATGTGCTGGTCGGGGGAAAATCCTTCTTATATCGTTTGACCATCCCGGAAGGATACAATGCAAAGCAGATTGCCGCTGAAGTAGCCGCCCAGCACTTGGGGGACGCTCAAGCGTTTCTGGATTTGGTCAACGATCCCGAAACGGCCTCGCGCTTAAATATAAAAGCACAAAGCCTGGAAGGATATCTTTTCCCCGACACCTACCTATTCCCCAAGGGAGTATCCGCTCTGGCCATTATCAGCAAGATGGTGGCTCGCTTCAAGGAGCAATTCAAACCCGAATGGTACGCCCGTGCCCGGGAGCTAAATCTCTCTGTACATGAAATTGTTACGCTGGCGTCCATTATCGAGAAGGAGACCGGCGATCCAGCGGAACGTCCGCTTATCTCCTCGGTTTTTCATAACCGTCTGAAAAAGAAAATGCGGCTGGAGAGTGACCCCACCGTCATTTTCGGCATTAAAGACTTTGACGGCAATATCAAACGCAGCCATTTGAGCACACCGACGCCCTACAACACCTACATCATCAGGGGTTTGCCGCCTGGTCCCATCGCCAGCCCCGGCCTCGCATCCATCGAAGCCGCTCTATATCCGGCTGATACCAATTTTCTATTTTTTGTATCGAAAAAGGACAACACCCACCATTTTTCCGCGACCATCGAGGAACATAGGCAGGCCGTACGCAAATACCAACTCCGGCGAAGACGAAAACCGAAATCCTGATCCAGCTGAGCCGGAAGTTATGATATAGGGAGACAACATGCCGATCCAAAATCTCTCCAAACTTCAACGGGCCGGGCAGCGTCTGATGGTCGGTTTCGACGGTCTACGCATAAACGATACGCTCAAACTGTATATCGAGCAAATCAAAGTCGGAGGGCTTATTCTTTTTGCCCGCAACATAGACTCCCCGGCCCAGGTTCAGGAATTGTGCGCCGAGGCTCAAGCCTATGCATTGGAATGCGGCCAACCGCCTCTGCTTATCGCTATCGATCAGGAAGGCGGAGTGGTATCGCGACTCAAACCGCCCTTTACCCAGTTCGACGGCAACCCGCACATGAAATCAACAGATGACGCTGTTCGTTTTGCCCATACCACCGCGCAAGAATTGGCCCAGATCGGCGTCAACATGAATATGGCCCCAGTATTGGATGTACTGCCGGCTGATGGCCCCAGCGTTATGCAGACCCGTGCCTTTGGGCATGACCCCAAATATGTGGCCCACATGGGGACCACTGTCATCCACCATTTGCAACGTAAAAAGATAATGGCGGTGGCCAAGCATTTCCCGGGGATCGGGCGCACTGTCCTGGATTCGCATAAAGAGCTTCCGGATCTGGATGTGGACGCCGGGCTGCTGGCCGACACAGATATGATACCGTTCCAAGCCGCCATTGCTGCTGATGTGGCCGGCGTGATGCTGTCCCATATCCGCTACCGCGGCCTTGATCCCCAGTGGCCGGCCAGCCTCTCACCGATGATCGCTGAAAAAATCCTGCGCCACCGAATGGCGTTTAACGGACTGGTGCTCACCGACGACCTCGATATGGGGGCCATTGCCAAGCACTACGCATTGCCCATCATCGTCCAGCAGTGTTTAAATGCCAGCATAGATATTCTTCTAATCTGCCACGCCGGCCCTAATATTGAAACGGCACGCGATCATATATTGGCATTGTGCAAAAACAACGAGGCGTTGATCCGCAAAGAAGAAGAGAGCCTGCAACGCATTCTGGGGGTCAAGGAAACTTATCTTGGGGGTTAAACCGAGATGTCACAAAGCTGTGGGAGCGGTGTCTGACCGCGATATCAAGCCTATACCAGCAGCAATTCTCGGTGAAGCGACCAGTGAGTTGATGCCATACCAGGGTTTTTCGCGGCGACACGCCGCTCCCACCAAAAGCAGAAAATCTATGCGCAGGTCATTGACTTGGGTTTTGGAATCTTAGGAGCCGTCAGGTTCGCACACCGTGCGCCGGTGCCGGGAGTAGACATCATCCTGCAGGGAAGTGCTCTTAGGGTCACCAAGGTAATGATGGGCGGCAGAAGCAATCATGACCGCATTATCTCCGCACAAGGCCATGGGCGGAATATGCAGGCAAAGTTTTTTATGCGCCGCCGCCTCGGCGAGTCGGTCCCTCAGCCCTTGGTTGGCGGCCACACCACCAACCACTGCCACATGGCGGCACCGCTTGATTTTGGCCGCGTGAAGGAGTTTGTGAACCAACACATCCACGACGGCTGCCTGAAAGCCTGCCGCGATATCCGCCCGGTGGGCAGCGACCCAAGTCTCCGGATTGCTTGCGATGTAACGCTGCACAGCAGTCTTGATTCCGGAAAAACTGAAATCGAATCGTTCCTTGTCCAGATAGGGACGGGTAAATACAATTTTTTGAGGATCCCCCTGCTGCGCCAGGCGATCGATGACCGCACCGCCCGGATAGCCCAAGCCAAGCATCTTGGCTTGGGCTATCCGGGCGG
>Ga0055480_10000715_pt1 | contig 12689 bp, 9 predicted proteins | sample Muzzi_PWB_D2_FD_57935 | JGI IMG/M metagenome (GOLD analysis project Ga0055480, IMG submission 57935) | Wetland microbial communities from San Francisco Bay, California, USA, that impact long-term carbon sequestration - Muzzi_PWB_D2 | ecosystem: Environmental > Aquatic > Marine > Wetlands ... | reverse complement strand
GGAAGCGTGGTGGAGCGCCATGGTCCATCGGCGCGACGATATCGAGGGTCTCGACGCGTCGATCCTGATGAACCCGAAGGTCTGGGAGGCCTCGGGTCACGTCGAGGGCTTCACGGACCCGCTGGTGGAGTGCACATCCTGTCACCGCCGGTTCCGCGCGGACCTGCCCGAGATAGGAGGCGGCCAGTGCCCTGTCTGTGGCTCCAGGGACGCCTTCACGGAGCCTCGGCAGTTCAACCTCATGTTCAAGACGTTCATGGGGCCGGTCGAGGACGATGCGGCCGTCGTCTATCTGCGTCCGGAGACGGCACAGGGGATCTACGTCAACTTCCTCAACGTCCAGCAATCGGGGCGCCAAAGGGTCCCGTTCGGGATTGCCCAGATCGGCAAGGCGTTCAGGAACGAGATCACGCCCGGCAACTTCATCTTCCGCACCCGGGAGTTCGAGCAGGCCGAGATGCAGTACTTCGTGAAGGGGGGCTCGGATGACGAGTGGTTCGAGCGGTGGAAGGCCGAGCGCATGGAGTGGCACCTTTCTCTCGGGATCCGGAAGGAAAAGCTGAGGTTCCACGAGCACGGGCCCGATGAGCTCGCGCATTACGCGAAGAAGGCGTTCGACATCGAGTACGAGTTTCCCTTTGGTTGGAAGGAGTACGAAGGGATCCACAACCGGACCGACTTCGACCTCTCCCGCCATCAGGAGTACTCGGGCAAGCGGCTCGAATACATCGATCCAGGGGCCGGTGAGCGGTACGTGCCCTACGTCGTGGAGACGTCGATGGGGGTCGACCGGTGCTGCCTCGTTCTCTTGGCCGACGCCTACCGGGAGGAGGAGGTGGAGGGCGAGGCACGGGTCGTGTTGGCCCTCCAGCCACGCCTTGCGCCGATCAAGCTGGCGGTCTTTCCGCTCGTGAAGAAGGACGGCCTCCCAGAGCTCGCCCGCAAGCTCCACGAGGATCTGCAGGACGCCGCCATTCCGTCGTTCTACGACGAGTCCGGCTCCATCGGACGACGCTACCGCCGGCAGGACGAGGCCGGGACCCCGTGGTGCGTAACGGTGGACGGCCAGACGGTCGAGGACCAGACCGTGACTATCCGCGACCGGGACACGCTCGAGCAGGTGAGGGTGTCCGTGGACGCCGTGAAGGGCTGGGCGAGGGAGCGGCTCGAGGTCTGAAGATTCTTCTTGGAGCGAGCGATCCGCGGTTTCTAACCAGCCGGCTCGTTCGGGACGGGAACGGCTGCATGATCACGTACGGCCGATTCGGTCTCCTTGGTGTCCGGGCGGGCTCCGTGCTCTGTTGGGGCGATCCTGCCGAGGGGACTGCCCAGGCACCCTGATCCCGAGGGAGGTGCTCGCACCGGGTCTGGTCCAGACCGGCGAGACGCGCCTATAATCGCTCTCTCGTCCAAGCGGGTCGCCGACGTCTTGGCGCTCCCGAGCCAACCGGAACGACGCCCGAGGAGCCCTCCCTGACGACGAGGTCCGAGGTCTTCAGCTCCCGATGGGGCATGCTCCTGGCCATGCTGGGGATGGCCGTCGGGACGGGGAATATCTGGCGCTTCCCCCGCGTCGCCGCCAGCAACGGCGGCGGCTCGTTCCTTGTCGCCTGGGCGGTCTTCCTGCTCCTCTGGTCCGTGCCGCTCCTCATTCTCGAGTTCGGACTGGGCAAGGGAACCCGTTACGGACCGGTGGGGGCGTTCGTCCGTACGATCGGGCCGAAGTTCGCGTGGATGGGGGCTTGGGTAGCGTTTGTCGCCACCGCCATCATGTTCTACTACTCGGTCGTGATGGGGTGGACGATCCGCTTCTTCTGGGCCAGCCTGACCGGCCAGATCCCGACGTCCGTGCCGGAGGCGTTCTGGGAGGACTTCCATTCGTCCCCCACGGCCTTGTTCACGCACGTTATCGCCATGGGCCTCGGGCTCCTGGTCGTGTCCAGGGGCGTGAAGGGCATCGAGAAGGCGGCGAGGGTCCTCATTCCGAGCCTCGTGCTCCTCGTGCTCGTTCTCGCGATCAAGGCCGTCACGCTTCCCGGTGCATCACGCGGCCTGGCGTTCCTCTTCACACCCGACCTTTCGCGGCTTGCCGACCACCGTGTCTGGCTCGAGGCCCTCACCCAGAACGCGTGGGACACCGGAGCGGGGTGGGGCCTGGTCACGACCTACGCGGTCTACATGAGGAGCCGAGGAGACACCGCGCTCAACGCGTTCGTGATCGGGTTTGGAAACAACTCCATGTCGCTCCTCGCGGGTATCATGGTGCTCTGCACCGTATTCAGCGTCATGCCCGACGCCGCTGGCGAGATTGTCGGAGCGGGGAACGAGGGACTCACCTTCATCTGGGTCCCGCAGCTCTTCGCTCGGATCCCCGGTGGCCGCTTCTTCATGACCCTCTTCTTCCTGGCCCTCGTGTTCGCGGCGTGGACGAGCCTGGTCGCGATGATCGAGCTGGCGAGTCGAGTCCTCGTGGATCTCGGGATCGAGCGGGGACGAGCCATCACGCTGGTCGGAGTGGCGGGTATCGGCTTTGGGATCCCGTCCGCCCTCGAGATCGGGTTCTTCCAGAACCAGGACTGGGTCTGGGGCCTGGGGCTGATGCTCTCGGGCTTCCTGTTCGCCTTTGCAGTGCTCCGGTACGGAGTCACCCGGTGGAGAGAGACGTTCATCAATACGGGGCACTCGGACATCCGGATCGGATCCTGGTGGGACTGGGCGATGCGTCTCGTGGCGTTGGAGGCGGTCGTGCTGATGGTCTGGTGGCTCCTCCAAGCCAGGGGTGGGAGCCCCGCCGACACCTGGACGCCCTTCAGTCCGTTCAATGTCGGAACCGTGGTCGTCCAATGGGCGATCGTGATCGCCGTCCTGCTCGTCCTGAATCGGTGGATGGCGGCACGTCTGCGAAACCGACCGGCGAGCGTGGGTGGAGGGGAGGAGGGCACGTGAGATTCGCGGCCTTCGAGCGGCTCGCGTCCGAGGTGTTCGAGGACATCCCGGAAGTGTACCGCCAAGGCGTGGACGGTCTCGTCGTCTCCCGGGAGTCGATAGGACACCCCTCGCTCCCCGACGTCCACATCCTGGGCCACTGCGACACCGAGGCCTATCCGTCCGATTGGGCGGGACCGGACACCGTGCGTTCTGTGCTCGTCCTGTTCTACGGATCCTTCCGCAACCTCGCGCGGTCGGATCCGGACTTCGATTGGGAGGCGGAGCTCCACGAGACCCTGGAGCACGAGCTCAAGCACCATCTGGAGTCGCTCGCGGGCCGGGACGAGCTCGGGGATGTGGACTACGCCATGGACGAGAGCTTCAAGAGGGACGAGGGTCTGGACTGGGACCCCTGGTACTATCAGCGGGGTGAGCCCATAGGACGAGGGATGTATGTGGTCGAGGATCAAATGTATGTGGAGCAGGTGTGGTCCAGCGATGCGTTCGAGAGTGCGGGTTCCCTTCGACTGGAATGGAAAGGCCATCCGTACGAGATCGACCGCCCCGATGAACTTGCCGACGTGCACTTCATCCTGATCCGCGAGGGCGTGCTGGATCCGCCGTCCTACTTGGAGCTCGTGCTGGTTCGGAGACGCGCCTGGTGGGAGAACGTGAGGCGCTTCTTCAGCAGGTCGCCCCCACGGATCCTCGAGTCCGAGGCCTCGGCGCGACGGATCGAGGAGAGGTGAGGCGGTGCCCATCCACGACGAATATGCCCGGGTCACCCCCATGGAACTGTCGTTTCCGAGCCTCGAGGCCGGCGCCGACCGATTCCGGGCGGTAGCGGAAGAGGCTTGGGCCAGGGGGGTGGACGATCGTGATCCCGCGGCTTTCATCCAGCTGATGGAAGTGGGGAGAGCGATGAGGGAGCTGCGGGTCCCTCGTGGCGAGGGGAGCGCACCGGAGCACGGCGGACTCCTCTACCACCTCTACCATTGCTGGCGATCGGGGAATCCGCTCTACATGATCGACACCCGGGTCACCAGGCTGGTCGCGGAGTCGGAGGATTGGGAGAGGGGTCGCCCGACCCCCCCGGAGGCAAGCGGGTACGTGCAGCTTCCCCAGCATCTGTTCTGGGCGAGGCCCGGGAGCGAAAGGCCCCCGGAGTCGGTGGACGGGCTTTTCTGGACCGTGACCGGTGACGCGGTGGCGTTTCTGGTGACCATGGGAATCCGCAGCGATCGTCCCGGGTTCAGCGTCGCCCTCCTGGACCCGATGCCCCTGGACGGCGTGCCGGAGTGGGTCGGCTCCCGGGTCCGGGAGGAGGGACGCGACTTCGAGAGCACACTTCCCGGTGCCGACCTCGAGCGACTGTACGAGATCCGGACCGCCGGTGAGGTGTTGAAGTTGGCGGGTCGCCTGCTCCTCTACCTCGAGTCGCTGGGGGAGCGGGCGACGCGAAACGTCCCGGGGCCGGATGTCCGGTCCCGACCGGATGACCAGGCCGGCCCCCGCCCCTCGATGTTGCCCCATGTCCGAGTTTCCCTGCCGTCATGAACCGTCGAGCGCATCATGCCTAGAGAGTCCCGCAAGGCGAAGCGCGAGCGGGCCCGGGAGATCTACGATCTGCTCGACGAGGAATACCCCGACGCGCACTGCGAGCTCGACTTCGACGGGCCGTTCCAGCTGGCGGTCGCCACGATCCTCTCGGCTCAAACCACGGATGTGCGAGTCAACCAGGTCACGCCGACGCTCTTCGCCCGCTTCCGCACGGCACCCGACCTCGCGGGCGCCCCTCTCGAGGAGGTCGAAGAGATCGTCCGCCCCACGGGGTTCTTCCGGAACAAGGCGAAGAACATCGTCGGGTTCGCGGAGGGGCTCGTCGAACGTCATGGTGGGGAGGTCCCCCGGGCCATGGATGAGCTGAGGGCGCTGCCGGGAGTCGGCCGCAAGACCGCCAACGTGATCTTGGGCAACGCGTTCGGGATCTCCGAGGGGGTCGTGGTCGACACACATGTCAGGCGCCTCTCGAATCGCCTCGGCCTCACGGGGGAGCGGAAGAACCCGGAACGGATCGAGAGGGATCTGACCCACCTGTTTCCCACGGAGCGGTGGACCCAGCTCTCCCACCTCCTCATCTGGCATGGCCGGCGAGTCTGCGACGCACGGAAGCCCCGTTGCGAAGCGTGCGTCGTCTCCCACCTCTGCCCCTCGTCAGGCGTGTGAGCGCGTGGCTCTTGCACCGAGCCGCCGCCGGGAGGAGCTTGGACGAGGTGGGACCGATCCCCCTGATGCCACGGGAGTGAGGATTGCCGGATCGTGACGAGGCGCTCTCGCTGCTCCACGAGTGGGTGGAGAACGAGGGCCTCCGAAGACACATGTACGCGGTCGAGGCCGTGATGCGGCACTATGCCAGGGCGCGTGGGGCGGACGAAGAGGCCTGGGGACTCGCGGGTCTCCTGCACGACCTCGACTGGGAGCGGCATCCCGGCAACCACCCCATCGAGGCGGTGGACGAACTCCGCTCGAGGGGCTATGAGGAGCAGATCCTCCACGCCATCCTCGCCCATCGGTCGGATTTCACGGGCGTAGAGCCCGAGTCGGACATGGACCGGTATCTCGTCGCGTCCGATGAGCTGTCGGGCCTCGTGCACGCCGTTTGTCTGGTACGCCCCAACGGGATCGACGACCTGAAGGTCAAGTCGGTCACGAAGAAGCTCAAGGACAAGGGATTCGCGGCGGGCGTGTCGCGGGAGGAGGTCCAGCGTGGGATCGACCTCGTGGGCCTCGATCGGAGTCAGCACATCCAGAACGTCGTCGATGCACTCCGGACGGTCGCGGCGGAGTTGGGCATCCGCGCGACCGACCTCCAGGTCTGACGTTCCAACTGGGCCTCTGCGAGGAATGCGAGTAGCGTGCGCTGGGCACAGGAACCCCTTTTTCCGCGGAGGTTTATCAACCTCCGGCGTCTTTCGGCCCCTTCCGGTGGCCTGCCCACCGACATCCCGGCTCCGACGAGTTCGATGAACCCGCGACCCATCCTTCTCGCGGCCGTCATTTTGGCGGGCGCGTGCCTGGCTTTCGGCCCCCGGCCCGCCGGGGCTCAGGACGACGTCGAGTGGCTGGGCAGGATCCACGGCACGACCCCGCCGGCCGGGTACTACGCGACAAAGGCGACCGATTCCACGGCATTCACCTTCGGCCGGGCGTGGAAGGCCAGAAATCCGTCCCTTCGGGTGATGTCCACCGGGCAGGTGCCGGGGGCGCCGCCGCGCTTCAGGTTCATGGAGTCAGGCCTTCGGGTGGGCGCCGAAACGGTCCCTCAAGGGGTTCTGGGGCCCCCCGAGGGAGTGGTCGAAGGCACGTTCCGCTTCCCGCTGATCCTCGTGTATTTCGCCGACACACCGGTCCCGGCCTACTCACAGCCGTTCGTTCAACAAGAGTTCTTCGACGGCCCCAACGGCCGGTACAAGACGATTCCGGAGTTTTACGCCGAGATCTCCGGTGGGCGAGTGGACCTGCGGGGGGAGACGTTTCCCTGGCAACAGTCGATCCTGACGCGGGCTGAAGCTGTGGGCTCCAACGACGGTTTGGGCGGAGGCGACTCTCGGGTCGGGGAGCTCATCGTCGAGACGCTCGCGTCCCTCGACGACGGTTCGGTGGACTGGGGCCGCTACGACAACGACGGGCCCGACGGAGTGCCCAACTCCGGGGACGACGACGGCTTCGTCGACATCCTGGCGGTCATGCATTCCGAGTGGGGCGCCGAGTGCAGCGGGGGTGGAGGGGGCGTGAGGATCTGGTCCCACAAGTGGCGGCTCGAAGGCGCGTGGGGCGACCCATTCGTCACCACGACTCCCGCCGCCGGCGGGGGCTTCATCCGGGTGGACGACTATGCCATCCAACCGGTCCAGGCCTGTCAGGGAGGAGCCGTCAACCAGATCGGGGTGTTGGCCCACGAGCTGGGGCACGGGTTCGGCCTGCCGGATCTCTACGCCACCTCGGGAGGTCACGCGGGGATCGGCGAGTGGGGCCTCATGGGATCGGGTGCCTGGGGTTGCCGGGGGAACGGTCCGGAGCGCCCCTGCGGCATGAGCGCGTGGTCGAAGGCGGTCTTGGGGTGGGTCGCCGTGGTGACCCTTCCCCCGGGTTTGGACTACGGCAACCTCGTGATCGAGCCAGTGGAAACCACGGGCACGGTCTATCGCATGAACGTGGCGGACGGGTCGGGTGAGTACTTCCTTCTCGAAAATCGCCAACGTATCGGCTTCGACGAGGACCTTCACGCTCCGGGTCTTCTGATCTGGCAGATCGATTCCGATTGGGTCGCGAAGCGGTGGGCCTCGAACAGCGTGAACTCGATGGCGTCCCACATGGGCGTGTGGCTCCGACAGGCGGACGGACACAACGATCTGGCTTCCACGAAGAGTGGGAACCGCGGGGACGCCGGGGACCCCTTCCCGGGGAGCTCCGGGAATACCGCCTTCCACGTGGGGACGGTGCCCGAGGCTCGAACCTTCGGGGGAGCCCCCTCGGGTCTCACCCTCGTGGGGATCGCGATCACGGGAAGCGATGCCACCGCGCGTACGCTTACCCGGTTCCAGACGGTCTCGGTGTCCGTCGAGTCCTCCCTGGGAGAGGAAGTCCTCCTGGTGGACGGCGCCGAGGTCCCCCTGAGCGGGTACAGCTTCTCGTCGGTGCCCTTCGAGGAACACGTGATCACGGCCCACGGTGGGGAGGGATTGAATGGCCGTCGGACGGGCTTCGCGGAGTGGGTCGACGCGCCCGGGGAGCCGAGCCAGCGCGCGTGGGTCACGGGCCTGGAGGACGCCGATCTCGTCGCCCGGTTCGGGAATCCCGAGACCCGGCTGCGGCTGACCCTCACGGGCGGGGCCTTCGGGGTGGCCCCCGGCGTGGTCACGCTGACGCCCACCGTTTCAGCCGAGCCGGACGGGTGGTGGTACCCGGAGGGGACGGAGGTGGCGCTTTGGGCGGAACCCAGCATCGGCTTCGATTTCGCTCGGTGGTCCGGGGCCGCGACCGGCCAGCCGAACCCCGCGCTGGTCCAGATGGACGCGCCGAGGGATCTCGGTGTCGAGTTCGACCTCACCTACGGCGTCTCTCAGGAAGGCTACCCGGCCTTGGTGGCCGGACGGCCCGCGGAGCTCGCCCTCCTCGCTCAGGATGGCGTGGCTCCGATCGAATGGAGGCTGGAAGGAGGATCTCTCCCCGAAGGGCTCACCCTTCGCGAGGACGGGGTCGTCCTCGGGGCGCCTCTCGAGGACGGGTCGTTCATCGTGCAGGTCTGGGCCACGGACGCCCGCGGCCTCGACGCGGGCGCGGCCCTCGTCCTCGAGGTCGTTCCGCCCCCGTTGCCGGCGGCCGATCTCGTACAGCCACTGCTCGGGATGGGCGAGCCCCTCTCGACACTCGAAGAGGAGTACCTCGACGCGAGCGGCAATCGGAACGGCGTGTACGACCTGGGTGATTTCCGGGCGTTCTACGTTCGGCATCCTGGCTTCTTCGAGAACGCGGTGGCGTTGGCCTCCCCGGCCATGATCGAACTGCCTGTCGTGCGCTTCCGAAAGCCGGACGGCCCGTGAAGAGCCTGCGACGGGCTTGGCTCCTCCTGGTCCTCTTGTCGGTGCCGTTGGCGGCCTGTCAGGACGACGGCCCACAGGGGCCGGGGAGCTGGAACGTCCGGGTGCGTTCCTCGGGCCTTCCACCCGGAGCCGCGACGGTCGAGCTCAGCGGTGTCTTCATCGAGTCGGTGGAGGGAGTGGGGCCGTCGTCGGCCTTCGGGTCGACGCTGCAGGGTCAGGTCGGACCCCCCGCGGCCTGGGGCGTCGTCGTCGTGTCCACGACGGTGGGAGAGATGAACTTCCTCGTGCGGGTCACCGACCTGGCCGAAGGCCCGCCCCGGGCCGTCGTGACGTCGGCGGTCGACGCCCAGAACCAGCCCGTCGGCGTCGGCACGTTCTCGGTGGACCTCGATGTGGCCCGATAGGAGGCTCCTTCAACCACTGGTACCTTGCCGGGCCGGGACGATTCCGGCACCTTGTCGGACCGTTTCGATGGGCCGGGATGGCCCCCATACCGCGCCGAGGAAGGCCGCCGGGATGACCGCTGCGACCTGGATCACCATGCTATCGATCACGATGTTCATCTGGGGCGGATGCGCCCTCGCCGTGATCACCGCGATTCGGAAGGAAGGGAGCAAGATCCAGGGGTGACACCGCTCACCCGCCGCCTTCGCTCGGGCAGAGAAGCGGCCCCAGCCCGAGTCCGGCCAACTCCCACTGTCCAAGACCTCCTGCCGTGCCCAGACGCACCGATCTAGACAGCATCCTGATCCTGGGCTCCGGGCCCATCGTGATCGGCCAGGCTTGCGAGTTCGACTACTCGGGCACGCAGGCGGTTCGGGCTCTCCGCGAGGAGGGCTACCGGGTCGTGCTGGTCAACTCCAATCCGGCCACCATCATGACCGATCCGGATATGGCGGATCGGACCTACATCGAGCCCCTTACGCCCGAATGGGTGGAACGGGTGATCGAACGGGAGAAGCCAGACGCACTCCTCCCGACGATGGGCGGCCAGACCGCGCTCAACATCGCCATGACGCTCCACGAGAAGGGGATTCTCGAGCGGCACGGCGTGGAGCTCATCGGGGCGAACGCGCGCTCGATCGAGATGGCCGAGGATCGGGAGAAGTTCGCCGCGGCGATGGACCGCATCGGTCTCGCCGTTCCTCATGGTGGTTTCGCACGTTCTCTCGACGAGGCGTTGGAGATCGTGAAGGATACCGCCTATCCGGCGATCATCCGCCCCTCGTACACGCTCGGGGGCACGGGTGGGGGTATCGCCTACAACCGCCAGGAATTCGAGAGCCGGGTGAGGAAAGGGCTCGACGCCTCCCCGATCACCGAGGTGCTCATCGACCGCTCGGTGATCGGTTGGAAGGAATACGAGCTCGAGGTCGTGAGGGACGGATCGGACAACGTCATCATCATCTGCTCGATCGAGAACGTGGACGCGATGGGAGTCCACACCGGGGACTCGATCACCGTCGCACCTGCCCAGACTTTGAGTGACGTCGAATACCAGCGCATGCGGGACGCCGCCATCGCGATCATCCGGGAGATCGGGGTGGAGGCCGGCGGCTGCAACATCCAGTTCGCCGTGAACCCCGACGATGGCGAGATGTTGGTCGTCGAGATGAATCCCCGCGTTTCGCGTTCTTCCGCACTTGCGTCCAAGGCGACCGGTTTCCCGATCGCGCGGGTGGGTGCAAAGCTTGCGGTCGGCTACCTGCTCCATGAGCTCCCGAACGACATCACGAAGACGACGCCGGCCTCGTTCGAGCCGGTGCTCGACTACGTGGTGGTCAAATTCCCCCGCTTCGCGTTCGAGAAATTTCCCGAGGTGAACCCCGTGCTCGGGGTCCAGATGAAGGCCGTGGGCGAGACCATGGCGATCGGTCGACACTTCCGTTCGGCGTGGCAGAAAGGCCTCCGCGGGCTGGAGATCGGTCGGTCGGGTTGGGTCGCCGCGGATCGCCTGGAGGACGACGGCCTGAAGGACGACGACATGGAGACCCTCCTGGCGGCCCTCCGACGCCCCACCGCCGAGCGCGCATTCCAGCTCAAGAGGGCACTCGAGCGAGGCCTCGATCCGGGAGAGATCCACGACGCGACCCACATCGATCCGTGGTTCCTCGACCAGTTTCGACTCATCGTCGAAGCCGAGCGGGAATACGCATCGGCTCCGGAGGTGACCCCGTCGCTCCTCCGGAAAATGAAGCGCGAGGGGTTCAGCGACCAGCAGCTCGGCAAGCTGAGGGGCGAGAGTGAGGATGCCGCCCGCGAGCGTCGATGGTCCTTGGGCATCCACCCGACGTACAACGTGGTGGACACCTGCGCGGGCGAGTTCCCGGCCGAGACCCCCTACTACTACTCCTCGTACGAGCAGGAGAACGAGTCGGAGCCGTCGAACCGCGAGAAGGTGGTGATCCTCGGGAGTGGTCCAAACCGTATCGGCCAGGGCATCGAGTTCGACTACTGCTGTGTCCAAGCCGTGTTGGCGCTGCGCGAGGCCGGATACGAGACGATCATGGTCAACTCGAACCCCGAGACCGTCTCGACCGATTTCGATGTGAGCGACAAGCTCTACTTCGAGCCGCTGACACTGGAGGACGTCCTCGAAATCCTGCGACTGGAGAAGCCCAAGGGGGTCATCGTCCAGCTCGGCGGGCAGACCCCGCTCAACCTGGCCGAGCGGCTGGAGGCCCTGGGCGCTCCCATTCTCGGAACGAGTGTGGATGCGATCGATCGGGCCGAGGACCGCGAGCGCTTCGAGAAGGTCTGCCGGACGATCGGAGCGCGTGTTCCCGAGAACGGGATCGCCACGAGCGAGGAGCAGGCGCTCGAGGTGGCCCGGGAGGTCGGTTTCCCCGTTCTGGTCAGGCCGAGCTACGTACTGGGCGGCCGGGCGATGGAAATCGTCTACGACGAGGAGAGCCTCCGTGGCTACTTCGTCCGTGCCGTCCGCGCGAGCCCCGACCACCCGGTGCTGATCGACCGTTTCCTGGAGGATGCCTTCGAGGCGGACGTCGATGCTCTTTGCGACGGTGAGGACGTCCTCGTGGGCGGTATCATGCAGCATATCGAGGACGCCGGGGTCCACTCCGGTGACTCCGCGTGCGTGCTCCCCCCGTATCTGCTCAGTGGGGAAGTGATACGGGAGATGGAGGATCTCACCCGGCGTTTCGCGCTGGAGCTCGACGTCCGCGGTCTGATGAACGTCCAATATGCGATCCGGGACGGCGTCGTCTACGTGCTCGAGGTCAATCCACGGGCCAGCCGGACCGTGCCCTTCGTGAGCAAGGCAACGGGCGTCCCACTCGCGCGGCTCGCCGCCCGGGTCATGGCCGGCGAGCGCATTCGCGACCTGGGGATCTCGCTGGATCCTCAAGTCGCCGGGGTGGCGGTCAAGGAAGCGGCTTTCCCCTTCGACCGCTTTGATGTGGACATTCTGTTGGGGCCGGAGATGCGGTCCACGGGGGAGGTCATGGGCTTCGACGACTCGTTCGGCATGGCTTTCGCAAAGGCCCAGCAATCGGCGGGCAACGCGCTCCCGGAGGAGCCGGGGAACCTGATCGTGACCGTCAACGACGCGGACAAGCCCACGGTCACGCCGATTCTCCGACGATTCCACGACCTCGGGTTCCGGATCATGGCCACGAAGGGGACCCACGACTACCTCGGTCGTCTCGGATTGCAGTCCGAGCGGATCTACAAGGTGGGCCAGGGGCGGCCTGACATCGTGGACCACATCATGAGCGGGGAGGTGAGCCTTCTCATCAACACGCCCCTGGGGAAAAGGTCGCAGTACGACGACTACGCGATGCGTCGCGCCGCGATCCAGTACAAGATCCCCTATCTGACGACCATGTCAGCCACGAGCGCGGCATGTGACGCCTTGATCGCTCTCCGGAGTCGTGCGCACCGGGTCCGCTCGCTTCAGGAGAGGGTCGAGGAAGCCCGCCAGCTCGCGGTTTCCGTCTCCTGAAGGAGACGTGGGTGGCCACGTCCGACCCGATGCCGGGTCGGGCTCCCACGGCCTTTGTCCTCCATCCGGCGTCTTCACTGCATGACACGGGATGGGGGCACCCCGAGCACCAGGGCCGACTTCCGGCTTTGGCCCGCGCTCTGGAGCGGGATCTCCCCGCCCTCGTGGACCGTGTCGAGGAAGTGGCCCCGGGG
>Ga0055480_10000714_pt1 | contig 12695 bp, 10 predicted proteins | sample Muzzi_PWB_D2_FD_57935 | JGI IMG/M metagenome (GOLD analysis project Ga0055480, IMG submission 57935) | Wetland microbial communities from San Francisco Bay, California, USA, that impact long-term carbon sequestration - Muzzi_PWB_D2 | ecosystem: Environmental > Aquatic > Marine > Wetlands ... | reverse complement strand
CCCCCTCCTTCACGAAAACCGCCCCGGGCATTAAAGACCATCAGCCGATGTGTCCCGGGTTCGGGAGAATGGAAATCGTAGCGGGCATCCAGATCGACAAAGCTCAGTCTGGTGGGCCGGACAATCAACTCGGCACGCATGTCGGAAAACGATTTTTGGAGATCCTGAGGATTCAGCGGGTCAGCCGGAGAGTCCTCCGGATTGTATTCCTGAGTCAGTCGAAAGAAGAGATATTCGTGATAACGTACCTCCCCCTGGGCGGACTCGATCCTTGCGATCAGTCGGTTGGTCAATGAACCGATGATCTGGTGACGCGGCGCGGTAAAGTCTTCGTCGCCGAACTGGGGCCGATCATCCTGGTCCCCGTTTGCCACGTAGCCGTAGAGCACCTCGGGTTCGATGGAATGGAGAAGCTTGCTGATATGCTTCCCACCCACCTGAAAAACTCTCTGCATCCGGGTAGATATCCTCAGGGATGCCTCCGGAAAGCCGAATGCCCGATCGTCATCACTGACCTTGTACCATTGCAGTCGGTAGCCTGCTGTAGCTGTGACTCCAAGCCATCCCCCCGGATTCCAGACCGCCGCCAGCGCCGGGCTGATATCCAGTCGTTCCCCCTTCTCCCCTTCCTGCCGCCAGAAATAGGTGGAGTCCAAATCGCACAGGAAGAAAAATGGGGTTTCCCCCAGACGGCGACGCAGCAGCGACAAGCGCACTTCCGGCAGGCGTTGCAGGGTGAGGTCGTTGCTCTGTTCCAGGTCCTGGAGATACTTGACCTGACCGCCCGCATACACCTTGTCCCAGGAACGGGCCAGATAAATGACCGACTGGGTGGTGGTGCGGGTGTATTCGTCGGCATTTTCCCCGAGGTCGGCGAAATAACTTTTCCGGCTGACATATTCGGTGTCGGCCGCCAACAGAACCCCGCCGGGCAATTGGCCGTGATGGCGCCAGCTCAGACTGTACTGATTGGGCTCATTATTAAACCCGTTGATGTGATAGAGATGCAGGCGCCCTTCCCGGCTTTCTTCGAAAATATATCTGTATTGCAACCCTTTTCCCAATCCCAGATCTCCGAGAAAATCGACCAAAAAGGTCGCATCCTGATTTCGGGCGATGACCAGATAATAAGCCAGGGAAAGTTCCGGACCCCGTTTTTTGGAATAGCCGTACCGGGGCAACAGAAATCCCGATTCCCGGTCGGACAACAGCGGAAAGTAAAGGAAAGGGGAATACAAAACGGGGATATTGTGCAGGTAGAAGACCGCATGGCGGGCGCTGGCCGAACGACCCGCCTGAATATCGATATCCCGAGCGGTGAATTTCCAGGCCGGCGGGTCGCCGTCGCAGGTAGTGAAGGTGCCCGTCTGGACATGATAACTGTCGGCACCCAGCTTTTCGACTTCTCCGCCCGCCAGGTGAAGATTCGACTTCCGCATAAACAACTCGGCCTGCGAAAGATCCCCTAGGCCGGTTTTCAGATTTAGCCGGGCCGAATCGGCGGTTAATCGATCCTGACCCTGCACCAGCTGCACATGTCCCTGGGCCCTGGCTTCCTGGCTGTCGGCATCCCATTGCAGGCGGTCGGACGTCAGGACCAGCTGGCCCTGTTGCAACCGGACATTTCCGTCGGCCTGGAAGGTTTTGTTCTCTTGGTCGGACGTGAACTGATCGGCTTCCAGCGACACCGGCCCGGAACCGACGATGGATTGCCAGTCTTCAGCCGCCAGGACCGGCCGGGCAGCGATGATGGTGCAGATCCCCCATGCCAGGAGGACCATGCCAAAGCGCAGAAATTTTATTTCCGTCATGTTTTTCGAATCGCCCCACGTGGAGGCCAATCGCCGGTCTTCCCCGCCTGCTTACCCTCGACCCCCATGGTCGAGAAGATGGGCTCGAACCACTCCCACAAGAAACAGGGAACCGGCAACAAGTATGATGTCCTCGCCCGATCTTTCCTTCACCGCGGCCGTAAAAGCCGTCACCGGGTCGGGAAAAATAACCGTCGAAAGTCCCAGCCCTTCCGCCTGCCGGGCGACCCTGTCAGCAGGGCAGGGTGATTCCACGGGCGGTTCGGTACAGTACAGGGTATGGACCTGCGAGCCCAGAGGAGCCAGTATCTCGGTGACGTTTTTGTCGTCTTTCATTCCCACGACCCAGAAAATCCGGGCCGGCATCAGGGTTCGCAGATAATCGGCCAAGGCTCTGGCGCCGCCGCCGTTATGGGCGCCGTCAAGCAACACCCGGTCGGGCCACCATTCCAGCCGCCCGGGCCAGCGGACGTCAGCGACTCCATGGCGCATGGCTTCTTCAGGGATGGCAACGCCCCGGCGGCGCAACAGTTCCGCCGCAGCAAGGGCCAGGGAAATATTTTCCCATTGGTGTTCCCCCGACAGTCCTGGCCGTAGTCCCGGAAGTCCTAGGTCCAGTCCATGGTAGTCGAACCCTGCCTCCCTGCGGACGGCTGAAAAATCACGGCCGAAGCAGAATAGCGGTACCTCGTGGGCGTTTGCTTTTTCTTCCAGAACGGCCTGCGCACTCTTTTCCTGAGCAGCGCAGATGACCGGCACCGTCGGCTTGATGATTCCGGCCTTCTCATTGGCTACAGCCGCCAAATCCCTGCCCAGGTGCTCGCCATGATCGAGGCAGATCGATGAAATCACACAGACCCAAGGGTCAAGCGCATTGGTGGCGTCAAGGCGACCCCCCAGACCGACTTCCACCACAGCGATCGTCACCTCCTGGCACCGGAAATACTCCAGTGCCATGGCGGTCGTGAATTCGAAAAAGGTGGCCGGAACACCAGTCCCCAGATCACGAATTTCCGTTGTCAGCCGGATAACTTCGTCCTCGGGAATCGGCAGGCCGTTGATCCGGATACGTTCGGTGAAGGAATGCAGGTGGGGGGAAGTATACAGGCCGACGCGATGCCCGGCCCGAATCAGGATTTCCGCCAGTACCGCCGCCGTCGAGCCTTTGCCGTTGCTGCCGCCGACATGAACCGCACCGTAGCTGCGTTGCGGATGCCCGAGTCGGTCCAGCAGCATACGGATATTGTCTAATCCCAGCTTGACCCCGAACCGCTGCAGGCCGAAAAGATAGTCGAGGGTCCCTGGGTAGTCCACCGTTAACTTCTGGTGAAGATGCGCAGAATTTGCGTCAGGCGTTCCTTCATTTCCTGCCGGGGAACAATCAGGTCAACCATGCCGTGCTCCAGCAGATATTCGGAACGCTGAAAGCCCTCGGGAAGCTTCTGGCGTATGGTCTGCTCGATGACGCGAGGACCGGCGAACCCGATAAGCGCCCGCGGTTCGGCCATGTTGATATCGCCCAGCATGGCGAAGCTGGCGGTGACTCCGCCGGTGGTGGGGTCGGTCAGGACCGAGACAAAGGGAATCCCCGCGCTTTTCAACTTGGCCAGAGCCGCGCTGGTCTTGGCCATCTGCATCAGCGAAAGGATGCTTTCCTGCATGCGCGCCCCCCCGGAGGAGGAAAAGACGATCACCGGCCGGCGTTTGGCGAGCCCGGCTTCGATGGCACGGGTAATTTTCTCGCCGACCACTGATCCCATGCTCCCTCCCATAAAACCGAAATCGAAAACTCCGACAACCACGTCCAGACCGTTGATGGTCCCTTCGCCGGTAACAATGGCATCACCGCCACCGCTCTTTTTTAAAGCGGCCTTGATTCTGTCCCGATAGCGTTTGGAATCTTTGAAATCGAGAAAGTCCGTCGACTGAATGTTTGCATCGATTTCATCGAAGGAGCCTTCGTCCAGAACCAGGGAAATTCTCTCCCGGGCGCTGATACGGAAATGGTAGTCGCATTTTGGACAGACGTTGAGATTGCGTTCAATTTCCCGGGAGTAGATGATTTCGTTACAGTTTTTGCATTTGGTCCAGAGCCCTTCAGGCACCTGCCCCTTTTTCGTGTCGGCGCTTGCCAGAGGCGCTTTGGATTTTTTAAACCATGCCATAACCAAACCTCGATCTGAAAAAAGTGGCCCCCGAAAACACCCAGGGGGAGATTTTGCTACGTGGAGAGGCGCCCAAGTCTGCCCTCATATTACCGTAAATGTGCCGATACGCATCCCCGCAGGGAAAAAGAATTATAAAAGCGTTGCCGCCTTCCGGATTGCCGGAGGCCGAACCTTCAGGGTTGCAGATCTTGTACGAAGGATGTTGTCACCCGTTTTTTGGCCGTGACCGTAGGGGCTCCTTGAGCTGTCTGACAAAGTTCCCCACTTCCGTCACCAGGCTTTCCGATCCCTGGTGAGCGGCCATGAGTTTCACCAGCGCGCTGCCGACCACCACACCGTCGGCAAAAGCCCCGACAGCCGCGACATCCTCGGGAGAGGAGATGCCGAAACCGACGGCAACCGGAACCCGACTGGCTGCCCGGAGGTCGGAAACTGTCCTGGAAATCGCTGCCGGATCAACCGCGCGGGCGCCGGTGACCCCGGTCATGGAGACATAGTAGAGAAACCCTTCTCCCCCGGCGGCCAATCGGGACATCCGCTCCGGAGGGGTGGTGGGCGCCAGCAGGGTAATGAGGTCAATCCCGGCCTGACGCAAAAAAGGCTGCAGTTCCTGCGTCTCTTCAGGTGGCAAGTCGACCAGCAACAGCCCATCCACTCCCGCAGCCGCGGCATCTCGGGCGAACTGTTCGGAACCGTAATGCAGGACCGGATTAAAATACCCCATCAGCACGATGGGAGTATTGGTGTGCTCCCTGACCCGGCGAACCATGGCGAAAATTCCTTCCAGGTTGGTACCTGCAGCCAGGGCCCGCTGGGAGGATGCCTGAATCGTGGGTCCATCCGCCATTGGATCGGAGAAGGGAAATCCGAGTTCAATGATATCGGCTCCCGCCTCCACCAGAATATGGATGACCCGCTCGGTGGTTTCCAAGTCGGGGTCCCCGGCAGTGATGAAGGGAATGAGCGCCCCCTCCTCCCGCCGACGCAGATTGTTAAAAACGCTCTCAATTCGCCCCATGGGGGATTCCTTTATCGTCTCATTAATTTTGTCAGCTTACTGAATGAGCGGGGGGTTTTCAACCGTTTTGTCCCCCGCCAGGCACTTGGCCTGTTCCAGCAGGCCCAGAAACATCGGCGCCTTCAAACGACCCGTATGAACGTTGTAGCGGCTGGTATGATAACTGGTTAAAAGCCAAAGGCCTTTTCCCGGTCGGCACAACGCGCCATGGGCGAAGGGATAATCGGCGAGCCGGCCGATCTCACCCCGTTCACGGCAAAGTTTGAGGTAGGCGACATGCGCTTCCCGTCCCAGAGCCAGGACGACCCGAAGTTGGGGCAACCGGGCCAACTCCTCGGCAAGATAGGATCGGCAGTTGGCGAATTCCAGCGGCGCGGGCTTGTTTCCGGGAGGAACGCACTTGACGGCATTGGAGATGAACAGATCGTGCAGGCGGAGCCCGTCGGCGGCATAGAAGGCCTCGGGCTGGTTGGACAGCCCGGCCCGGTACAGCAGCGGATACATGAATTCCCCGGCGCCGTCCCCGGTGAACGGCCGGCCGGTCCGATTGGCGCCATGGGCTCCCGGCGCTAGGCCGAGTAGAAAAATCCGCGCTGCCGGGTCACCGAAACCGGGAACCGGGCGTCCCCAGTAATCGCCCCGGGTCCATCCTCGCCGGGGGGGCAGTTCCTCCCGGAAGGCCGCCAGGCGGCGACATCGACGGCAGTCCGTCAGCCCCGGCAGGTTCAATATCATTCCCCTCCCCCGGAGGAGGAAGGCCCCCGGGGGGGCCTGCGCCGCCGGCGTCGGGGACGTTTTTCCGGATGCGTGGTCCGTTCCGGCACCGGAGCCTTCTTCCGGGGGGCGCCCCGTTTCACGTCCCAGCAGAAGTCGGCCTCCCCGGGAATGGCACTGGGGATTTTCTGGCCGATGTATTCCTCTATGTCGGGCAGGTGCAGAACCAGCTCTTCGTCGGCCAGACTGATGGCCTTACCGGCCGCCCCGGCCCGAGCGGTCCGGCCGATGCGATGGACATAGTCTTCAGGGTCCTGCGGCAGATCGTAATTGATCACGTGGGTGACCGCTTCGATATGAAGTCCCCGGGATGCCACATCGGTGGCCACCAGATAGGTCACTCGTCCGCTTTTGAAATCCCTGAGAATCTTCATGCGTCGATTCTGGGAAATATCTCCAGAAATGATTTCGGCTTTAAAATCATTCCCCTTCAAACGATCGGTCAAATGTTCGGCTTCCCTCTTGGTATTAACGAAAATCATCACCCGTCCGGGGTTTTCCTCCTGCCGCAGCAACCCGACCAGCAGGGGAAACTTCTCCCGCCGGGACACGTGAAACAGGCACTGTTCCACCTTCTCAGCGGTGATCCTTTCCGGCTCGATGGAGACCTTCTCGGCCAGGTCCATGAATTCATAGGCCAGTTCCATGACCCGGGAGGTCAGGGTGGCGGAGAATAGCATGGTCTGACGCTTTTCAAAGGGAGGAAGTCGCCGGAGGATAAATCGCAGGTCCTTTATAAACCCCATATCGAACATGCGGTCGGCTTCGTCGATGATCACGACCTCAATGCGGTTGAAGGAAAAGACCCGCTGCTTGGCATAGTCGATCAGGCGGCCGGGGGTCGCGACGATGATATCGACCCCGTCCCGGAGGGCCTGGCGCTGCTTGTCGTAATCGACCCCCCCGAAGATCGGTTGAATGATAAAGGGGCAGTGCGCTCCGAGAAGCTTGGCATCCTCGCAGATCTGGACGACCAGTTCCCGGGTCGGTGCCATCACCAGCACCCGGGGATCGCTCGCTTTTTTCTCCGGCCGGCGCAACAGACGACTGAAGGTCGCAATGAGGAAAGCCGCCGTTTTGCCGGTTCCGGTCTGGGCCTGGGCGGCGACATCCCGTCCCCGAAGGGCCAGGGGAACCGACTCCTCCTGAACCGGCGTCAGATCAACGAAACCGGCGTCGGCAATTCCCCGCCTTACCTCATCAGGCAGGTCGAGCTCGGAAAATTTCATAATGAACTTTCGGCAAAGGTCCAGGCAAAAGGTCAAGGCCGAAGGGCGAAGGGTTTAATCCATTTGCCTTTCGCTTTTCGCCTTGATTTGGCCGACAGTTGAAAACCAGTTTTCCCCGGGCTGATCAAAAATGTCCGGATGCAAGGCCATCAAAATCCCGAGGAATAAGGCGTACTCGAAAAGTACGACGTTGACGAGGGATGAAGACAACGCCGCAGACGGGCTTTTTTCATCAACCTGTCAGAGTTCCACCCCCATGGCCTCCGCCACGGTGTGTATGTCCTTGTCGCCCCGTCCCGACAGGCAGACGACCAGCAAGGTGTCGGCCGGCAGTTCGGGTGCCATGCGAACGACATGGGCTATGGCATGGGCGCTCTCAAGGGCGGGAATGATCCCTTCCAGCTCGGTCAGGAGCTTGAACGCCGCCAAGGCTTCATCGTCCGTCGCGGTGGCATATTCTGCCCGCCCGATAGCATGCAGGTGCGCATGCTCGGGCCCCACCCCGGGATAGTCGAGCCCGGCGGAAATGGAGTGGGCATTCTGAATCTGCCCTTCCCGATCCTGCAGCAGAAAGGTCTTGTTGCCGTGCAATACCCCGACCTCGCCGGCATTGATGGAGGCGGCGTGCTTGCCACTCTGCAGGCCGAAGCCGGCCGCTTCAACCCCAATCAGCCGCACTTGGGTATCCTCGATAAACGGATAAAACAGGCCCATGGCGTTGGAACCGCCGCCGATACAGGCTACCGCCAGATCGGGAAGCCGCCCCTCCAGGGCCATTATCTGCTCCCGGGTTTCCCGGCCGATAACCGACTGAAAATCCCGCACCATTTCGGGGTATGGATGCGGCCCGGCAACTGTACCGATGACATAGAACGTCTCCTGGACATGCGTCACCCAGTCCCGCAAGGCTTCGTTCATGGCGTCTTTGAGGGTCGCGGTGCCGGCGGTGACGCCGTGCACTTTGGCACCCAGAAGTTTCATGCGAAAAACGTTGAGGGCCTGTCGGCGGATGTCCTCGGTCCCCATGAAGACGTCGCAGGTCATGCCGAAGAGGGCCGCCACGGTGGCGGTCGCAACCCCGTGCTGGCCGGCCCCGGTCTCGGCGATGAGGCGACGCTTGCCCATGCGCCGTGCCAGCAACGCCTGGCCCACGGTGTTATTGACCTTATGCGCTCCAGTATGATTAAGGTCTTCCCGTTTCAGATAAATCTTTGCGCCGCCCAAATGTTCGGTGAGACGGTGCGCGAAATAGAGCGGACTCGGCCGGCCCACATAGGACCGCAGATAATGGTCGAACTCCCGCTGAAATTCAGAATCGTTCCGGGCGGTCCGGTAGGCTTCCTCCAACTGGTAAAGGGACGGCATCAGGGTTTCGGCGACATACCTGCCGCCGAACTGGCCGAAGTGGCCTTTTTCGTCAGGAAATTTATACATTCGGTTCCTCGTGGGGATGCCTAAATTTAGTCGGCTTAAACCCCGTGCCCTCTATTGGATTCAGGCGGATATCAGAATTTTTCCGCTATTTTGAGGCGCTTTTGGCCGCGCGGATAAAGGCCGCGACCAAGTCCGGGTCCTTGCGCCCCGGGGCTTTTTCGACCCCGCTGGATACGTCCACGCCATAGGGATCGACGGCGCCAACCGCTGCCGCCACGTTGTCCGGATTGAGTCCCCCCGCCAGGATCACCCGGCGGTTTCGGGCGGCGGAAGCTGCCAGCGTCCAGTCGCAGGGCTGACCGGTCCCGCCGAAATGGTCCGGGTCCCAGGCGTCGAGCAGAAAAGCCGACACGTCATAGCGTTCCAGCCCCAAGAGGCTGTCCCGATCGCGAACGCGGATCGCCTTGATGACCCGCCGTCCGGAGATGCGGCAATTTTCCGGCGGTTCATCGCCATGCAGCTGGACCACGTCCAGACCGCAAAAAGCAGCCGTTTTCGCCACCCGCTCCGGAGGCTGATTGACAAAGAGGCCCACGGTTGTGACAAAAGGCGGAAGCACGGAGATCATTCCCCGGGCCTGCTCCTCGGTAACAAAACGGGGACTGGCCGGATGAAAAACGAAACCGAGGGCGTCGGCCCCGCAGGCTACCGCGTGCAATCCATCCTCCGCCCTGGTTATGCCGCAAATTTTGACCCGAACCAATCCTTTTCCTTTCACCCCATCTGGATTTTCGGCAATTCCGCCAGGGAGCGGGCAATCGCCTCCTCGGGGTATTCATGGTCTTCGAGATTGCCGCCAAGATAGGCGTCGAAGGCACCCATGTCGAGCAGGCCGTGCCCGGAGAGCCCGAACAGAATGGTCTTCTCTTTCCCCTCTTCCTTGGCCAGAACCGCTTCGTCGATGGCGGCCCGCACCGCGTGGGACGATTCCGGCGCCGGGATAATCCCTTCGCTACGGGCAAACAGGACCGCTCCTTCGAAGCAGGAGTTCTGCTTGTAGGCTTTGGCCTCGATCTCTCCCGCCGCGTAGAGTTGTGAAACCAGCGGCGATTCGCCGTGATAGCGCAAGCCGCCGGCGTGAATTCCGGGTGGGATGAAATCGTGTCCCAGGGTGAACATTTTCGCGATCGGCGCCATTTTCGCGGTATCGCCGTAATCGAAGGCGTAAACCCCCTTGGTCAGGGTCGGACAGGAGGCCGGCTCCACCGCCAGGCAGCGCACCTTTTTCCCGGCGGCCCGGTCGGCCAGGAACGGAAAGGCCAGCCCGGCGAAATTAGACCCGCCACCGCAGCAGCCAATGATCACATCCGGATAATCCCCGGCAATCTGGAATTGGACTTTAGCTTCCTGCCCGATCACCGTCTGGTGGAGGCAGACATGGTTGAGGACGCTGCCGAGGGCGTAATTGGTGTCGCCATGGGTGGCGGCATCCTCCACCGCCTCCGAGATGGCAATACCGAGACTCCCGGGGCTGTCGGGAGCGTGGGCCAGAATCGACCGGCCCGCATTGGTGAATTCCGAGGGGGACGGGATGACCTTCGCTCCCCACAGCTCCATCATGCTTTTCCGGTAGGGTTTCTGGGTGCAGGACACCTTGACCATGTAAACCGTGCATTCGATCCCGAACATGCTGCAGGCCAGGGCCAGGGAGCTTCCCCACTGGCCGGCCCCGGTTTCCGTCGCCAGCCGCCGGGTTCCCGCCTCTTTATTGTAATAGGCCTGGGGGATTGCCGAATTGGGCTTGTGAGAACCGGCCGGCGAAACTCCTTCGTATTTGTAATAGATTTTGGCAGGAGTCCCCAAGGCCTGTTCCAGCCGCCGGGCGCGGTATAGGGGGGTCGGCCGCCAGAGCCGATAGATGTCCCGCACCGCGTCTGGGATGTCGATCCAGCGCTGGCTGGACACCTCCTGCTCGATCAGACTCATCGGGAAGATTGCCGTCAGATCGTCCGGAGTCACCGGTTTGAGGGTCTGCGGATTGATGACCGGCTGGAGGGGTCCGGGCAGATCCGGAATGATATTGTACCACTGGCTCGGGATCTGATCTTCCTTCAGGACAATCTTGGTCTCCATGCGTCTCTCCTTTTCTCCAGAAACTCAATCAGTCAAAAGGCCCCTGAGCTTGACGGCCACGTCCTGCTCTCGCATCAGGCTTTCCCCGACCAGAAACGCTCCGGCCCCTGCTGCTTGCAGGCGACGGATGTCGTTCCGGCTGTTGATGCCGCTTTCCGCGACCACCAGCCGGTCTCCGGGAATCGACGGGAGCAACCGTTCGGTGACAGCCAGGTCGGTCACAAAAGTGTGAAGGTCGCGGTTGTTGATGCCGATCATGACATCGGATACATCGAGGGCTGCTTCAAGTTCGGCTTCATCGTGTACCTCGAGCAGGACATCCAAGTCGAGGTTCCGGGCGGCCTCTGCCAGATCTCTTAATTCGCCGGCCTCCAGAGCGGCGGCGATCAGTAGCACCGCGTCAGCCCGCAGGGCTCTAGCCTCAAAGATCTGATAGGAATCGATCACGAAATCTTTTCGCAACAGTGGCAGGGTCACCGACTGGGCAATCTGCGGCAGAAACGTCGGATCGCCGAAAAAAAACTTCCGGTCGGTCAGGACCGACAGACACGTTGCTCCACCCCGCTGGTAATCCAGGGCGATAGAAACCGGCTGAAAATCGGGCCGGATGATCCCCTTGGAGGGAGATCCTTTTTTGACTTCGGCGATGATTGCCGTCCCCTCCGCTGCTGCCTTTCGCAAGGCACCGGCAAAACCCCTGGGTGGCGGCTGCTCGGCAAGCCGGTCACGCAATTCCGCCTCGGGCAAGGCCTTTTTTGCCGCAGCGACTTCCGATTTTTTATGTTCCAGAATCCGGTTGAGAATCATTCGAAATCAGTCAAGTAAAAATAGTGAAAAGTTAAAATGCGGCCCAACCAAACAGCCTGGTCAGTATGTGGTCATGCTTTGGTCTCTTGGATCAGACCTTTCAGTTTCTCCAGGGCCAGGCCACCGTCGACGGCTTCGGCAGCCTGTTTCATCCCCTCCCGGACCCCTTCGGCCGCTCCGGCCGCGGCCAGGGCGAATCCGGCATTGAGGAGCACGATGTCCCGTTTCGGACCTGATTTCCCCTGCAGGATATCCCGCACTATGCCGGCATTGCGCTCCGCGTCCCCCCCTTGAAGCTCTTCCAGGGAACAGCGGGCCAATCCGAACTCCTCGGGGGTGACGTCGTACAGTCGAACTTCGGCGCCGTCGATTTCACCGACCCGGGTCGGTCCGGTGAGGGTCGCTTCGTCCATGCCGTCGCTGCCATGGACGACAAACCCGCGGCGGCAGCCGAGATTGACGAGAACCCTCGCCAGCGTCTCCACCAGGCCTTCCTGATAGACACCGAGGACCTGCCGGTCGGCGCCGGCGGGATTAGTCAGGGGGCCGAGAATGTTGAAGACCGTTCGGATGCCGATTTCCCGGCGGGGTCCGATGGCGAACTTCATAGCTCCATGAAGGGCGGGCGCAAAGAGAAAGCCGATCCCGATCCGGTCAATGCAATGGGCCACCCGCTCCGGGGTCACATCCAGGTTCACGCCGAGACATTCAAGAACATCGGCGCTGCCGCAGGCCGAGGAAATGCTGCGGTTTCCGTGTTTGGCCACCTTGACGCCGCAGGCCGCCACCACGAAAGCCACGGTGGTAGAAATATTGAAGCTCCTGGTACCGCTCCCCCCGGTGCCACAGGTGTCGAGGATCGTTTCCCGATCGAGATTGATGTCCTCCCGGTCGATATCGAGGACCGGTCCGACCTGAATCGGCGTGGCCCTTGCCCGCATGACCCGAGCAGCTCCGGTGATTTCGGCGATCGTCTCTCCCTTCATCCGCAGCGCGGTGATAAAGGCGGCAATTTGGGCCGGGGTCGCCTCTCCCCCCATGATCTGATTCATCACCTCGATCATCTCCTTCTCGGAGAGATCCTCCTTTTCCACAACTCTGGAAATCGCGACCTTGATCATGGCAAACCCCATAAAGGAATTCAGACTTCAGAATGCAGAACCCAGAAGAAATGCCTTAACCATTCTGTATTCTGAATTCTGTGTTCTGTATTCTATTTTTTTGCCTCTTAACTCATCTCCAGAAAATTTTTCAATAATTTTTTCCCTTCCGCCGTCAGGATCGATTCGGGATGAAACTGGACTCCCCAGATCGGCAGATCCAGGTGTTCCATCCCCATGACCTCCTTTTCTGCGGTCCAGGCGGTCACCCGCAGAACCGA
>Ga0055480_10000713_pt1 | contig 12698 bp, 12 predicted proteins | sample Muzzi_PWB_D2_FD_57935 | JGI IMG/M metagenome (GOLD analysis project Ga0055480, IMG submission 57935) | Wetland microbial communities from San Francisco Bay, California, USA, that impact long-term carbon sequestration - Muzzi_PWB_D2 | ecosystem: Environmental > Aquatic > Marine > Wetlands ... | reverse complement strand
AGAAACCCTACGAACTCGGCGCCGGTGACCGTCTGCTCCACGACCACCAGACGGGCACCGTACCAGAGGATCACCACCGTTCCGAGTGCCGCGAGCAGCTCGGTGATCGGCGCCGCCAATGCCCGCAGCCCCTCGGTGCGCACGAACGTCCGGAAGAAGTCACCCGTCAGGCCGTGGAAACGCCTTCGCTCATGGCCCTCCGCCGAGGAAGACTTCACCAGGCGAATCCCGGCGACAGTCTCCTGGACGTGGGAGTTCACCTCTCCCGCGAGATCCAGAACCCGCCGGTCCCCACGTCGAAGGCGCTTCACCAGCGGCCCCCAGACACCCATGGCGCCCGGCACGACGACAAGGGCGGCGAGCGTGAGCTTGCTGGAGATCCCGACCATGAGGACCACCGCCGCGACCACCTCGAAGACCGAGGACAGGATCTTGGCGAGCTGCCTCGTGACGAGTGTCCGAAGCTGCTCCACGTCGTACGTGAGTCGACTCACGATCTGACCCGTGCGCGTCCGCCCGAAGAACGCCAGGTCGAGGTCGAGCAGATGATCGTAGACCTCGTCACGAAGGTCCCTGGTGACCGCCTGCTCGACGCGTGCGACCAGGTAGGCCCTCCCGAAATCGAACACGTTCTTGACGGCCACGACCGCGAAGATCAGCAGGATGATGGTATTGATGGCCTGGAGAGTCGGTCCGTCCAGATCCACCAGACGGTAGACGGTCGCGTCGAGCCAACGTTCGAGAAGTCCGGACGGCGCGCCCGCTCCGCCTCCCCCGCCTCCGTCGTTCAGAAAGAGCACCTCCACGAACGGGATCACGAGGACGAACGTGGCCGCATCGAGTGCAGCGAACACGAACGTCGCAACCGCGGCGACCGCGAAGGTGGTCGCCTGAGGTCGCAAGTAGGACAGGATCCGGAGGTAGAGCTTCACGGAAGGAAGCCAACCCGGCTATTGGGGCGAGGGATCGGACGTGCACCCGCCGGAGGCGGGGGTCCGCCGAGCAGGGTCATCAGAGCGGGCGAGGGGTCAGACGCGCTGTCGGAACGATCATCTCCTCCGGAGAGATCCCACCGTGGAGGAAGGAGTTGCGGTAGCGCTGCTGATACTCCCGGAGCTTGGTGGGATAGACGAAGAAGTGATCGTCCATCGCAACGACGTACGACATGCCGAGTCGCCCCGACGGAAGGTGGAGGTCTCCTTCGTCCCTGGTCGAGAACGCGGCGGCCGGGTCCTCGGCCCTCAAATCCGCCCCGAACTTGTACCTCAGATTGGCCGTCGCATCCTTGCGGGCGTACACCGTCGTGGGGTGCTGACAGAGAATCGAGCCGTGGTCCGTGGTGAGGATGACGCGGTGCCCCTCGGCGGCCGCCTCCCTGAGCACCTGGATCAGAGTCGAACGCTCGAACCAGGAGCGGGTGATGCTCCTGAGCGCCGCCTCGTCTTTTGCCACCTCCATCAGAATCGGGGACTCCGACCGTCCGTGGGTCATCAGGTCCACGAAGTTGAAGACCAGCGCCACGACCGAGCCCCGTGTTCGCAGGGAAGAGCGGACACGGGCGCGCACCTGATCCCCGTCACGGTCGGTGAAGATCTTCTCGTAATGTACCGGAACGTCACGTCCCGTCAGCCGGCGCAACTGCTTGGTCAGGAGCTCGTCCTCGAACGCGTTCAGGCTCCCTTCGTCGCCGCGGATGTCCCACCACCCCGGGTAGTCCCGCGCGATGCGGTCGGGGTACTGCCCACCGAAGAGGGCGTTTCGGGCGTACGGCGTCGCGGTGGGAAGGATCGAGTAGTGGTACGAGTCCTCGATCTCGAAGTACGGCGCCAACAGGGGGGCGATGACGCGCCACTGGTCCAAGCGCATGCAGTCCAGGACGACGAAGTAGACCGGGTCGTCCCCGAGCCATGGCAAGAGGTACTTCCGCACGATGTCCACCGAGAGATCCGGACGCGTGGGGTCGTCCCGCATCCACTTGGGATAGACCTCCCGGATCCAAGCTCCGAAGTCGCGGCGAAGATCGGTGATGAGGGACTGAACGGTGTCGAGCAGCCCCTCCTCGCCCGCGGCCTCCAGTCTGATGTGCCAGTCGACGAGTTCCGTGTAGATGTCCCGGAACGCGTCCGGCGTGGAGGCATCCCGTCTCCCGCTGGCCAACTCCCCCCAACGGGCGGCGAAGTCCTGGGCGACCTGTTGCTGACGGATCGACGACCCCTCGAGGATCCGCGTGACCACCGAGAGCACCTGCCTGGGGCTCGTAGGCTTCACGAGGTAGTCGTCGACGCGGCGCCCGATGGCCTCGGTCATCGTCCGGTCTTCCTCGGACTTGGTGACCATGACGACGTGCGCGTGGGGGTCCTCGCGTCGCAGGACCTCCAACACTTCCAGTCCTCGCCGGCCCGGCATCTGCTCGTCCAGAAGGACGAGGTCGTAGGGGTTGTCGCGCAGGAGGGCCAGCGCATCGTCCCCATTGTGGATCGCGTCTACGTGATAGCCGCGCGCCTGCAGGAAGAGGAGATGCGGTCGGAGGAGGTCGATCTCGTCGTCGACCCAGAGGATGCGTTTCGCGCCGCGGGTGGCCTGAACCATGGGATGCTCAAGCTAACCCCGGCTCTCCGCTCGCTGAAAGCCCGGGATCGGCCAGCTACGACGCGAACCCGTTCAACGGGGCGGATTCAGGGAGCCCACCCTTCAGTTCGCGAGATCCTCCGCCTGCCGCGCCGAAACGATGATCCCGCGGATCATGGCCGAGCTGAGTCCATGGTGCTCCATCTCGTTTAGGCCCGCGATGGTGCAGCCCCTCGGCGTCGTGACCCGATCGATCTCGCTCTCCGGGTGCGTGCCGCGCTCCAGGACGAGCGACGCCGCGCCACGCGCTGTCTGAGCGGCGAGGAGCAGAGCCTCCTCGGGATGGAAGCCGATCTCGATTCCCCCTTGGGAGGCCGCGCGCACGCAACGCAGGAAGAACGCGACGCCGCACGCACACAGGGCGGTCGCCGGGGTCATCATTACCTCGTCCAGGGTCAGCGTACGGCCCACGAGACCGAAGAGGGCCTCGGCCACGCTCAGGGCCTCCTCGTCTCCCGGATCCACCGCGAGACAGGTCATGGCCTCACCGATCGGCACCGCTGTGTTGGGCATCGCCCGGACCACCGGCACGTCGGCGTCTTCTCCGAGGGTGCTCCGCATCGATGCGATCGACACTCCCGTCGCCACCGACACGATGCGATGGCGCCCGGACACGAGCGCCGACCGGACCTCCGCGAGGAGATCCGCCACCTGCCGGGGAAGGACCGCGACCACGATGGTGTCCGCGTCCGCTACGGCCGCGGAGTTGTCTTCCGTGACGCGCATGCCCTGTTCGGCCAGGTCCGCCAGCTTCTCGACGTCACGACGGGTGACCGTGATCGAGTCCGACGGAAGCCCCCCGGTACCGGTCCAGCCGAGGGCGAGGGAACGCCCGAGGTTTCCTCCACCGAGTATGGCGATACGCCCGGCGTCCGGAAGCGTACCCTCAGTCATGGTACCAACCTCCCATCGAAGTCCGATGCTCGGCCCCGGCGACTACGGAGCCGAACGGGGATCACCGCAGCGGGTCCCTAAGCAAGAGATACAACAGCACGAAGATCAGAAGTGCGCCCGCGAGCAGCATGGGGTTGGAAGACACGGTCCGGAATGCGGCTCGGGCAGATCCCGAGACGCCGGATAGCGAGTTCGACAGCTCACCCGCGAGACCCGTGGCTGCTCCGTATTCGACCGCGGCCTGGAGCGTGACCGGGGGGCTGAGAATCATCGGCGACGCAACGCGGGAGGAGGGATTGATGGCGCGAGAATCAATAGCGCCGGGGCCCCCTTCGTGGCAATGGGATCCAACCTTTCCTGGTGCCGCGGCTCGACCCGCGGCCGCCCATGACCGAAGGACCGGGACGGCCCTCTTTCACCGGGCCCCGCGCGCCGTTACCCTGCTCTGCTCATTTCAACGACCCACCCTTCGGAAGGCACCCTTGAGCTACGAACTGAAGAACCTCGACTACCAGGACGCGGCCAGGGACCCGGCCCGGATGATCGCAAACCTCGGCCGGGACCTCGACCTCAAGCTCTCGGTCGGAATTTGGTTTTTCACCCCGTCGGGTGGGCGTTTCCACGACCGTTTCGTGCCCGCAGCAAGCATCCCCGAGCGGATCGAGATGGCCGCAGAGATGGCGGACCTCGGAATCACCGGCATCGAAGCCCACTACCCGGACGAGATCAACGAGGACAATGTCGATCTCTACCGGCGACTCGAAGAGGAGGCGGGGATCGCCGTCGTCGCGATCCCCTTCTCCCACTTCTTCGAGCGCGCGTTCGAGTTCGGAAGCCTTTCCAGCGCGGACGAATCGGTGCGCAATCACGCCATCGAGATCGCCGTCGGCGGACTCCGCATGGTCAAGGAGATCGGAGCGCGGTGCGCGATCTCGTGGCCCGGTATGGATGGATACCGATATCTGCACGGGAAGCCGTTCATGCATATGTGGGATCTCTTCGAGGGCGCCATGGCCGAGGCCATGGACCAGGTGCCGGGTGTGCGCATCGCCATCGAGCCCAAGCCCTATGAGCCGGCCTCGAACAACATCTACCGGACCACGGCGGAAGGCGTCCTCGCCGCCCAGAGGATCGAACGCCAGCTGAAGCACCCCGACAACAGGAGGATCGTGGACGCCGGTGGCTGCCTCGTCGGGCTGAACCCGGAGGTCGGCCACGTGAAGATGGGATTCGAAATGCTTCCCGCCGCGTTCTCCCTCGTGGCGATGGAGCGTCGACTCGCGCACACCCACTGGAACAGCCAGCCCGACGGCAACTACGACCAGGATCTCAACATCGGCGTCGTCAACGCGGCCGAGGCCGAAGCGCTTCTCTACTCGCTCTGGGCGATCGGCTACGACGAGTACATCGGCTTCGACGTCAACCCTGAGAACATGCCGGTCCAGCGTGCCATCGAGCTGAACGTGATGGCCATCGAGCGTCTCAAGGAGCGCGTCTCGCAGCTCCCCCACGAAGAGATCCTGGACTGCCACCTCCGGCCCTCGGAGCGACGCGGGGACCTCGAGGAGATCCTCATCCGGAACTGGTGAGCGAATCACCTATGATCGAGGGTCTGTTCGCCGGACTGGACGTCTCGACACAGGGCTGCAAGCTCGTCGTGCTGGACGCCCGGTCGGGCGAGACCGTCCACGTGGACGCCGTCGAGTACGATTCCGACCTACCCTCGTACGGGACCCGGGGCGGCACCGTGCGGAGCGACGACGAAGGCGTCTCGGAGTCCGATCCATGGATGTGGATCGAGGCGGTGCGGAGGGTTCTCAGTGGGCTCGCAGACTCCCCCGCGGATTCATCCCTCATCCGCTGCATCTCGGTCTCGGGCCAGCAGCACGGACTCGTCGCTCTCGATGCCCAGGGTGGCCTCGCGCGGCCGCGGAGCAAGCTCTGGAACGACCATTCGACCGTCGAGGAGTGCGAGTGGCTGACGGAACGGATCGGCGGGCCGGAGCGAATGATCGAGGAGGTCGGGAACGTACAACGTACGGGCTACACGGCCGGTAAGATCCTTCACATGGTCCGGCGGGAGCCGGAGGCGTATCAGCGGGCCGCAACGCTCTTCTTGGTTCACGACTTCGTGAACTGGTACCTCACCGGGGGTGTGGCCGTTATGGAGCCGGGAGACACGTCCGGCATGGCCCTCTGGAACCCCGCGACGAGCTGCTGGTCGACCACGGTACTGGATGCGATTGCGCCCGACCTCGCCAGCAAGCTTCCGGAGGTCGGCACTTCCGACCGGACGATCGGGTCGGTCGCGAAAGAGCTCGTCGACTCGTTCGGGCTTTCCCCGTCATGCCGCGTCGACGCCGGCTCGGGCGACAACATGTATGGCGCCATCGGCACCGGAAACGTGGATCCCGGCGTCGTCACGATCAGCCTTGGAACCAGTGGCACCGTCTACACCGTCCTGGACGATCCCTGGGTGGACCCCACGGGCGAGATCGCGGCGTTCTGCGATAGCACCGGCCGACATCTCCCTCTGCTCTGCGTCTCTAACATGGCAAACGGCTACGCAGCCGTTCGAGACCGATTCGAGCTTTCACACGAGGGGTTCAACGAGCTGATCGAGCGGACCGAGCCAGGCAACAGCGGCCGCCTGATCCTTCCCTGGTATGAGGGGGAGCGCACGCCGGACCTTCCGCTCGCGGCACCTCTCTACTTCGGATTCCAGACCGACGACTTCAGGCCGGAAATCCTGGCCCGGGCCGTCCTCGAGGGACACGTCCTGAACCTTCATGCCGGCTTCGAGCGGATGCCCGTGAGTACCGGAGAGGTCCGGCTCACCGGCGGGCTCTCAAGATCGCCCGCGTGGAGACAGACCATCGCCGATGTCTTCGAGGTCGACGCGGTTCCGGTAGAGGGCGAAGGCGCGGCGCTCGGGGCCGCCATCCACGCAGCGTGGGTTCTTGGCAAGGAGGCCGGATCCGACGTCTCGCTCGCGGAGCTGGTCGAGCGCTGCGTGCCGATCGACACGGCCCGGCGCACCTCTCCGCGCGAAGGCGCGGTCGCGGTCTACCGGAAGGCGAAGCCGCTCTTCAAGGCTCTGAGCCGGCGGGTCCGTGGGTTGGATGGCGAGGATCCCTTCGCGCTCCGGGCGGATTTGGCGAAGCGCGGGAACCCGGACTGACGAGGGCCCGGTCAGGGCGAGTCGGTCCCTCCCGGGGCGCCCGTCGACTCCGGTCTTCCGTCGCCGGGGAGCAGCAGCCCTTCAAGGAAGAAGGCGGACAACTCGGAGCGCCCTGCCAGCCCCGCCTTCCGGTAGATCGCGACCGCGTGTTGTCTGACCGTGCGCTCACTTCGGCTCGTGAGCTTTCCGATGCGCTTATGGCTGTGCCCCTTCAGGATCATGACGGCGGTCTCGCGCTCGGCGGCGGTCAAGCTCCAGGTGTCGAACTGGGCATCCATCGCCTCGCCTAGGCCCTCGAGCGCCCGACCCGCCCGTGTTCTCCACGCGTCGCGCTCGGCCTTCCCACGGGCGACGGACACCTCCAACTCCCTCACATCCCGATGCGCCCGGTACCAGCCCCAGGCGAGATACGTCGCCGCGGTCAGGCTCACCACGACCAAGGTAGCCTCCGCCAACACGTGCGCGCTCCAAAGAGTCGTGGGCCGGTCCATGGCGAGGTCGGCACCCGCCACGACCATCACGAGCGCGAAGAGCGCCGCCATGACCAGGCGCACCCCTGGAGGGCCGTCATCAATCGGTTCTGGCATGACGCCTCCGTCACTTGCCGGATACGGAACACGGCGTTGGAGTCCACATGGAACATCTGCCGGATAGGCGCGGCGTCCAGAGGTACCCAGCTTGGAGCAATTCCTTCAAGCCCGGAGGCCCCGATGCCGATTCCAGATCCCCTTCATCCCGCAATCGTTCACTTTCCCCTCGTCCTCGGGGTGCTTCTGCCCTTCGTCACGGTCTGGGCTCTGGTCGTCTCGCGCCGCCCCGATGCGGGACGACGCGCCTGGGCGCTGGTGGCCGTGATGGCCGTCCTTCTCAGCGCCTCCGCATGGGTCTCGGTCGAGACCGGCGAGCAACAGGAGGAACGCGTGGAGAGGCTCGTGCCCGCGACGGCAATCCACGCGCACGAGGAGGCGGCCGAAGGCTTCCTCCTGGGCTCCGGGATCGTGATGGCGATCATCTTGATCGGCCTTCACGCAGGGGCCATCGGCCGCGGTGCGCGGATCCTGGCGGTCCCCGGCGCGTTGTTGATCGTCCTGCTTGCCTTCCGCGTGGGCGACTCGGGGGGTGCCCTCGTCTATCAACACGGTGCGGCCGCCGCATACGTCACCGACCTTGCCCCATCGTCCGAAGGCGCGCGCAACGTCCCGCGATCGATGGAAGAGGGGCGCAGCTCGGACGAGGGTCACGGATCACCGTGAGCTCACACGAAGGGCAACCCCCTAACCCAGCGCCTTTCTCACCCTCGGAGCTACCTCCGTTCCCAACAGCTCGATGGCCCGGAGCACCGCATCGTGGGGCATCGGACCCACGGTGAGCTGGATCAGGAAGCGCTGGTGCCCGAAAAGCCCGTGCTGGTAGAGGACCTTCTCGACGACCTGATCCGGGTCCCCGACGAAAAGCGCTCCCCCGATCTCGCAGTCGGCCTCGAAGTCCTGCCTCGTCGGAGGCCGCCATCCCCGCTCTCGGCCGATCCGCCCCATCGTTTCGACGAACGGCGGAAACGCGAGGTCCACCGCGTCCTGGGCTCGATCCGCGATGAAGCCGTGCGCGTTGACGCTCAGTGGGAGTGTGGCCGGGTCGTTCCCGTTCTGTTCGGCCACACTCCGGTACAGCTCCACGAGCGGCCTGAAGCGCTCCGCAGCACCACCGATAATCGCCAGCGCCATGGGTAGCCCCAGCGAGGCCGTCCGAACGACGGAGCCCGTGGTTCCCCCGACTGCGACCCACACCGGGAGAGGGTTCTGGGCGGGACGCGGGTAGATCGGGAGGTCCTCGATCGCGGGTCGATGCTTCCCCGACCAGGTGATGCGCTCCTTCCTCCTGAGCTCGAGCAGGAGTTGCAGCTTCTCGACGAAGATCTCGTCGTATTCGGAGAGATCCTGTCCGAAGAGGGGGAAGGATTCGGTGAATGAACCCCGTCCCGCCATGATCTCGGCCCGACCCGCCGAGATCAGGTCCAGGGTCGCGAACTCCTGGAACACGCGAACCGGGTCGGCCGACCCCAAGACGGAGACGGCGCTTGTGAGCCGGATCCTCCGCGTCCGCGCGGCCGCCGCGGCGAGGACGACTGCCGGGGCCGAAACGGCGTAGTCCGGCCGATGGTGCTCGCCGACACCGAACACGTCGAGCCCCACCTTGTCAGCCAACTCGACCTCTTCGAGGAGTCGCCGGAGCCGGTCCGCCGGGTCGAGCTGCTGTCCCGACCCGGGATCGAAGTGCGTCTCGGCGAAAGAATAGACCCCGATCTCCACGAAGCGTCAGCCGTTCCGGTGCCAGGCCGACCCCGCCCAGTGGCCTGCCGCGAAGACCAGCACGTCCGCGACCGCGTTGGCGACGCTCTCCGGACCGTCCGTCTCGAAAACCCCCTGGGCCCAATCGCGCCGCTCTGCAAACTGCTCCGCGACCTCGTAGGCCAGCGCCGCGGCGAGGCATCGCCCGAGCGGCAGCCTCATGAGACCGAGAGCCAGGCCGGCGGAAAGGTGGACGACCGTCCACGGGTCCAGTGCTGCCTGATTCTGTTCATCCTTCCGGGTGGCTAGGAGTTTCATGGTCATGAAGACCCCCGTTCACCGGCGGTGTGCCCCGGGCGGGCCGTTGCTGGTGGCGGTATCTCCTTGTCTCAAGCGGGGATAAGGCGGACGTGAGGTGGACTGACCCCTACCCGGACCCGCATGACGACTCCCGATTCGGCCGCGGACCCATTGGCTGGCCCGGCCGAGGGCTGGAACCACCTGGTTGTACGACAACCTCGTCGTCCATCCCCGCGTCTGGCTTCCCCCGATCAAGGAGATCGAGGTTTAGCCCCGCGGGGGATGCTTCGGATCAGAGAACCCTCAGAATGCCCTTCATGGCCCTCTCCAACGCCGCACGCATCTCCTCCGCGGTCGCATCCCTATGGAAGGCGGCCACCACAACCCGATGGAGCGCTCTCTCGAGAGCCGTCACACCCTTTTTCGACCGACGACCGGAGGCCGTTCGCTTCGCGACCCGCGTGCCCTTCGCCCCTTCGGTCTCCACCACACCCCTCGTCTCGAGCTCGGAGTAGGCCCGGGCGACGGTTCCAGGCGCGATGCCCAACTCCGCGGCCAGATCCCTCACCGACGGTAGGCGCTCGCCCAGGTCGAGGCGGCCGGTGGCCACCGCCTCCTCGATCCGGGCGACGATCTGCTCGTAGAGGGGCGTATCCAACTCCTGATCGACTTCGAGGAACCAGACGGAGCCCCCCTCGACGGCGGAACGTGTGGAACGCCGGGGCCGAAGACGGGTCGGTCGCTTGTCCCTCTCTTGGGCCGAGCTTCTGACGTCGGCCAAGGCTTCTCTCGCGCCTTCCAGGGTGACGCCGTGCGCTCGAAGCGCCTGTGCGGCCATTCCCGCTTCCTCTCGAATGAGGCCCAACATCAGGTGTTCCGTGCCCACCCACGAGTCTCCGCGCCGGCGCGCCTCGCTCATCCCGTATTGCAGGACCTTCTTCGCCCGAGACGTATACGGGAGCCCTCCGGGCGCCGGCCTTACCGCGCCTCTGCGTACAGACTCGAGGATGGCCGATCGGAGAGCACCGGCATCGACGCCGAGGGCGTCGAACAACTCTTCTCCTGGCTCGACGCTCCGGCGACCGACCGTATCGACGAGCGCGAGCAGCATGTGCTCGGTCCCGACATAGTCGTGCATCAGCTCGATCGCCTCTTCGCGGGCCTGCGCGAGAAGGGCCCTGGTAGAATCCGTAAAGTGGTAGTTCACCGGCTTCACCTCCGACGTTGGCGTGTTTGTACCACGAATATTGATACAACGATGATTTTCTTGTGTCAATATCATTGATACAATCATCACCTCGGCCTGTTCGTCCGCGCCATCCTGCCGCGGCCGCGACCGCAAGAAGGAGGGGGTGGAGTGGATTATCGGGCCGCCGGGGCGTTAGTGTGGGGAGAGTTGACCGGGCCGCGACCCCGCAGATTCGGAGGAAGGCCGCGCCCCACAAACCCCGAGGGGAGGGTACGGGGGTCCCATGATCGAGAAGTCACTCCCCATCGTCCAAGCTCCCGTTCCCGCACCGAACGGGTCGCTCGATGAGCGTTTCCAGGCGCTCCGTCTAAGACTGCGTGAGCTCGTGCGTGACGGCCTGGTAGTCACGTTCTCGGGCGGGGTCGACAGCGCCTTCCTGCTCTGGGCCGCGGACCATGCCCGCCAGGGGTCCGAGGGCTCGCTCGTAGCCCTCACCTCCGTAAGTGAAAGCGTCCCCGCCGCCGACCTCGAAGACGGCAGGGAATTCGCCACCCGTCTCGGTGTCGAACACGTGGTGCGCCAGAGCCGTGAGACGGCCCACGCGGATTATCTGCGGAACGATCGGGACCGTTGCTATCACTGCAAGGTGGAGCTCTTCAGGATCGCCGAGGAAGTCGCGCGAGAACGCGATCTCCGGTGGATCGCCTACGGATACAGCGCGTCGGATCGCCAGGACGTGAGACCGGGGCACCGCGCCGCCCTCGAACATGGGGTGGTGAGCCCGCTCTCGGAGGCGGGGCTCGGCAAAGATGACATCCGTCGACTGATGCGTGAGCACAACCTGGAGCTTGCGGACAAGCCGGCGAGCCCCTGCCTCAGCTCCCGCATCACGACCGGAATCGAGATCACCGCCGAGCGGCTCGCCCACGTCCAGGCGCTAGAGGACATCCTCGATGAAGCAGGAATTCGGGTGCGCCGCGTTCGTGTCTGCCCCGCCGATCAGGGGCTCTTCCTCCGACTCGAAGTCGCGCCGGAGGAGATGGCGAACGTGCTGCCGCTCCGTGATGCGCTCATCCGCGAAGCCGAGCGCTTCGGGTACCGCTGGGTGACCCTCGATCTGGCAGGGTACCGGACCGGGGGCGCGCGCTCGTGAACGACGAGGATGTCGCGCGGCTCCTCCGTGAGGTCGCACAGGGCCTCGTCGAGGTCGAGGAAGCCCTCGAAATCCTCAAGCAAGGCCCTCTTCATGTGGACGACGAGGGGACCGCGACCCTGGATCTCCACCGGCGCCTGAGGCTGGGGCTGGGCGAGGTCGTCTTCGGCGAGGGGAAGACCACCCAGCAGATCCTCGAAATCCTCGATCGACTGGCGCAGCACGGAGGACCGGTCCTCGTCACCCGGCTCGACGACGGCAAGCTTCGGGCGATCGAAGCGGCGCTCCCCGCATCTCGGATCAACCCGGTGGCTCGCACGGCGCTGGTGCATCCTCCCATCCCGAAGGACGCATCCAGCGGAGAGCCGTTCGTCGCGATCGTCTCCGCCGGGACGAGCGATCAGCCGGTGGTCGAGGAGGCGCGCGAGACCTGTCTTGCTATGGACGTTCCCGTCGAATCCATGGTCGATGTCGGAGTTGCGGGTCTCCATCGGCTCATCCGACACCTCCCGGTGCTTCGTCGCGCCGCGGCTGTCGTCGTCGTCGCGGGGATGGACGGCGTGCTCCCCAGCGTGGTCGGCGGACTCGTTCCCGGACCCGTGTTCGGAGTGCCCACCAGTATCGGATACGGAGCCAATCTCGGTGGCCTCGGGGCCCTGCTCACGATGCTCAACTCCTGCGCGCCCGGGGTCATGGTGACGAATATCGACGCCGGCTTTTCGGCCGCGGTCGCGGCGTGCAACGTCGCGCGAGCCGTAGCCAGGGCGGCGGACCAGCGATCCGCTCCACGCGAAGATCTCGAGGCTTCGTCGTGAAGACCCTCCTCCTGGAGAGCGTCGCAGGAGTCGCGGGAGACATGTTCACCGCCGCGTTTCTCGACGCAGGCCTCGTGTCTTCAGAAGCCGTGAAAGGGGTCCCCGCCGCGCTCGGATTGGGCGGAGTAGAGATCGAGATCACATCACGGACAACCGCCTCCATGGAGGCCACGCATCTTCGGGTCGAGACGGGGGAGGACTCGGAACAACACCTCGGGCTGGATGGGGGCCACGGGCACCACCACCATCACCA
>Ga0055480_10000712_pt1 | contig 12699 bp, 10 predicted proteins | sample Muzzi_PWB_D2_FD_57935 | JGI IMG/M metagenome (GOLD analysis project Ga0055480, IMG submission 57935) | Wetland microbial communities from San Francisco Bay, California, USA, that impact long-term carbon sequestration - Muzzi_PWB_D2 | ecosystem: Environmental > Aquatic > Marine > Wetlands ... | reverse complement strand
CGCCAACAACATTGCTTGCGGGGTATCGGAATCCAGTTGTGGCGCGAACGCGACAGCGCAGACACCGAGGTGATTACGACCGCAGCGGAGGCTGATCCTGGCGCAGAGGCCGGCGCGGCGTTTGCCGATGTCGCCGGTGAATTGCCGGTGCCGGAACTCGCGCAGCCGGCAGGTAGCCCGCCGGCCGAAACGGCCGGCGGTGAAACCCGACCCGAAACCGTTGCCAGGCCGGTCCCGGTACCTGCGGCGCTCGATAGCTGGGATAAAGTCATCGCAGCCATCAATGCCTGCACGGCTTGCGAGCTGTCGCAAAATTGTACCCAGAAGGTTCCGGGCGTAGGCGACCGACACGCGGACCTGCTGATCGTCGGCGAAGGCCCGGGGCACGATGAAGACATCCAGGGAGAACCCTTCGTCGGACGTTCCGGGCAATTGCTCGACCGCATGCTGGCGGCAATCGGTTTCGATCGTCAACAGGTTTACATCACCAATATCGTCAAGTGCCGGCCTCCCAACAATCGCGACCCGCGGCCCGAGGAGGCAGAGCAATGCCGTGCCTACCTCGAGGCGCAGATCAAACTGATCGCGCCGCGGGCGATTCTTTCGGTCGGCCGCGTGTCGGCACATAACCTGCTCGGCAGCGACCAGCCCGTGGGCAAACTGATCCGCCAGAGTCACACCCTGCCCGGTACCGATATCCCGGTAAAAGTGACCTACCATCCGGCCTACCTGCTGCGCAACCCCTCGGCCAAGGCAATCGCCTGGCAGGATTTGAAACTGCTCTACCAGATGTTGCAATGAGCGAGCCCGCCCTGAGTTTCCGGCGCATGACGCTGTCCGACGTCGAGCGGGTGATGAAGGTCGAGCGCGAGGTTTACGAATTTCCGTGGACCGATCGAATTTTCAGCGACTGCATCCGCGTCGGCTACCTGTGCTGGCTGGCGCTACGCGGTCCCGAGGTCGTCGGACATGCCATCATCAGCGTCACTTCGGGCGAGAGCCACATGCTCAACCTGTCGATCGCACGCGCCTATCAACGCCAGGGCTACGGCCGCCAGTTCATCGAATTCCTCGTCGGCGAAGCTCGCGCGCGGCAGGCACAAACCATGCTGCTCGAGGTTCGGCCGAGCAATACGGCGGCGATAAATTGCTATAATGCCGCGGGATTCAACGAGATCGGCAGCCGCAAGGATTATTATCCCGCGCCCGGCGGCCGCGAAGACGCGCTGCTGTTTGCACGCCAGATCAGCCCGTCGACCGAATCAGCCAGCGGCTAACCCGAATATTGCACCAGTCGGTCCTGAACCTCGCCATGGCGCGATGAAGTTGAGTAGTATTTGAACCTATGAGAATGGATATTTGAAAGCGCATTGTGGAAACGGCCCAGGACCTAATTCGGTGCTAACTTGCCCAGCCACGCCTGCGCTTGGGCTTCCTTCGAGCCGTAGCTACGGCTACGGCTCTCAGTCCAGCCCGGCGCCCAGACCCAGCTGTCCTGCGTTATCGCTCGAAATACTGGCACAATATTCAGGTTAGCCGCTGCGAGCTTTCTGATTTTGGAAATTGAACATGTCTGATATTGACGAAATGCGTCGACGCCGTACCTTTGCGATTATTTCGCATCCCGATGCGGGCAAGACCACGGTCACCGAGAAACTGCTACTGTTCGGCAAGGCGATTCAGATGGCGGGTACGGTCAAGAGCCGCAAGGCGGCCCGCCACGCGACTTCCGACTGGATGGAACTGGAAAAGCAGCGCGGCATTTCGGTTACCTCTTCGGTGATGCAGTTTCCCTACCGCGACAGCATCATCAACCTGCTCGACACCCCGGGCCACGAAGACTTTTCCGAGGACACCTATCGCACCCTGACGGCGGTCGATTCGGCGTTGATGGTGATCGACTGCGCCAAGGGCGTCGAAGAAAGGACCATCAAGCTGATGGAAGTCTGCCGCTTGCGCGATACGCCGATCATCACCTTTATCAACAAACTCGACCGCGAAGGGCGCGATCCGATCGACCTGCTCGACGAGGTCGAGGAAGTGCTGAAAATCCGCTGCGCGCCAATCACCTGGCCGATCGGCATGGGGAAGAGCCTGAAGGGCGTTTTTCATCTGCTGACCGACTCGGTGCATCTGTTTTCGGCCAGCGACGCGGAGAAAATCTCTTCCGGAGAGGTGATCGAGGGCCTCGACAACCCGAGGCTGGACAGCGTGCTCGGCGGGATGGCAAAAGAATTCAGGGACGAGATCGAGCTGGTGCGAGGCGCCACCAACGAATTCGATCTCGAGGCCTACCTGGCCGGCGAGTTGACGCCGGTATTTTTCGGCTCGGCGATCAATAATTTCGGCATGGCCGAGCTGCTCGACGCTTTCAACGAATACGCGCCGCCGCCGATGGCGCGGCCCGCGCGCAGCCGACTGGTCGAGGCCGACGAAGAACAGCTGACCGGTTTCGTATTCAAGATCCAGGCGAACATGGACAAGCAGCATCGCGACCGTATTGCTTTCATGCGGATTTGTTCGGGCAAGTACAGCCGCGGTATGAAGGTCCGCCACGTACGCATCGGCAAGGATATGAAGATTCCCGACGCGCTGACCTTTTTCGCCGCCGATCGAGGCCACGTCGACGAAGCCTATACCGGCGACATCATCGGCATTCACAATCACGGCACGATTCGAATCGGCGACAGCTTCACCCAGGGCGAACAACTGGCGTTCACGGGGATTCCGAACTTCGCGCCCGAGCTGTTCCGCCGCGCTCGGCTCAAGGATCCGCTGAAGATGAAGGCCCTGCTCAAGGGATTGACACAGCTGTGCGAAGAAGGCGCGACGCAACTGTTCAGGCCGCTAGCCAACAACGATCTGATTCTCGGCGCGGTCGGCGTGTTGCAATTCGACGTGGTCGCGCACCGCCTCAAGGACGAATACGGAGTCGACTGCCAGTTCGAGGCCGTCAATGTCAATACCGCGCGCTGGATCGCCTGCGACGACTCCAGGAAGCTCGAGGAATTCAAGAACAAGATGCGCAGTCATCTCGCCTACGATCACGCGGGAGATCTGGCCTATGTCGCACCGTCGCGCGTCAACCTGACCATGACCGAGGAACGCTGGCCGGAGATCCAGTTTCTGGCCACCCGCGAACACGGCGACTATGAGGCCGGCTAGCGGCCGGCTCGCCGGCGCCGTCCTGCTGATGCTCGGGTGCGGGCAGGCACTTGCCGCGGCAGGGCTTGCGACGCGCGACCTCAATCCGATTCTGCAATCCGTCTACCTGCCCACTCTGGTGCCGATGGGCGATAGCGATGGCTGGCGTCTCGACCACAGCCTGTACATCACCAATACGCTGCAGCATAAATCCACAGGCCGTGAAGAATTGTTGATCGACGCGGAGAATTATCGCTATGACTTCGCGCTCAGAAACCGCAGCGGCAACTGGATTACCCAGCTCGGCGTCCCGCTGATCGCCAATAGCGCCGGCGAACTCGACAACCTGATCGATAATTGGCACGACTTTTTCGGCCTCCCGCAGGGCAAGCGCGACCAGTTCGCGCGCGATCGCATCGCCATCGAGTACCGGCGCGACGGCCGCGTCGAGTATTCGCAGACGGCCGCGAGCAGCGGGCTCGGAGATTTATCGCTGGCGCTCGGTTATCAGCGCCCCGGAGAGACCGCCTATTTTATCGGTATCGAATTGCCGACCGGCTCGGCGGACGACTTCAGCGGCAACGAGGCCGTCGACTACGCAATCTGGATAACGCGCGAATTGCCGCTCGATACGCAAACCACCGCCTTCGGTATGCTCGGACTCAGCTTGCCCGGCGACGGCGGCAACCTCGGGGGATTGCTGGTCGATCGGATCTGGGTCGCGCAGGCCGGTATGGAATACCGTTTTTACGACGACCTGGCAGCCACGGTACAGCTCGATATGCACTCGCGCAGCGTCGAACACAGCAGTCTCGTCGCGTTCGGCAACTCGGTGCAAATCCAGATCGGCCTCGGCTTTCTGGAACTCTTCGAGCAGCATCGGCTGGACCTGTTCTTTGCGGAGGACATCCTGGTCGGCTCGGCGCCCGACATCAGTTTCGGGCTGCGCCTGGCGCGCCAGTTTTAGGCCCCATCGAACCTGCGTCCGGGAAGGCTTACCCGTCCACCAGCTCGGTGACGATCCGCAGCTTGCCCTGCAGGGTTCGGTGTACCGGACACCTGTCGGCGATCCCGAGCAGTTTCTCACGCTGCTGTGCGTCCAGTTCCCCACTCAGCGAAATTCGCCGCGTGATCCGTTCGAGACCATCCTCGCAATCCACGCAATCCTCGGCATGCACACGTTCGTGGCGCAACCGGATCTGCAGATCCTCTAGCGGCATATGCCTGCGATTGGCGTACATACGCAAGGTCATCGAGGTACAGGCGCCGAGCGACATCAGCAGCAGATCGTACGGGGTCGGCCCGAGATTCGACCCGCCATAGGCAGGCGGCTCGTCGGCACGGACGAAATGACCGTTGGCGTACATACCGCGCTGAAAGCGGCGATCGAGTTCGGTGATCAGCACCTCGCCGTCGGCTGTCTCGGGCGCCTCGGGCGCCTCGGGCTTCTCGGGCTTCTCGGCCGGCCGGCCGCCGGCGGCGGACACCAGGTAGCGGTCGGACCAGCAGGCGATCAGCGCCGCGGCATACTCGGCGTCCTCCGCCCGGGTCAACAAGTGATCGGCATCATCCAGCGATATAAAACTCTTCGGATGCAGCGCGGCCTGGTAGATCGAGGCCGCCTCGTCGATCGAAACGATCGTATCCAGCGGCGAATGCAATACCAGCAACGCGGCGTCGAGATCGGCGATGGTATCGGTCGAACTATGGCGCTCGATATCATCGAGAAACCCGGACTCGATCTCGAACTCGCCCCCGCTCAGCACGACCTTCCCCCGGCCCTGCTCGCGGATGCGCGCGGAGTCGTTCTCGAACAGCCGAACCACATGCGCGGCGGTCGCGGGTGCCGCGATGGTCGCCACGGCCCTGATCGAATCGAGTCGGGTCGCGGCGGCCAGCACCGCGGCGCCGCCCAGACTGTGTCCGATGAGCAGCCGTGGCGCCTGGTAGCGAGCCTCGAGCGCTTTCGCCGCACAGACCAGATCTTCGATATTCGACGAGAAATCGCTACTGGCGAAATCGCCACCGCTGTCACCGAGACCGGTAAAATCGAACCTCAGGACGGCGATGCCGCGGGCTGCCAGCGCGCGGCTGATCCTCACTGCGGCCGGGTTATCCTTGCCGCAGGTAAAGCAATGAGCGTACAGCGCGAAGCCCTTTACCTGTTCCTCGCGATCGGGCATTTCGAGTAATCCGAGCAGGCTCTCGCCGGCCGGGTTTTCGAATTCCATCCTGATTATATTCATACGAGAGCCTCCGAAAGGTTATTATCCTGTGACTGGCGGCAAAACCACGGGTTCCTGTTGAAGAGGCAGTTTAATCGATTTCTGCGCTGGCTACTGTTCGTCTGGGTCAGGGTCGAGGTATTCCCGGACAAAGATCCGCGCCAGGCACTGGATCCCGCGCGCCCGGTGCTCTTCGTGCTCGAGGATCGCGGCCTCGCCGACCTGCTGGTCCTCGGCGAAGTCGCGCGCCGCCATCGCCTGCCCGATCCGTTGTCGAGATTGCCGCTGGCCGAAGCCGGTCGCTATCACTCGGTGTACAGCATCGCATCGCGCAGCCCGATGATCGACTGGCTGAAGCGGCGGCGAAAGCAGTCTGCGATGCTCGAAGATATCCTGCGCGCGTTTCGTAGCCATAGCGACCTCGACCTGCAAATCGTCCCGGTCTCGGTCTTCTGGGGCAGACCGTTGGCGCGGCAAAAAAACTGGTTGCAGGTACTGTTTTCCGACACCTGGTCGCTGGCCGGGCGCACGCGGAAATTTTTTACCATCCTGATCCAGGGTCGTAATACGCGGCTGATTTTTTCGCGCGCGATCGACCTGCGTGAGCTGGTAGACTCTTCCGATCCCGGAGCGCCGGAATTGCAGGAATTGCTGATCTCGACCCTCGGCCAGCAGCGCGAGGCAACCTTCGGGCCGCAAATCGCGAGCCACAAGCAGATGACCGCCAGGGTCCTAGAAGACGACCTCGTGCGGGAGCAGCTGGCCGCCGTCGACAACGCATTTCGGTGGCGTTACCGGGCGCGCCGCTACTGCCGCGAAATATTCGCCGACTGCACGCAGCTGACGATAGAAATCATGTTGCGCCTGCTGCGTGCCTTCTGGAAACGGTTTTACTCGGGTATCGAGGTGTACGGCATCGACAAGGTGCGCGAGACAGCTCTGACCCGGCAACTGGTCTACGTACCCTGCCACCGCAGTCATGTCGACTACCTGCTGCTGTCCTACGTCATCTACAACGAAAACCTGGCGCTGCCCTATATCGCGGCCGGCAATAATCTCGATATTCCGGTAATCGGCCGTATCCTGCGCGGCGGCGGTGCGTTTTTCATCCGCCGCAGTTTCAAGGACAACCCGCTCTATACCGCGGTGATGCGCGCTTACCTGTACCAGCTGGTCAGGCTCGGCGTGCCGCTGGAGTATTTCGTCGAGGGCGGCCGCAGCCGCACCGGCCGCATGCTGAAACCGAAAATCGGCATGCTCGGCATGACGGTCGAGGCCTACATCAAGAACCAGGCGCGGCCGTTGGCCTTCGTGCCGGTTTACCTCGGCTACGAAAAGTTGATCGAGGGCAACTCTTACCTGGGGGAGTTATACGGAGACGAGAAGAAACGCGAATCCACCCTCGGCGCGCTCGGCGCGATCTTCAGGCTCAAGGGACATTTCGGCAAGGTGACCGCGAGTTTCGGCGAACCCATCGAGCTCGACCCTCTGCTCGACCGGAACAGCTCCGACTGGCGGCAGCGCGGCGGCGAGCTCGGCCAGCGGCCGCCCTGGTTTCGCGTCAGTCTGCAACTACTGGGTAAGCAAATCATGTACGGCATCAATCGTGCCTGCGTGATCAACCCGGTCAATTCGGTGGCGACCATAATTCTGGCGACACCGCGGCAGGGCATCGAAATCGAGGAACTGGTGTCCCAGGCCGCACTGCACCGCCGCCTGATCGGCGGCACCTATTGCCTCGCATCGATTCGTCACGAGGGTGAGGTAGACCGCGCGCAGGTCGAACGCCTGGCGCGGCAGAAACTGGTTCGCATCCGCAAACACGAACTCGGCGACATCGTCTATCTCGAGCCTCGCGACACCGTACTGATCAGCTACTACCGCAATAACAGCCTGCACGCGATTATCATGCCGGCGCTGGCAGCCTGCTGTTTCGCCAACTCGAAGCGGGTCTCCCGCGACAGCATTCAGCGCAGGATCGCCCTGCTGTACCCGTTCCTGAAATCCGAGCTGCAGCTCGAATGGCAGGATTCCGGCCTCGAGGAAATCGTCGACGAGTGTCTCGACTGTTTCGCCCGGGAGGGTCTCGTCGAGGCGGACGGCAAAGCCTTGCACAGGCCGCAGCGCAGCGACCATCGATTCGTGCAGCTGATGCGCCTCGCGCACATCGTGCAACCGATCCTGGAACGTTATTACATAACCTTCATCGTGCTCTGGCAATCGGCGAGCGCACCGTTGGGCGAGGACGAACTCGAGCACCGCTGCCACTTGCTGGCGCAAAAGGTGTCGATTATCCACGGCATCGAATCGCCCGATTTTTTCGATCGCCCGTTATTCCGCGATTTCATCGAGGCCATGTTCGACAGTGCCTACCTGCTGCGTAACGACGAAGGCGGCCTCGAATTCGCTCCCGGTTTCGATTACGTCAGCCTCGACCTGCGAAACCTGCTCAGTACCGAAGTGAGGAGCAGCATTCTGTCGCTGATCAAAACTTCACCGGAGAACAGCGGTTAAAGTATTTCTATATTTAGGAAACGCTTCGCCGATTGTCTCGCAACTTCGGGAGGCCTGGGGACCGACCAAACGCCGCCGGGGTGTCAACTCGGGGTTAGCGTCACCGCGTTTGCTCTGTCCCCCGCGGAGGGAGCAAAGCATTTCGACGACTCCTCGATTGCGTCCGAAGGTCGCAACAAGCAGACCCTCTCGGCCTTTTGGGAGGACAGACGATTTAGTACAGCTTTCCCTGATCCGGGATTGATTCGGTTAAATCGAATGTGCACTAAGGCCAGCTGCCCGGTAAAAGAATGCGTCCCCGGCACAGTACCGGTTCGACCATGTACATCCACGCATCGCCCCAGCGCGTAGGGATCTCGATGCGCTGGTAAAATTCCGGGTAAGACTCGAAGGCATCGAGGATTTCGAACTGCTCGTCACTGACGCGATAAACCTCTCCGTTGATCGCATGACGACCGTCGCGGCATACCGCGGGGTAACCCCCGAATTCATACATCGAGTAAATCTTTGCGGTAACGTGGCGGCCGACATATCCTGCGCCGCGCATATAGTGCGCGTTGCGCTGACCGCGTTTCAGGGTGCCGTAAACGAATATCCGGTTCACGGCTTCTGGATGAAACGCCTGATCTGGCGGCGCTGTTTCTTGTCGGGCCTGGAGTCGGGTCGGGGCCGCTGCAGCTGCGCCAGGCGGCGTTTTTCGGCCTCTTCGGCGCGTCTGGAGATACTGGCCTCGGTTTCGCGATACAACAGCGCCGCCTCGGCCGCCGAGCCGCGGCGTTCGGCGAGGCCGGTTACGACGATTTCATAGCGCTCGTAAGCGCGCCGGATTTCGTAGCAGTCGTCGATGCCGACCGGACGCGAGGGCTTGATTCTCTGCCCCGACATGTGCACCTTGCCGCCGTTGACCGCGGTCGTCGCGAGTGCTCGGGTCTTGAAGAACCGCGCTGCCCACAGCCACTTGTCCAGCCTTACCCTGGTCTCGCCCGCGCCGCTCATCAGGCATCGATTTTATTGATGTGTTTCATAACCCGGTCGGCCATCGAAAAACCGCTTAGCACCGCACCTTCGATGCGTGGCGCCGTGCACCAGTCGCCGCAGGCGCCGATCGCATCTTCCTCGACGAACAGCGAATCCTCACTGATCGGGTTGATCGGCAGGGCGTGCTTCCAGCAATGCACCGACGCCGAGTCGGGTTTGCGCGGCGCGATATCGGTGGCTTCCCAGAAGGCGTCAAGCAGCGCGTGCATGACGCGCCCCCTGAAACTCGCAGCGTATTGCTGCGACCACTCGGGAGAGGCGTGCAGCACCCAGCAATCGGCATCGTTGTCAGCGACCGCGAACTGGTGGCGGGAAATCCAGGACAACGGCGAATCGAGCACGAAAGCCGCGTCGTACGGCAGATCGAGGCGTTCCTCGAAGGCCAGCATGCCGCTCCAGCAAACCGTCATGTCGACCCGGTCTGCCGCCTCGCTGATCGACGGGACCGCCTGGCAGAGTTCCGACACCTGGTTTGCGGCGGTCGCGATAATGACGATATCGAAGGCTCCCTGGTAGTCGCCCCGTTCGTTGAACAGCCGCCAGCCGCCTTCGCTCTGCCGTTCCAGTTCGGAGATATTGACCGGGGTCACGAGCTCGCAGTGACGAGCCAGGTTCTCGGCGACAGTCTGCATCCCCGGAACACCGACGAAGCGCTGCGTGGCCAGGTCGCTGTTAATCACCTGTCCCTTTTGCAATTCGACGATCCAGCCGTCCCAGGGGCGTACGATACCATCGGTTTGCCAGGCCGAGACGATGTTCCAGAACAGCGGGTTGTTGACCGTGAAATACTGAGCGCCGTGATTGAATTCGTATGCGCCGGAGCGGATCCGGCTGACCCGTCCGCCCGGGAATACGCTTTTCTCGAATATCTTGACGTTTTGCACCAGACCCTTGAGCGCGGTGCCGCAGGTAAGGCCCGCCATGCCGGCGCCGATGATGGCGACTGAGGGTTGCCCACTCATGCCGGGCTAGAGTTCCGGGAAATCGCCGGCGTATCGGGAGATCCATTCATCGGCCGCATCCTGAGAACTGAGTCTGCGGCCCTCCTGGCGCTCCACCTCCTTGCGGTAATGCTCGATATGGCAAATCTGCTCGATCATGCGCATGCGGTAGGTATCCCTCGATTTTTCGAATTCGATACCAATTTCATAACCATCGCCGGACTTTTCGCACCAGACAACGCTGCCGGTTAATCGATTATTCTGGTCCAGTACCGGTATCGTGATCGTGACCAGCTGCATGACTTCAAACGGACGGGAAGACAAGAAGGCGAGACCACCGAGGCCGATGTTGGTTATCGTCGGGTCGTCAGTATCATCTACACCCCCTTTAGTCGAGCCAGCGATGACCTGGATCGGCATATCTACCGGGTGGCGAATGAATTTTCTTAGCGTCGTATTATCTGGCAATGGTAACTAGCATATCGTTCAGTTTTGCCACGAAGCCGGCCGGGTCGTCGAGTTGTCCGCCCTCTGCCAGCAAGGCTTGATCAAACAATATACTAGACCAGTCGGCAAACTTCTTCTTGCTTTTCTCCGCCCGAAGTTTCTTTACGATAGGATGGTCCGGATTGATTTCGAGGATCGGTTTCGTGCCCGGTAATTCGTGCCCCGCCTCTCTCAGGATCCGTTGCATGTGCATCGCCATATCCTGCTCGTTGAGCACGATGCAGGCGGGCGAATCGGTCAGCCGATTGGTTACACGCACGTCTTCCGCCTTGTCCTCGAGCGCTTTCTTCATCCGCTCGATGAGTTTTTCGGCTTCCCTGGATTTCTTTTCCAGTTCCTTTTCCGACTCTTCGTCGTCGCCGAGATCGAGTTCTCCCTTGGCGACCGATTGCAGTTTCTTGCCCTCGTATTCCATCAAATGCGCGGTCAGCCACTCGTCGACCCGGTCGGACAACAGCAATACCTCGATGCCCTTCTTACGGAATATTTCCAGGTGCGGGCTGTTTTTCGCCGCGGAGTACGAGTCAGCGGCGATGTAGTAAATCTTGTCCTGGCCTTCCTGCATGCGGCCGAGGTAGTCGTCGAGCGAGACATTCTGCTCGGCACTTTCATTGTGAGTCGACGCGAAACGCAGCAACTTGCCGATCTTTTCGCGGTTGGCGAAATCCTCGGCCGGACCTTCCTTCAGCACCCTGCCGAATTCGTTCCAGAACTTCTGGTACTTTTCGGGATCGTTTTTGGCCATTTTTTCGAGCATGCCGAGTACTTTCTTGACCGAGCCGCTGCGGATGCTGTCGATGATCTTGCTGCCCTGCAGGATTTCCCGAGACACGTTGAGTGGCAGGTCTTTCGAATCGATCAGCCCGCGCACGAAACGCAGGTAGCGCGGCATCAGTTTTTCGGTATCTTCCATGATGAACACCCGCTGCACGTAGAGCTTGATACCGTGCCGGGTCTCGCGGTCGTAGAGATCGAAAGGTGCGCGCGACGGGATATAAAATAACGCGGTGTACTCGTTGGTGCCCTCGACACGGCTGTGGTTCCAGTCCAGCGGATCTTCGAAATCGTGCGCGACGTGCTTGTAGAATTCTCGGTATTCGTCGTCGGAGATTTCGCTGCGCGGGCGGATCCACAATGCGGCGGCCTGGTTGACGGTTTCTTCCTCGACCCTGGTCTCACCGCCTTCTTCTTCAGGCTCGACGCTGCGGTCCATGACGACCGGGAAATCGATGTGGTCCGAATATGAGGTAATGATCGAGCGCAGCTTCAAGTCGTTCAGCAGCTCGTCCTCGGTTTTACGCAGCTTCAGCGTTACCTCGGTGCCGCGGTCGGCTTTTTCGATCGGCGATATCTGGTACTCGCCCTTGCCTTTCGATACCCACTCGACGCCCTGGTCGGCCGGCGCGCCTGCCTTGCGGGTGCGCAGCCTGACCTCGTCTGCGACGATGAAAGAAGAATAGAAACCGACGCCGAACTGGCCGATCAGCCGGGCATCGTTCTTTTCGTCGCCGGTCATCGAATCGAGGAAAGCCCGGGTGCCTGACTTGGCGATGGTCCCGATATTTTCGATGACCTCTTCGCGGGTCATGCCGATGCCGTTATCGCTGACCGTGATGGTGCGAGCATCCTTGTCGTAGCTGACCCTGATCCTGAGCTCGATGTCGTCCTCGTATAGGCCGGCATCCGAGACGGCGGCGAACCTGAGGCGATCGCAGGCGTCGGAGGCGTTGGATACCAGCTCTCGCAGGAAGATGTCCTTGTTCGAGTACAGCGAATGGATCATCAGATCCAGCAACTGGTTGACTTCGGTCTCGAATCCCCGGGTTTCGCTTTTGGCGGCGGTTGTCATATCTGGTTTTCTCCGGAAATGAAAAATCAATCAGGCGGATATATGCGGTTGTCGCATTGAATTTCAAGCATTTTTACGGCGCGAAAGCGAATCGCCGGCTACTGGTCGGCCTGGATCAGCCAGAGCCGCTGTATCTTGTGGTTCAGCACCGAACGCTGTGCGGCGTCCTCGGTATGGGCCAGCAAATCGACATAGATCCGGCGGGCATCGTCTACCAGGCCGGATTTCTGCAAGCTCTCGGCGGCGTTGAAGCGCGCACTCTGCGCCCACAGGTCCATCGAATCGGCGGCTGGCAGCATCGCCGATTGCAGGTAGAGCAGCGCCGCCTGGTTGTACTTTTCCATCCCACGGTAGGAATCCGCGATCCAGTAGAGAATCTCGCGCCGTTGCCGGGGCTCGATATCGAGCCGCAGCAACTGGTTGAAATGCGCGATGGCTTCCTCGTGCAGGTTGACGGTTTGCAGATCGAATAAAACCTGCA
>Ga0055480_10000710_pt1 | contig 12707 bp, 14 predicted proteins | sample Muzzi_PWB_D2_FD_57935 | JGI IMG/M metagenome (GOLD analysis project Ga0055480, IMG submission 57935) | Wetland microbial communities from San Francisco Bay, California, USA, that impact long-term carbon sequestration - Muzzi_PWB_D2 | ecosystem: Environmental > Aquatic > Marine > Wetlands ... | reverse complement strand
GTCCCGGCGGAGAACAGTCTCTACTACTTTCTCGCGCTCCGGGAAGCAGGCGTGCCTGCCGAGATGCATGTCTTCGAGAAGGGACCGCACGGGGTGGGTCTGGCGAACGACGACCCCTCCCTCGCCCCGTGGTCGACCCTGCTCGCCAATTGGCTGCGTGGTCGGGGCTTCATCAGCGAGTAGCACCGAATGCTAGCCGGACGAAGGTGCGTAGACCTCGCCATCAAGCTCATCGAGCTTGCGCTGCATGAAGGCCCTCGCATCCTGGACGGCTTGGTTGTAGATCGGGGGCCCGAGAGCAGTGAGCATGAAATCGAGGATCTGCTCAGCGCGGAAGCGGCTGAGCGGCTGGTCGAAATTCTCCAGGTGGAATCCCTCCAGGGCGAGGAGAAGCTGCTCACGTCGCTCATCCGAGAGGCTGATGTCCATGGTTCGGGTCTCGCTGTGTGGACGTCATTCGCATCGACGGGAGCAGAAGATTGTCTACGCCTGCGACACGCAAGGGAGCCGAGTAGAATACGGAACGATCGACTGGGAACCCGGCACAAGGGAGGACCAGCAATGAGGGAGTGGGCCTGGTCATGGATGATCCTTTCCGCTCGACCTCGTCGGATTCCAGCTTCGCGAGCATGATCGGCGATGGCGATGCATTTCCACGTGCGATAGACGAGGAAGTACAGGCATTCGTATTGGACCCGGGTTCCGTTGCGGAACGGGATGGACGGGCCGCAGGTTCCCGTGGAACGCTGGCCACCCGCACATCGCCAGTCCGAGGGCGCCATGGACAAACGATTCTTCGCATCAGCCGCGCTCGTCGCCTACGGGGTGCAAGGGGCCGCCTTCGTGGCGAGTCATGCGCTCTCGACCGGCTACGACCCGATGGTGCACTTCGTGAGCGAATACGCTCTGGGGCCTTACTCCTGGATTCGCAGGGTCGGCGCGGTGGGCGTCATAGTCGGTACGGTGGGGTTGTTGGCGGCACTGCGGTTGGCAAGGGTGGCTCCAGCGCGATCGACCGCTCTTGCCTTGCTCACCCTCAACGCGGTCCTATTGGCCGTGGTCCAGGTGTTCAAGGTCGATTCCGTCGCGGATGCGACCGCTGGTGGAGGCGTTCCTGACTTCACGGTAGCCGGCTGGATTCATGTGATCTCTGGGCTCATCGCTGCCGTTGCCGTCATGATCGCCATCCTGTTGATCACCTTTCGTCTCGAGCGCCTGAGCCAGTTGGCGGGAGCGTATCGGCTACTCGTGGTCTTGAGTCTCGGGGCTCCCTTGGCCTATGGCCTCATGATGGCCACGCGGCCAGCGACGTCACCGATCGGCCTCTATCAGCGTGTTTTCATCATGTGCGTATGGCTCTGGCAAGTCATTGCGTGCGTGGGACTGAGGTCGGGACGACTGCGTGGCCAGGACTCCCCGGTGCCGGTGCGGTGAGCCCGCACGGGCCACGCTCGCGGCGATGACAACATTCGACTCGGAGTCTCAGTGGACCTCGATTCCCCAGGTCATCGAGACGGCACGGCTTAGGCTTCGACCGTGGCGCTTGGGTGACGTCGATGATGTGTTCGCCTATGCACAGGATGGAGAATGGTCTCGGTTCCTGCGTATCCTGCCTCGACCCTACGAGCGGAGCCACGCCGAGCAGTTCGTGGCCCGCCAGCTCCTGGCCAATCGTGAGACCAGGCCCAGTTGGGCGGTCACGCTCGAGGGGTCGGCGATCGGCGGCGTCAATCTCACGATTCAGAGAGAGCACAACCGAGCCGAGGCGGGCTATTCCATTGGGCGGAAGCACTGGAATCGCGGATTCTGCTCGGAGGCCGTGCGTGCGGTGATCGATGCGGCGTTCGAGGCGTGTCCAGGTCTGAATCGGATCTGCGCGATGGCCGATCTGGAGAATGGGGCTTCGCAACGGGTGATGGAGAAGCTGGGAATGAAGAAGGAGGGTGTCCTCCGCCAGAACCGCGTCGAACGTGGCGAGTCGATCGATGAGGCGTGGTGGGGGATCCTACGGTCTGAATGGAGCGAGGCTTCTTGAAGGAGGAGGCAACTGCCGTGACCGAATCCCAGAGGGCGCTGGCCATGCGCATTGGGCTCACCGGTTTGGTGTTGCTTCTGGGCATGGTAGGCGCCGTGGCGCTGCACTACGTTGCCGAAGTGCGGGACGCCCGTCGCGATACTCCGGACCTGGTCGCGGCCGCATTCGATCAGTTCGGCTCCGAGCTCACGCTCGACGATCTGTCCGTTGAGCGCGAACAGATGCTTCTCGCGGTTCAGGACCCCACGTTCCGTCGTCATCGGGGTGTCGATCTGGCGACGCCCGGGGCAGGCATGACGACGCTGACCCAGGCGCTGGTCAAGCTCCTGTACTTCCCCGACGGATTTCGACAAGGGGTAGCGAAGATCCGTCAGACGCTCATCGCGGAGTATGCCCTGGACGCTCTCGTGTCAAAGGACGAGCAGCTCCGACTCTTCCTCAACATTGCCTATCTGGGTCACGAGGAAGGCCGAGCCGTACACGGGTCTGCCGACGCCGCAAGAACCTACTTCGGGGAGGAATTCCAGGACCTGGGCGACGATGAGTTCCTGGCGTTGGTCGCGATGCTGGTCAATCCCAACTCGCACAAGCCCGGCACTCGCCCGAGCCGGGAGCGTCTCGAAAGGATTCGAGTTTATCTGGCCGGAGACTACACGCCGACGGCGTTGCTGGACCAGGAGTATCGGGCGGGCGACTCGCGCCCTGGATTCGCGGCAAGAATGCTGATGGCCCTTCTGCGGATCATTACGGACGCGGATCCCGAGTCAGCGTAGGATGCTTCGCGCGCTGCGGAGCGCGCGCCGCGCGTAACCTGGTGGTCTGATCACGGCTGGCGTAGTTTCTCGGTTGCCGGGGTGGTCGGAGGTCGCACGGGTGCGGCATTTGTGGTCGGGAGGCGTCCTATGCCAACGGCGACCCGCGATCACAGCATGGAGGATACGATGAAATGTCGTGCACCGGGTTTTCCAGTTCTTCTCGTGGCGCTGATGTCATGCGTCGAGCCGGTTTCTGAAACGGAGAACGTAGCGCTGGCCCCGAGCTACGCCTTGTCCGAGGAGCCCCTAGCCACGATTGGCGGGAGCGACGAGGGGGACGGGCACGTGCTCCATTGGGCAGAATCAGCACTTCGGCTCTCGGATGGTCGCATCGTCGTCGGGGATGTGGGAACCCGGGAGTTGAGATGGTTCGACGGCCGGGGGGAGTACCTGCAGGCGGTCGGAGGATCTGGCGAAGGGCCGGGTGAGTTCGACAGGTTGCGCGCGATCATGCGGTCCTCGGGGGACACGGTGGTGGCATGGGATTGGGGCCTCAAGCGGCTGAACCTGGTCTCGCCTGACGGAGAGCTGTCGGCCATCACCATTCGCTCCTGGATTGCGCTCTACGACGCCTTCCAGCGATATGTCACGGAGGGAGTTGTTTCCAGGTTGGAAGTATTCCCTGTGGGTAGTGATCGGATGCTGGTTCAGCCGAGCGTCAGTTCGGCGTACTATGAATCGGAAGGGGTGACCCGGGATACGGTGCGCTTCGCGCTGCTGGATAGGGCGACAGAAGAGTGGGTCGAAATCGGTCCCTTCCCACGCTTGGAACGATTCGCCCATGACCGGGTGGGCACCTCGCTCCCGTTTGGGAAGAACTTTAGGTTCGCTGCAGGAGCGAGGGCGATCTTCATGGGGTCGACGGACAACCCGTTGATCCAGGTCCGCTCACCGGAGACCGGCGAGATCGTTGGAGAGGTCGTTCTTCCCGGGGAACCTCGGCCCGTGACCGCTGCCGATATCGAGGCATATCGAAGTCCCCGGGAGTCCTTGCTCTCTTCGTGGCTCGACGCGGTCCCTTGGCCGACCACGTTCCCCATCTTCTCGGAACTCAAGGTAGGCGGTGGAGGGCTCCTCTGGGTGAAGCTGTATCAGACTCCAACGGATGCTTTGCAGGAGTGGTGGGGCTTCGAACAAACTGGGGAGTTGGAAGCCAAGGTTACACTCGATGGCGATCGAGAAGTGATGGATCTGGATCGGGGCTACGTTCTCGTGCGCATCTATGACGAGTTGGAGCGGGAGGAGATACGCCTCTATGAGTTGGTGCGGTCCTCTACGTGAAAGGGAGTGCGATGAGCAGGACGCGAATCGTCACCCTCCTCGTCGTCATGATGTCGGCATGCCTCGGAGGGAGCGATGCAGAGAGCGTGACCGGTCCATCGAGGAATGGGTCGTCGGGGACGGCCCTTCCGGCTCGACACGGGCCAGCAACGCTGAGTGCGAAGGACGTCGATCCCATCAGGGATTCTTGGGGCGGGCCGTGTGGACCTGTAGCGCTATCCGTCTCCGAGGGTGAACGTTGAGCCGTTCGGGCCCGCTGAGCTACTCCCAACCATCAATAGGAGGCCTACGCTCCCGGGCGTTCCGCTTGGGAGATGCGCTTCTCTCCCCCGCTTCGGAGGGAACGCTGGCCCCACAATGCCAGGAGCCTCAAGGTGGCTCGGATCCCGTCCAAGAACCGGACCTTCGAGCCTTCCACGTCGTGCCATGAGGGGAGGGGGAGCTCATATACCCGTTGATTGATGTCTTCGCCCCACACGTCCCGGAGCCTCAGCAGTATCTCCACATCGAAGATCCACTGATCCGAAAACGGACTGGAGAAGGCGGCACGCATGCCCTCGCCGGGTCGGAAGAGTTTCGCGCCGCACTGGGTATCGTAGACAGGAAGGTCCAATGCGAGAGAGGCCAGCGTGGAGAAGAAGCGGCCCACGTAATGTCTAAAGGGCCGTCTGGAGATTTCGCGTCCGAGAAGCCGAACCCTCGATCCGATGACCACCCGGCAGTCGGCGTGCGTCGCCAGATAGTCGATGAACAGGTGGAGATGGTGGAGGGGGGTGGACAGGTCGGCATCCCAATACCCGATGAAGCGAACGAGACGGGCGTCACCGAGGGCCCTCAGGACGCCCTGGCGAACGGCCTCTGCCTTCCCGCTGTTCTGAGGGAGGTGCAGAACCCCGACTCGATCGGGTCTTTCGGCCTGGAACGCATTGAGGATCGTACCTGTCCCGTCCGTACTGCCGTCATCGACGAAAAGGAACTCCAATTCGGAGACCCCGGACAGAATCGAGACAAACGGGTCCCGTCTCAATCGGTTGGCTTCGTTGAAGCAAGGGACCACAACGACCACAGCCGTGCCAGGTGGCGAATCCACTTAGATCCCTCCCCCGTGCCGGTCGGGCGGCATCCGATCTCTCCGGAGGATGGCGAGAAGGCTCAGGCCCGGTGCGCGTCGCGGTGAGTTCTCGGCTCGGAGCGCGTCCTTCAAGGCGCCGCCTTCTCCGCAGAAGATGCGATACAGGATCCAGTTGACGAGCCTGGGTGGTAGATGGAGATCCGTTCCCTCCGCTCCCCACCGGAGATTCAACCGTTGCTTCACCGCGCGGACCGTGCGCGCCACCGGATACAAGCGTCGATTGAACCATGCGAACAGTCGCGTCTCGACGGGAAGCCCGAGCCAGAGGCGCGCGAGGGTTTCCTCCGTGTATCGGCGGTAGTGTCCGTGAGACACGTCGTGGGCGCTCCAGAGATCCGGATGCGCCGGTACGGTGAGAAGAACATTGGCCCCCACCTTCATCTCCTCGACCAGCCCCCGGAGGAGACGCTGGTCCTCCTCCACATGCTCCAGCACGTCATTCAGGAGCACCAGGTCTGCGGCCCGCAACTCGGCCAAGATCGCCTGCGGGGGCACACCGCAGACGAATTTCACGTTCGGGTCTCTCGTCCTCGCGATCTCGATGGCGGACTCGGATGGATCGACGCCGACGCGGACATGCTCACCGGAGAATGCGGAGATGTTTCCTCCGGTGCCGCACCCGATGTCCAGAACCGTTCCGCTCTCGGGTAGAAGCTGCGACCCGATATCGACGAGAATCTCTCGCCGGCCTCGAAACCACCAGTGTTCGGTTTCGAGCCTCCCCTGCAGGCGAAAGACCTCTTCCTTCATCCGGAAACCCTATCCATACGCCTCGCTTTCACGGCCGAGCTCTCTCCTTGGGGGGATCCGCATCCCGGGGAGGGCGAACCCGGCCGAGACCAGAGCATTCTTCAGTCCCCATCATGGGGCATGAAGGGCCTCACCCCCCCGGTGCCCACAATTCGCCTGGCAATCTCCAGCGCGCGTCGAGCCTCACCTTTAGCGTCGGCTGAGACGAGCCTGATCCGATGGTCCTTCCCGCTGGTGAACACGGGTCGAAACGCGAAATCGCCCACCGCGATTTCACCCGCCGACGTCTCAATCAATTCAACCTCCAGCACCGCTCCGGTTCGGACCTCGAGCTCTCGGAAGGCCGATGCGAAGTTCCCGAGGGAGTATGCCACGAGGCTTCCGTTGACGATCTCGGCCGGATTGAGCACGTGGGGGTGAGACCCTATGACGAGATCGATCCCGGCATCAATCATGTCGCGAGCCGCAAGGCGCTGGTGCCGGTCGGGAGCCACGACCCATTCTCGCCCCCAATGGACGAGAGCGATCACGAAGTCAGCGTCCCGTGCTCGCGCGAGGGACACGTCACGAGCGAAGAGAGCGTTGCCCTCTTCCCGGTAGGGACCGGACCAATCCGCGAAGTACAGCTCATTGATGGGCCAGTCCCGAGGCCATGGCACCGGAGCGCCATTGAGGTCAGGGTAGACGTTTGGAGCGGACGTGTAGGCCACGAAGGCCAACCTCAGGGGTCCGACCTCCACGATTCGGGGATCCAGATCCGCCGCGTCGTTGCCGGTGCCGATGCCCCGGATCCCCTCCTCGCGAAGAGCGCCAAGAGTCGACAGGACACCCTGTTCCCCCATGTCGAAACTGTGGTTGTTGGCGGTGCTCACCACGTCCACCCCCGCCCGGCCCAGGGCGCGGACGTGCAACCGACTCCCGTTGAATCGGCCAGCCCCCGGAGGTGGTCCGATCGGACGCTCCGGACCGACCGGAAACTCCAGATTTCCCGCGACCAGATCGTACCCTCGAAGAAGCGGCCCAACCTCATCGTAGGTGCGGACGAAGTCATCCCCGGCCTGCTCGGGATGCTGCATGATGTCCCCTACGAAGGCCAGTTTCGCAACGGACGCCCCCTTCTGCGTCTGGAGGGCGTCCGGAGTCGCTGGAGAGAAATCGGGCTCTCCGGTCACATGCACCGGCGTTGAATAGGGTGCACTCCCGAGGGAGGAGAGGAATACGGCGGAGCCCACCGTCGTGCCTACGAGGAGCAGACTGAGCGTCAACGCACCGAGATCCTGCAGGGGAATCCTCATTGGCTTGAAGGCAACCGGTAGACGCGGAAACGGGGACTCTCGAAAGCGACCGTCAACCCTTCGACCCCGCCATTGTCGGCCAGATCGACAGATCCGTCGGACGGAAGATGGGGAGGGAGCTCCGAGAGGAGGAGATCGAGAACGAAGTAGTCCGCTCCCGTCCTTTCCAGGAGATCCCTGATCCGCTCGGGTGGGTTCCGCTTGGCATACGCCACGTCCCACAAGTAGATCCCAGGCCATCCGCGACCCTGCTCGAGAGCGTTCGCATCCGGGTTTGCGACCTCTTCCAATCGCCGACGCCACTCCCGCATCAGAGAGGGTTGTGACGGAGGGACGGACTTGAAGTCGACATACGCGGACCGCTGCGCCTCGAGACGAAAGGACTGCATCCCCGGGGGAATGATGAAGAGGGCGTCAGCCGGGGTTTCGGCTCTGGCCCAAGAGAAGAGAACTCCGTCACCCGGCTCGGGCGGGGCACGGAGATCTGCCTTGCGAAGGAAATCCGCTGTAGCGAACAGGAACACGGCAAGAAGGGCGACCGTGGGGACGACCGGACGCATACGCTTGCGGGTCCCCACGTAGCTGGCCAAAGAGATCGAGAAGAGGACATAGATCCAGAGCCCGTGCCTGAGATTGATGAGGAGGAGGTACGACCCGGCGAGGAGGGCCGACAGACCCAAGGTCCGGTCCGAGAGTCGCCCTGACACCTTCAGACGGAGTGGTTCGTCCGGTCGTGGGAGGGCCGCGGCCACGGCGACGCTGGAGAGAGCCCAGAACAGCGGTGTGGTCCTCGTGAGGTCCAGCGCGTAGATCCAGGCCACGTCAAGCGGCCGCTGGCTGGAGAGGACTGGCCCGTGAAGCACGAACGCCGCCACGAGAAACAGACCTTGTCCAAGAAGGAGGCCGTAGAATCGCCTCACACTCGTGGAGTCTCGGGCGGCCAAACGAGGGATCGCGGCCAACGCGAGAAGACCCAACAGGGCCGGAATGAGGAATGGTAGAGCCGCGAGGTCATAGTGATGAGGGGCTCGAAAGACCATGAGCTCCCCAAGGGGTGTCTCACGGGCGGACTCGACCGGTGTCGGGCTGCGGAGGAGCCCGGCAATGACCAGGAAGGAGACGGGAAGGCTCACGAGGACGGAGAAGAAGCCAATTCTGACGACATCACGGACGCCTTCGGACCGGTCAAGAAGGCCCGCGACCGCGACCGAGATCGCCCCATGGAAGGCGACTAGAGGGTGTGCCCAGGCGGCGAACCCCAGGTAGAGTCCCGCCCGGGCCGGTCGCCGACGAACAAAGGCGTCGTAAGTGCCCAACACCAGATTCAACGCCAACCACTGCATGTGAAAGGCGTCGCCCAAGATGCCGTCATGTGCCCCTCGGCCGATTCCCCGCACGTATACGGTCACGGCAAGCGCCATCACCAGCGGGAGGACGAGGTTGGCGCCCTTCAGAGCCCGAAGCAGCCGGCGGAGCAGATGGACCGTCTGGAATGTGAGGAGCAGTGTAAGCAGGAAGAGCCCCTGAGCGAGCCCGACAGTCCGTTCGGCCACGAATATGATCGCGGGCCAGAGGGGCACATAGTTCACGTACCCCCTCAGGATATCGTCCCTGGGGAACAGCTCCGGATCGAGGTTCGCCAGTCCTAGCGGGACGTAGGTGAAGTCGTCCACCGAGGGGAACGAGCGGTACCCCAGGTTCGCACGAACGACGGCCCAGGTCGCAAGCAGGATTCCCAAAGCCAACCAATCGATGCGTGACTTCGGGGCTGGTGAATCGGACACGGACGGCCTAGATGTAAACGCCGAGGACGTTGTTCATAGTAGCTTCAGGAGTCGGCTGGCTGGTGGCTGGTGACCGATCGAGGAGTGATTGCGTCGGTTGTTATAGTACGCCTGAAATCGCGGGAGTCGAGCGCGGCGTGCTTCGGAGGAGGGGTAAGGCCTTGCTTAGGCCCACTCGGCCAAGGCCGTTCTGATGAAGCGCTCAGCCTTTCCATTGGTCTGGGGCCGGTAGGGTCGGGTGTAGATCTGACGGACGCCCAGAGACTCAGCGGTGTCGCGGAAGAGGTAAGCGACGTAGCAGGAGCCGTTGTCGGTCATCAGCTCTTTGAGCTCGATGCCCTCGCCCTGGTACCAGGACACGGCTCGGGCCAGGAAGCCGGTCGCGGTGGTCGCCCGCTCGTCCGGTAGCACCTCGGGATAGGCGAGCCCCGTGGCGTCTTCGAGGATCCGGAACACGGAGCGACTCCGGCAGGCTCAATCGGTTCGGGCAATGCTCGTGGTCGATCGCGTGCTTAGAACCGAGTTGCGGGACGAGCTTCGCAGGTTCTTGGCCCTGCTGGCCGAGATCGATGCCTTGGCGGCTGCGGCGATCCTCGTGCGGGAGGGGTACGGCCTCAGCGAGATCGTCGAGGAGTCTGGTCCGGTTCTCGAGGGAGAGGACATCTGGCACCCGTTCCTCCCGGAGGGCATCCGGAACCCGGTTTCGCTTCGAGGGGGCCAGACCTTGGTCTTCCTGACCGGACCGAACATGGCGGGCAAGACGACCTACCTGAAGGCCGTGGGGGTTTGCGTCTATCTCGCGCAGTGCGGCCTACCCGTCCCGGCCAAGCGATTTACGTTTGCACCAGTGGATCACTTCGTCACGGGTCTCTCACCGGAAGACGACCTACGTGAGGGGATCAGCTATTTCCTCGCCGAGGTCCGGCGCGTCAAGAACGTGCTCCAAGCGGTTGCCGCGGGTCGCCGGACCATTGCCATCTTCGATGAGGTCTTCCGCGGGACCAACCTGAGGGACGCTTTAGAGGCGTCGAAGGCCGTTCTTGTCGGTTGTTCAAGGGCCAAACGAAGCACTTTTATCTTCTCGTCGCACCTCGTCGAACTCGCCGAGGAGTTGAAGCACTTGAGCTCCGTGGAGTTCCGGTACTTCGATGGTGAGCTCGAAGGACATCAACTCCATTTTGACTATCGACTTCGGTCCGGAGTCTCGACGAAGCGGTTCGGAATGGAGTTGCTCCGTCGAGAGGGTCTGCCGGACCTGCTCGCGGCCATCCCCAACGGATCGGTTGTGGTTTGAGGTATGAGTAGAGGGTGAACCTCTCCGGATCACGGGCGCGATCGAGGACTGGCAAGGGCACTCGCCTGAGGCCCTCAAGGCTATAGGTTTGTCGAAGCGTGGCGGGTATTACCTCGTTACGTGGAGGGACCTCGTGCAACGGTACATCTTTGCGCTCACGGTGACCTTCTTGGTGGCGTGTAGCGCTGAATCCGCCTCCATCTGGGAGGTGGAACGACGGGTATCCGGCGACACGACGACGGTTCACACCGTGGCGGGTCAGGTCTGGCCGTCCGAGGTGCGGCTGATCGAAGAGTTGGCCATCGGCGCTCTGGATGGACCCGCTGAACTGATGTTCGGCGAGATCTCGAGACTCGCTGAGGACCGTCAAGGCGGGATCTACGTTCTGGACGCCCAGGTACCGGAGATCCGCCATTTTGGACGCATGGGGGAATTCCTTGGCACGGTCGGTCGTGCGGGGGAGGGACCCGGGGAATACGGACGCCTGAGCTTGGGCATGGTCGTGGACTCGGGTGGTGTACTCTACGTACACAGCTATTCGAACCCGCCGCGCATCGTACGGTTTGCCGAGGACGGGCGCGCGCTCGACCCCTGGACGCTTGAATTCCCCTTCCTGACGACCGCACCCGGCACGTGGCTCTACGTTGATACTCCGGGCCGATTGTTGCTCACCACGCGTTGGGGTGACGATCTGGACGGTCGGGCGCTTCTCGTGCTCGAGGATGGGCAGGTGACCGATACTCTGGTGGTGCCTCGGCTTCCCGGAATGCCCGAACTGCGAGGCGGGCCGTACCGCACACAGACGTACTGGGGCTGGCATCCAGACGGGTATTTCGTGGTGGGGGTGAGCGACGAATACTCGCTGGAAGCACGCCGTTCAGATGGCGTGCTCAGGATTCGCCGGGATGTGGAAGCGCTTCCGGTCCACCCGGAAGAGGCCGACGCGTGGCGACGCCAATTCGAATGGATGGAGCAGCAGCCCAGGTACTTTCCACCTGAGGGCGAGTGGATTCCCGCGACCATGCCACCCTTCAGCGGGATCGAGGTCGGCAATGATGGTCGGATCTGGGTCAGGCGGAACACGCATCCGATCCAGATCCCGGTCGATGAGGCTCCTGATGGGCAGCCGGCCGTTGGATGGGCACAGCCGTTCGTCTACGACGTGTTCGAGGCAGACGGCGCCTTCCTCGGTGAGGTTCGGTTTCCCGAACGATTCGAGCCGTATCTCTTCCGAACCGGCTACGTGTGGGGAGTGCGCCGTGGCGATTTCGATGAACAGTATGTCGTGCGCCTCTCGATACGAGACACTGAATAGTCCGTCTAGGCCGTCTCGGACTCGAGACGCCACGTCCTGATGTTCAAGCTCGTCGAGTGGTCAGCTTGGCTGAGACGCGTGGGTACGCCCATACGGCCGCTGAGGTTGACGCTCCCGCGCGTCCCGACGCAGGTTGCCCGGATTCGTGCAGGAGAGTGACGAGTCGGGCGGCGGCCCTCGTGAGGTGAGTCGCTTGGATCTCGTCGGTTCTCGGACCCAAGGTGGGATGAATGGCGCAGGTTCAAGCGATGACAAGACTTCGAATCCATGACGGCAAGCTTTCCGAATTCAAGGAGGTCGCGGCCCGGTGCATCGACTCGGTTCGCGCGAAGGATGAGGGGACGCTTCAATACGACTGGTTCCTGGACGCCGCGGGCACCGAGTGTGTGGTGCGGGAGACCTATCGGGACTCCGACGCCGTGTTCGAGCACATGGCGAACCTCGGCGACACGCTGGGCGAGCTCCTTGCTTTGTGTAAGATGGAGCTGGAGATCTACGGTTCCCCCTCGGCAGCGCTGGCGGGCGCGATGACCGACGTCGGGGCGCGAATCTACGCCCCACTCTCACTGACCTGATTCTCGTGGGATCCAGAGAGGAAGGGATGTTGTCTCGCAGCCTCGCAGAACGGTCCGCCCGACGGTCTCTTCGGGGCGGACTGTTCGGTCCGGCTCTCGCGTGACGACTGAGCGCAGGGAGTTGCTCGAGACGTTGAAGTCTCGTTTCGAGTGCAATATGAACCGCCACGAGGGCATCCAGTGGGAAGAAGTTCAGGGAAGGCTGGAGGCCGATTCCGACAAGCTCTGGTCGCTCGGCGAGATGGAGAGAACGGGCGGGGAGCCCGATGTCATTGGGCACGACACGGGATCGGGCACGTACGTCTTCTGTGATTGCTCAAGCGAGAGTCCAGCCGGCCGCCGGAGCGTCTGCTATGATCGCCAGGCGCGAGATGCGAGGAAGAAGCACAAGCCCGAAAACAGCGCCATGGAGATGGCCACCGCGATGGGCG
>Ga0055480_10000709_pt1 | contig 12720 bp, 9 predicted proteins | sample Muzzi_PWB_D2_FD_57935 | JGI IMG/M metagenome (GOLD analysis project Ga0055480, IMG submission 57935) | Wetland microbial communities from San Francisco Bay, California, USA, that impact long-term carbon sequestration - Muzzi_PWB_D2 | ecosystem: Environmental > Aquatic > Marine > Wetlands ... | reverse complement strand
GGAAGGTATCCGGGCGATCGTCACCAGGGCGGCTGAGGCGCTACGCAACGAAGACTCCCGTGCTGATTGTCGCAAGAGCCCAGCCGCCGATGAGTGAGACGATCGACATCGGCAACGGCATTTCTTCTCACCGACCTATACCAACACCGCCCTCGTGTCGGCGGCAGTCGCAGACTAGCCCGGGTTCACCAGTTTCGCGTTTGGCACCAAGTCAACGTTGGCGTGAGGTTGTCATCTGAACGCTGATTCTACCATAGGCCCGTGCGTTCCATTCAGTCACCCAGCGTGACGCCGCCAACGGGCGTGATGATGTCGATCTGCTTGTCGATCGTCGCGGCCCCGGCGTACGAACCGGTGACAATCACCAGTCTTCCTCCTTCCGGTGTGGCGTCGACGGCCTCAGCCAACTCGTCGAACGGATCGAATACCGAGCCGTCGCCTCCGGCACTCGCCTCCGCGTCGAGGTGCACGGCGTTTGCGCCTTGGAACGAGTTGATCGCATCGGCAAGTTTCCTTTTGGTAAACGCCACGCCGCTGTTGATCGACCCCACCTCGCAAGTAGTCTGATTGTGGATTCCGATAGCACGACCAGTGACATCCTGAATGATGGGGCTTCCCACGCTAGTGGGGACCGTGAACGCGCTATGCCCGATTTCCGGTGCGTCGAAGTACTCGAGCGAGCCGAGGGCCGTTTGAAGCGTAAAGGAATCGCTGTTCCCGATACAGAGACCGCCACCAACAGGGTCGAGGTTGTCACGTCCATAACCCGCCACGCGCAAATTCAGAAAGGGTAGTGGGCCGCCGTTGTCCGGTCGGAGGAAGCCCTCGTTCGCGGCGGCCTCATTGCCATTGGCATCCGGTCCGACGGTGAAGACGGCCCAATTCTTGGCCGGAACTGAAATCGAACCGACTCTCGCGTGTTGGAAGTCTACGACGCCCGTGATCGGATAGATCCGTGTATCGCTGTCCGTCTGTACGCAGCCCTCATCTGTTGAATCCGGCACGTTGAATTGAACGACACTATCCAGAAAGCCCAGCCCGACAGTTCCATCGGCGCCGGGGTCCACACAACCCCCGTCCGTCACGAACGCTCCGTTGGAAAGTATGAATGCGTTGCAATAGTAGCCGCCACCAATGACACGCCCGACGCCGACGCGAGAGTCGCGTGCGAGCTTCACGCGCTCGTCCACAAGGCAAGGCAATGGTCCGTAGAAACTGCTGTCCACTGAATCAGAAGCCACGGGAGAGCCAGCGCCGTTGCGGTTTTCGCCCGCAAAAACGTTTGCGGTCGCCGACGTCAGCATGACGACGCCAACAACAACGAACACTGCAGTACGGGTAGCGACTGCGCTCTTCATGAGATCACGGTCCCGCATCGAAGCCTCTTTGGAAGGCCGCCGCATCGCCCAGATCAACGTCGCCATCCTGATTGCCGTCGCCCGCGCGGCAGTCCGGACCGATGACGACATTCGGGCCCATCATGCAGTTCGCCAATTCACTCAGGTCGGCAAGGTCAACGCGGCGATTGCCGTCAAAATCGCCGGGGCTTGGCAGCAACAACCCCTCGATCGCCCCGACGCACATGCGATATCCGGAGTTGGTGGTTTCGCCGGATAACGACTGACCGACCATGATGATCATGCCATCCGGGTACACGACGGCGTCTCCCTCCAACGATGCAAAACGCACGTGCAATGCCCTCATAGCCGAGGAATTCACCGCAGGGGTCCATGCCGTTTCTGCCTCCCGGTTCCGGTCTTCGCCATCGACACGCGCGTGAGGCGCAGCGTACAGCACGAAGCCGATGATCGCGGCAGGCAATCCATACGTCGTGGGTCGAAATCGATAATATGTGCGCATGGCACTTAATCTCCCAGCGTGACGCCGCCGACCGGCATGACGATGTCAATGTGTTTGTCAACGGTGGCCGATCCGGCGTAGGAACCGGCCACAATCACCAGCTTTCCGTTTGTCGGCGTGGCGGTGACCGCCTCGGCCAGTTGGTCGAACGGCTCGAACGCCGTGCCGTCACCGCCGGAAGCGGCCGCCGCGTCGAGATGGATCGCGTTCGTTCCTTGAAAGGCGTTGATGGCATCGGCGAGGTTGTTCTTCGTGAACGCCACCCCGCTATTGAAGGCCGCCACCTCGCAGAGGCTCGTATTGTGAATCCCGATCACGCGGCCCGTACTGTCCTGGATGATCGGTCCGCCCGACGCGCCGCCTTCCGTATCCGCGCGGTGCCCGATCTCGTTCAGGACGAAGAATTGCAGAATCCCTGTGTCGGTTTGTAGCGTAAACGCGTCGCTGTTACCGCCGCAGTTGCCACCGTTGGCCGGATGTGTGTCGTCTCCGTACCCGCTCACACGCATGGTCGACAACACAATCGGTCCGCCGTCATCGGGTCTGAGAAACCCTTCGACGGCTGCCGCCTCGTTGCCGAAGGCATCCGGTCCGACCGTGAACACCGCCCAGTCCTTGGTCGGAATGGAAGCGCCTAATATGGTCGCGTACTGAAAATCCACGACCGTGTGAATCGGGTAGGACCTCGTACTGCTATCCTCATGGGACAGCCGTCGGACGTCGAGTCCGGCACGTTGAATTCGACCGATCCGTTGAGGAACCCAATGTCGACAACACCGTCGTGGTCGCCGTCCACGCAGTGCCCCGCCGTGGCGAAAGCACCGTTCGACAACACGAACGCGGTGCAGAGGCTAGCGCCGTTGATGCGCCCGATACCGATTCGAGAATCACGGCCGAGTTGGGTGCGCTCATCGCCAAGACAAGGCGCTCGCACCGACGGCGAATGATCGAACGGATCGATATGGGTGCTCGGCTCCTCAAGATGCGACTCCTCCTCGGCGAATGCAACGCCCTGAACCATCGCCAGGAGCGGTAACGCAGTGACGACGCTCGATAGAACGCCTATGGTCCATGATTGTCTCGGCACGATATTCTCCCTCATCCATCCACCGGATAGTCATCAGACGTCCGGCGAGTGTTCTGTGAATACGACTGGGAATCAAAGGGTCCAACCTACCCACATCGTGGACGGTCGCTGTTTCACTGAGGCCGTATGAGCACCAGAACCAATCCTCGCCCTTCGTGTAATGATGACATAGCCTTGCCAATCACGGCCCCGTGCAGTCGATCGGGGTCTCCTGCACGCATGGCATGGCCGGGTACGTCGGACGTCGTCAGCAAGTCACCCGGCTCGATCGCGCCCCGACTTGCATCCGCCCAGCAGTAGACCCGTCCCGACATAGCCACCGGGTGTTCACCGTCCGCAATCGATCCCGTCTGACCCATGATCAGCCCGGGATCAATACCACCGGCACCGCTGATGACACCGGCCAGTCGGGGATCGTAGGCCCGTGCGCTCACTTCCAGTTTTCCAGGATTCAGCGGGTCAATCGATACCAGGTATCCGGGCCGGATGTCGGTGCCGCGTATGTCGAACGATTCGGAGAAGTCGCTGCCTCCGTCGATGCGCAAGATGTCGGTCCGTACGCGACCCTTCCCACTGTCTTCGAAGTCGCCGTCGATCGTCACGGTGCTTTCGCCCTGTTCGTTGCGAACGCGGATTCGACCGTAGCCCGTGGAACCACCGCCACCGTCATAATTGCCGTCGAGCAGAATGCCAATGTCATCGGATAGCGAGTTGCTATTGGGATCGTAGTCGTTTTGATAGAGGCGAATCTTGGCGCCGGTGCTGGACTCCGCGTCGATCTGCACGCCCTCTTTGCCGTCGGCCTGCCGAAGCACGATCTGCGCGCCATCGTTTCCGTCTTCGGTCGCCACGATTTCGACCATCCTGAAATTGCCGGCATCATCGCGCAGGTACAGGTGGGCTCCATTGGAAGAGGACTCCGCATCCAGAATTGCCGTGGCGTTGTCTTGCGAATTGCGCAGCCTGAGCTGCCCGCCGTCTGCACCCGTTTCGCTGGCCAACAACTCCACTGTTTCGGATCCGTTTACGTGATACATGACGAGTTCCGCGGCGGCGTCGTCATTGTTACTGCCGTCAAGTTCGATCGTGACGTTGCCGGCAGAGTCTGCCAGACGGATCTGCCCTCCTCCGCCGCCTCCGACGGACGGGCTGGATCCCGGTTCACAGGCGTTGAGCATCACGGTATCGTCACCGGTGCCATCGGCGAGCGTCGTGGTTCCACAGACTCGAATCTGCCCGTTCAAATCAGTTTCCGACTCCGTTCCGACCACGACACTTGCGCCTTGAAATGTGCCCCGTGTGACTGATCCTTCCGGTCCGAAGACCCTCAATGCCCCGCCGGACGAACCACCGCCCAGATCCAGATGTTCGCTCAGTTCCGTGCTGCCCACGGTATCGACCGTCAGCGCAAACGGAGCTGCGGTAAGCGGCACACGCGGAGTAAGTTCATCGCCCCCGTTGACTTGCACGCCAAGCTCGCTCGCACCGCCATTGATGGCACCGAAGGGGACCGGGATCTGCGTAGTCAGTACGCCACGCTTCACCATCACGCCGTCAAGGTCGATCGGCGAACCCATCGGTGTTCCCTGGTCGTCGTACAGTTGGAATGTCAGATCCGTGGGTTCATTGATGGGAACGCCGAAATCGTCGGCGAGAAAGGCCTGAAAGCTTAGACGCCGCGCCAAGGGATTCAGCCCTCCGGCCGCCGGGCCCGCAGCGCAATCGGGGTCCGGTACTCCGGTACACGATCCGGCGAGACATCTGTCCGCCATGGTGCAGTCGTCGTTGTCATTGCACACGGTGCCATCGGCCGCATGATTCGGCCGGCAGACACCTTGTTGACACGAATCCGCGTTAGAACATGTGCTGGACGCGTCGGACCCGCAGGGAGTTCCCGGAGGTAGTGGATCGTACCCGCAAGATCCTTGGATGCAGTGGTCGGCGGTACACTCGTTTTCATCGTCGCATTGGGCGTCGAGGAAACAGCAGTTCTCGTTGACGATGAACTCACAGGATCGTGTTTCTTCGTCACACCGATTCAGGGTGCGGGGATTGCCGTCGTCACAGTCGCGCGTCAAGCCGGCGTCGCACACGCCTTCCAGGCAGGTGGTGTCGAGCGTGCAAAAACGCCCGTCATTGCAAGCTGATCCGTCAGAAAGCTTGTTGGATTGGCATAGGCCGTCGCCATCACACGTGTCGGGCTGATCGCAGGGAGACTGCCGCCGGTCGCCACACGGCAGACCGGCCGCGCGCGGCGTACTTGTACAGGTCCCCGGACTGCAAGCATCGGGACGCTCGCATTGATCGTTCGTGCAAGGATTGCCGTCGTCGCAATGTTCGTCGGCCACGCAACAGCCAGCCACCGGCGTATGGACGCAGGACTCGAGCGCGGCGTTGCAGGAATCGACGGTGCAGGGATTATCGTCATCACAACTCAACGATCCCGGCTGACACACGCCGTCTGACCCGCAATATTCGCGCCCGTTGCAGAAATCTCCATCGCAGCAGTCGCTGTCGTCGACGCACGCGGACGCACAAACGCTGATGGCAAATCGATAGTTGCCGCACGCGTTACCGGAGCCGTCCACAACGAACCAGTAGCTGACGCCGGACTCCACCTGCAAGTTGCCTAGTCGCGGAATGACGGACCCGGCACCCGGGCATCCCTCATCGGCACAGGCGATGTCGAGGTTGGTCTCTCCGGTGCCATTGGGCGGGCAGTTTCCTGCGGCCGACGAGTACACGTACAGCTTGGCGTCGAATTCCGTCCCGTTGCACATCGCCACATTGATGCACTGGGTGGAGGGTGCGGTCAGGCGGTATACGACGTCCGGCGATCCGGAGGCGTCCGGACATGATTCATCGTAGTTGTCGTTCGCCCCGCAGGTCGTCCCCGTGTCTACGAATGGAAGTGACTGAATCTGCGTCGCTGACGCGCAGGTTTCCCCACCTCCGCCAGAGGCGGATTGGCTGACAAGGCCGACGACGAACATGAGTGCCATAGCACGCCCAAGGGTGGATTTCATGGATGAATCTCCAGTTTTCCTGCGAAGTTTTCAAGCGAGGGGCTCACCCGCACACGGGTGTAGTCCGGCCCTCTGTTCATAACGCGAACACGCCACTGGGAGGGTACAGAAAAAAGCGAAAGTCTTTTGCATCCGAGGACGAAAATGCAAACCTGCGGGGAATCATCGGAGACTGGTATCGAAGGTATCTTGTCCGGCCAGCCCGGTTTCTTCGCGTGTATGTGGAAAGCCAGGCTCAGGCTCTCTACGCTTGCGCGTTCTCTGCCGGCGGCGTGCCGACAGGATCCGCATGATGGCAATGCGGCAGGGGCTGAGAAAACGCCCCCAGCCTGAGGGTTCTTCATTGACCGGACAAGGTGTCCGTTTTGTTCGTACCCATGATTGTCTCCATCCCCAACCCCCTGGCGGACCTTGGCTCTTCATTCGGGCCAATCCACGACGCGTTTTGCCAATCCGGATCGCGCGTTAGAATGCTCTGTCGGATACCGACGGCCACGCGGCCAGGTGTTTGCCGGAGTCAGCCATTGGAATCGCAACGGGTCGATCAAATCACGCAGGGTCTATTGCGCCTCCGCGAAGGCGATTCCTCGGCCGCCGCCGAGCTCTTTCCCATGGTGTACGACGAGCTGCGCGCGCTGGCGGCGAGCTACTTCCGCCAGGAGCGATCCGATCACACGTTGCAACCCACGGCCTTGGTTCACGAAGCGTACATGAAACTGGTGAATCAAAAACGGGCGCAATGGAAGGACCGGGCTCATTTCTTCGCGGTCGCGGCCGAGGCGATGCGTCGCCTCTTGATCGACCATGCCAGAAAACACGGTGCGGCGCGCCGGCAACCGCGCACGCTACCCCGGATCGGCCGGGACGCGACCGACACACCGATGTCGGAGGCGGACCTTGTGGCGCTGGATGATGCGATCGAGCGATTGCGTGCGCTCAACGAGCGCCAGGCCCACGTCGTCACACTGCGATTCTTTGGCGGCATGACGGTGGAAGAAGTCGCTCAAGTCATGAACCTCTCCGAAAACACAATCAAGGGCGATTGGCGCGTGGCACGCGCATGGCTTCAACAAGCACTGGAGCGGGAGGCCGACCATTGACCTCCGAGCGCCATTCGAGAATCTCCGACCTCTTTCTGGCAGCGTGTGAGCTAGACGCATCGGAACGTGACGCGTTTCTGAATCACGAGTGCGCCGGCGATGATGAATTGCGCGTAGCCGTCGACTCATTGTTGGAACGGGACGCTCAACCGGCGGCCGTCGATCGACCGTTGATTGACACCATCATGCGTCATGACTTGGAGTCCGGCAGCGCGCAACGCTGGATTCCCCAACAGATCGGCCAGTACGAGATCCTCGATCAATTAGGACGGGGTGGAATGGGCGTGGTCTTCAGGGCTCGACAAGGACACCCTCCACGGACGGTGGCCCTGAAGATGATCCACCAGGCCAACTTTTCACCAAGGGTCATTCGACGTTTCGAATTCGAGGCCGAGGTGCTGGCGCGCTTGAAGCACCCGGGAATCGCGCAGATTTTCGACGCGGGAACCGCCGAAGGACCGTTCGGTCCGCAGCCATATTTTGCGATGGAACTTGTGGACGGCGTGCCGCTTACCGACCATATGCGGGACGCCGGTCTGGACATTCGCGCTCGTCTCGCGCTTCTCGCCGATGTCTGTGATGCCGTCCACCACGCGCACCAGCAGGGCGTAATCCATCGAGATCTTAAACCCGCCAACATACTGGTCGAGAAATCGGGACTTCCCAAGATACTGGATTTCGGGGTGGCCCGAGTGTCTGACCAGGACCTGACGGTCACCGCGGAAGGAGGCGTCGCGCAGGTGCTCGGCACCCTTCCCTACATGAGTCCCGAACAGATACGAGGTTCGCGCGATGATGTGGACATACGCTCCGACGTCTATTCCCTTGGTGTCATCGCGTACGAGATTCTGAGCGGGCGACTGCCGTACGATCTGCGCAGCACCAATATCGCCGAAGCGGCGAGGATCGTGCACGACGAGTCGGTTCCGCCAGTCGGGGCGGTCGTCCCCGCGTGCAGGGGCGATGTGGAAACCATCGTCCAAAAAGCGCTGGCCAAGGAAAAAGAACAACGTTATACATCCGCTGCTGACCTTGCCGCCGACATACGGCACTATCTGCAAAACGAACCGATCATCGCACGCCCCGCGACGACTCTTTATCACTTCCGCAAGCTTGTCTCGCGACACCGGCTGCCGTTCGCGCTGGCGGCAAGCCTGTTCGTGGTGGCCATCGCTTTCGGCGCATGGATGAGTTTGTTGTATTCCCGCGCCGAGCGCGAACGAGTGCGTGCCGCGGAGGCCGAAGTACTGAAGTCCCAGGAGGCGGAGCGCGCCAACCAGGCAGGTGAGAGAGCCCGGCGCGAGGCCGCTCTCGCCCAGCGCGTCCAGGGTTTTCTGATTGACCTCTTCGAAACCAACGACCCGGATGAGGCGCTCGCCGCCACCATCACCGTTCGCGAGGTCCTGGATCGAGGCGCCGAACGGGTAGCCGGCGAATTGGCGCAAGAGCCAACGGTCCAACTCGAAATGATGGATGTGATCGGCCAAGTCTACCTTAAACTCTCCTTGTATGAACGCGCAAAACAGCTCGCAAGCCAATCGCTGGAAATACGAAGACGGATGTTCGGGGCGTCGCATGCGGAAGTGGCCAAGAGTCTCGAATGGCTCGCACAGGCCGTCAAATCGGAGAGCGATTACGAACGGGCGACGGAACTGGCGTCCGAGGCTGTCGACATCAGCGTGAATCGGCTCCCGGATGACCATCCCGCCACGGCCAGACGCCTTGTGCTACTCGGAGAGCTTCAGACCACCACCGGTCATCTGGACGCGAGCGAGAAATCGCTTACCACCGCACTGGATATGCAACGCCGGCTGTTTGGCACCGAGCACGAGGACCTCGTCGAGACCCTCAATCAGTTCATGTACTTGCGACTGGCACAGGATCGGCTTGACGAGGCTGTAGAGATCGGGCGCGAGCTGCTGCGCGTCTGCAGCAAGGTACATGGTGACCGTCACACGGCAACCGCCGGCGCCAAAGCAACCCTGGGTGATATGCTACGCCGCGTCGGCGCACTGGACGAGGCCGAGGTCGTGACCCGGGAAGGCCTACGCACGTTTCGCGATCTGCTGGAGCCGAATCATCCCCACATCGCCGCTACGGCAAACAATCTTGCCTTGGTTCTGAAGGACAAGAAGCAATACGAGGAAGCAAAACGCCTCATGAATGAAGCGCTGGAAGTGCGCCGGTCTCGCTACGGTCCGCGGCACGCGCACGTGGCGCAATCGCTGTTCAATCTCGCATCATTGATGCTCGAACTTCACGAGAACGCCGAGGCCGAGCCCCTTCTGGCCGAGGCCTTGAGCATTCTCGAGGAGCATTTCGACGAACACCATCGCCATGTACTACTGCTACGCTACCAGCTTGGCCTGGCCATCTTGAAACAGAAGCGCTTCGCCGAGGCGGAGCCGGTCCTTCGACAGGTGCTCGAGGGCTACGAGCAGACGCTTCCTCGAGGCCACCGCTTCATTGCCTATACCCAGGGGCTGCTCGGCGGGGCGCTCGTGCAATTGAATCGTTTTGATGAGGCAGAACCCTTGTTGCTCGCCAGTTGGGATACGCTACGTGCGGAGGGCAACAAGAGCCGCATGGACCGGGCAGCCGAGCGACTCGTCGAACTGTATACCGGCTGGGACAAGCCGGATCTTGCTGCGCAATACCGAACCTCCGACGATAGGGGTGCTGCCCAAAAACCACATTGAGCGACAGGGGCCGACGGACTGCAAAGTTCGTGGGAAATACAATGCGCGTTCGAGGCTATGGCGTCCCCGCCGCCGAGACCAGCGGCACGTGCCGTCATCCTGCAAATCGACCTCCTACTTCTCTGACAGTTGCTCGACACGCGAAGCCCGAATAAGACTTCTGTAGGTTGACGTGATGAAGAGGATTGCGAAATAGGTCCGAATTCTATGAATAGCCGTTTGATGCCGCCCCACAGGAGCGCGACTTTGGAACGGTCAGATTCGATTCCCTTCTCACGGCCTCAGTACGCCTGACGTTCCGGCTCACTCGTCGTTTGTCGATGCAACCAGTTCCTCGAATCGTCGGTTGTGCCTGCGGTGGCAGAAGATCGTCTACAAGTGCAACAGCGGACGAACACACAGGTCGACTATTTCGTGCCGGGACGCACCGAGCGGTTGCGATCCGGGTCCGGATGGTTGGCGGAGCGCGTCTCACCGCCGGCCATGACGTAGATCGCTCGGCGGTCACCGACAATCGGACAGGAATACTCGCAGATACCGCACCCGATACATCGCTCTGCGTCCAACACCGGCACCGACAGTTCCTTCTCGATCTCTACGGCGGCATGCAGTTCGGGGGTCCGCGCGAAGACGCCTTCGATTTGCACAGCGTCTGCACTGTTCCCGATGATCCGGCGTCTCTCCACCAAGCCGTCGGCATGCTGCACGGAAATGTGGTAGGCTGTGGTGCCTTCTCCTTTGAATTGATCTTCGTCGAATGAGCAGCAACCTGGCTTGCCTGAACTTCCGCCTTCCACCTCGCCCAACGTCACGCGACCCCCGGTCGCGCCAACAACGAGTTTCCTCCCACCTCGCACCGTCCGGCTTCGTCGTTCCGTGTAGATCGCCTTGGGGCTGGTCGGGCACACTTCTTCGCATACGGCACAGGGGATGCCCTTGCTGTGCGGTAGGCACCGCCCCACATCGAAATGGGCGAGCCCGAGTCGAACCGGCCCCTGATCTGCGCACTCTTGGAGACCGAGTTTCTCGTCGACCGAGAGTCGCTGAATCGCACCGGTCGGGCAGACTTCACCGCACATGGTGCAGTGCATCTGACAGTAGCCCATGCGGAAGTTGAGAATCGGGCTCCACAATCCCTCGAGGCCGCTCTCGAACCAATCGGGCTGCAGGACATTCGTGGGGCACACGCGGATGCACTGGTCGCACTTGATGCATCGTTCGAGAAACTCGAGCTCTTCGCACGCGCCTGGTGGGCGAATCACCTTTGACGAAAAATCGCGGCCCGATCGCCCGGACACGCGCATAAGCGGATAGAAGAGCGCACCGGTGATCGCTGCAAAGAGCAATTTGCGCCGCGACGTATCGGTACCGATCACTTCTCGCCGCCCGGACGGGAACCGCGCAAAGCTCAATGCGCCCTCCGGGCAATCCTCGATACAGTTGAAGCAGACGAAGCACTCGGCTTTTCGAAGCGAAGTGTGCGGGTCGCAAGCGGCTTCGCAGCGCACGAGACATTCCTCACAGTCCGTACACTTGTCCGGATCCCGCTCGACACGCCACCATGCGAAGCGGCTGAGAACCCCAAGCAGCGCACCGAGAGGACACAACACGCGGCAGAAAAAGCGTGGGTAAGCAAAGTTCACCACGACAAGAAAGAAAAAGACGAGGCCGATCAACCATGCACCCTGGTAGAAGCGCCGCCCACTCAGCACGGTAAGCAGTGGCTGCTGAACGGTCGGCAGCACGCTTCCGGTCAGTGATCGATACATGATGCAGATGGGATCCAGCAGGCCGATCTGCAGCGTGCCCAACACTGCCGCAGCCAGCAATCCGGCGAGCAGGTAGTACTTGATTCGCTGCCTGGGCGTGTAGCGAGACACCGAGCGCGATGCCCTGATCCCAGCCGCCCATGCCACCGTGCAATACGAGCACCGGCGGACCGCTCCCCACCATGGCGTATTCCACCGGCCCCTTCGTCGTGTCGAGGACATGCCCGTATCGGCGTAGTCGACGAAGGGAATCGGCTCGATGCCATTGGAAGGCGATTACGCCGACGGTGAACGCGACAATGACGACGATTAGAGTGGTCAACTGGCTCGGCTCCCTTCTGCATTCAGCGCGCAGGTATCTCAGGTTGACGGACTTGTATCGGATTCGTTAGTGCGGATCGCCTGGCCAAGGGGGAAAAATTGGCCTCTACGGCTGCGCGCCTTGCGCCATCGGCGTTACCGGGGTCGGCCATATGAAGCCCTGTGACTTCTCGCTATTTGCCGGCAAAGCGATCGGCCCATTCCCTGGCCCTTGCGTTGTATCCTGCGTCAGGTTCCATTGCATGCCGAGCTTCGAAGTAGTTCGCCAAGGCATCCGTTACGATTGCGCGTACCTCGTGATTCTTGTGAAGTTTGAGAGCGCTTTCCGCTGCTTCCAGGAACAAAAGTCCGGCTTCCGCGGACCTGCCTTGCGATTGCAACAATATGCCTGAGTTGACGAGCGATCGAATGGTCTCGCCGTGGTCCGCACCAAGCGCGCGCCGGCTTCTTTCAAGCGACTCTTCGAAATACGGCCTGGCCTCGTCCTTCCGGCCCATGTCGTAGAGAATCTCACCCACAAGGTTGATTCGCCGTATGACCGGCGGGAAATCGTCGCCGGACACGCGGCGTCCTCCATCCAGGGCTTCGCGCGCGTATGGCAGCGCTTCGTCCAGGCGATCCATCTGCTGGAGAACCACGGCGATGCTGGCGATTGCGTTGAGTGTGCTTGGATGCTCGGGGTCCAGCGCAAGACGATAGGAGTCCATGGCCTCTTCATAGTAGGGCAAAGCTTCCTCGAGTCGGCCCATTTTTCTGTACAGCCTGCCCATCTCCTGGATACAACGAATGGTGTATGGATGCTGATCGCCAGATACCCGCCTGCGCGTGCTCAGCGCCTCGCGGAGATACGGCATCGCC
>Ga0055480_10000702_pt1 | contig 12810 bp, 10 predicted proteins | sample Muzzi_PWB_D2_FD_57935 | JGI IMG/M metagenome (GOLD analysis project Ga0055480, IMG submission 57935) | Wetland microbial communities from San Francisco Bay, California, USA, that impact long-term carbon sequestration - Muzzi_PWB_D2 | ecosystem: Environmental > Aquatic > Marine > Wetlands ... | reverse complement strand
ACCAGCGTTCCTTGGGGGAATACAGCCTGGCGAGGTCGATACGGGGCCCATCCCGCCAGCGGTAAAGCATGAGGGAACGCATCCCGTAGTTGTCCGGGTAAGTGTCGTTCAGAACCCAGTTCCGGTCGGGTGAAAAACTGCAATGGCCGTCTTCCGTCAGCACGTCTTGTCCAATGGCCTCTGTCGTCCTGTCACGGTCATTACAAATCAGGAAATTGCCCCTGCTGCCTTCCTCTCGTGCCCATACCAGAATCCGATGGTCGTCGAGCCAGTCATAATGGGAGATGAAATCCGTATCCAGCAGGCAGTTGAGCCGGGAACCATCCGCGTCAGCGGTATAATGGCGTACCTGCCACCTGGTTTCGCCCACGCGCCAGATGTGGAAGAAGGCGAAGCGGTCGCCCCCGGGCGCGACCTGGATATGGTTCACCCAGTGGAATACACCCCGCATGGTTTGTTTCGGATCGGCATTGGCCAGTTGGTCCAGGCTTACGATCAATTCCGAGTCGCCGTTGTTGAGATCGATGCGGTAAATTCCGTCCGCGCTCGGGTGAGCTTGATCAGCCCACGGGTCGCTACCACCGGCATATCCATATCCAGGGCGGTGTGTGTGCAGGCGTGCGAAATTGAGGCTGTAGGCGTACTTGCCGTCGGGCGCGACGGCATAAATCGGCTGTTGATAAGTCGCCAGTTCACGACCTTGTGTATCACGGACCACACCCTGAAACCCACCGTTGCGCAGGTCGTTGTGCACGAACCACTGTTCCGGGTTTGCGGGGTGCCACTGCAGCATGGCGCCCTGCTGCCAGTTCCAGGCGCGCGTTTGCGCCAGAGCGATGAAACGGTTGTCGTCATCGAGTTCGACCAGGCCGATCCTGGCGCTGTCTCCCGGGACCGGCGGACGGTCGTTGAATGCTGCCTCATGGGCCAGCAAAAGGCGTCCCGAGGCGTTCCAGGGCGACTTGTCGTAATATCCGAAGAAGTGATGCCCCGGCCCAAAGGTTACCTGTCGCAGGGCATTCGCCCGGCGGCCGAAGTGCAGCCAGTTGTAGAGCCGGGGGGTGAGCCGCCAGCAGCGTGTCTCCATCCAGGTCTCCAGGCTATGGCGCAGCCGCCAGGGGAGCATCGGGTTCGTCTGTATCCAGTTACGGTAGATCGTCATGGTCAACCCTGTTGTGTTTTACCGTGGTCGGCCAGTCCTATCAGCGCGATATAAAGCTTCTCCGGCAGCAGCGCAGGGAACAGATACTGCAGGTCTTTCAACTGCCAGCTCCCGGTGCGCAATGCCAGTCGAAAGATGCGCCGGGCCGAAACGAGGTCCCGTCGCCAGTAGTTGTCATAACCGCGCCGGAGAAGTCCGCCATCTATCAGCGATCTGAGCTCGTTGTGGTCCAGTCCGGCTACCAGCTCCGGATGCTGGTGGAGAAGGGTCTTTTTGACGATCCAGGTATTCTGCGCCTGCCGCCACTGCCTGGAGATGATCTGCCCCTCGCGTTGATGGCGGTAGAAGGCCATCACCTCCGGCACCAGCACAACCGGCCGGGACAGGCCGATGCGCAGCCAGAAATCATAGTCCATGCACGTGGGTAGATAGGTCTGGAAACCACCTGCCTCTTCGACCGCCTCCCGCCGCACCAGTGCGGCATGGATTGGCCACGGCGAGGCGGCCCGCAGGAACTGTTTCGCCTTTTCTGCCCCTTCGTAATCCGGTGGCACGTAGGGATCGCCGCGCTTCCCCTCCAGGCCGACATTCTGCCAGCCGCAATATGCCAGGGCGGCATCGTTATTTGCCTCAAGGGCGTCATTGAGCCGCTGCAGGAAGTCTTGTCGCCACCAGTCGTCGGCGTCGAGAAAGGCGAGTCGCCGTCCTCTTGCGTGTCGCAGGCCATGGTTGCGCGCTGTGTAGGGACCTTCATGGTGCTGAAACAGCAGGTCGATTCTGTCCGGGTGCTCTTTGGCAAGCGACTTCAGCAGGTCTATGGAGCCGTCAGTCGAACCATCATCCACGATCACGAGTTCTGTATCCGGGTAGGTCTGATCGAGGACACTATGCACTGCCTCCCGAACGAAGGGCGCTGCGTTATAGCAGGGCATGATCACCGAGATGAGTGGCGAGGACTTTGCGGACATTCGACAGATATCGGTATGCGATTTCGATAACAGACTATAGTGTCAGCATTGGCGAAAGATGCAACCGGCAATCTTTCCAGTCCACTGATCGTTCGTGCTGACCAGTGCGAAGGTCGTCCGGGGGAACATTTCAGCGATGGGACCTCCGGGACGGCAATGCAAACATACCAGGCGGACTTGTTTGGTAAGGCCCGTCCTGGTTGCTTTCCCCAATTCTGGAAAAACGGTCTCACAAGATCCAATGCCTTCATTCTCCTGGCGGGGTTTTGGCTGCCACGGAAATTGATCAGGATGGAACGCTGGGTGTCTACTTTCCGGTCAGGTGTGTGGATCATCACATAGAACTTATCATTGTGAAGAAAGCTGGAGTGATCGTCTAAGCCGATGACACTCCTGGACATGAAAGTTGCATAGAGGTCGAATGAGTAAATACCACCCTTGCGGACGATTCTACCGGGTGTTTTCAGCCAGCGATCATACCAGAGAATTTCACTCCACTGCTTTTTCATGCACTTGCGCCAACTCTGCAGGCGATCGCCTGACGCAATGACGTCAGGCACCTGCTGCGGCTGGCGAGCATTTCCAATTTCCGTCCATGCTGGAGTAGTTGCGAATGTCCGCGAATGACGAGATGGTCGAACTCAGGGGGGATGTTCGCAGTGTCGTCGGTTGAGATGATCCCCCGTGGAATTGAGGCCAGATATTCTGAAAACATTCCTGTCGATGTTCTGTCATGCTCAGGGGCCGCCATCCACACAAACACTTCGTGCCCGTAGAAGGGAATGGCCCAGGCAACGATATAGGTCAGGGGGCCTGCGTGTGGCCAATATACAAACATGCGTCTGTCTACGTGCCTTGCCCAGGGCCAGATTCCGAAATATTCCGGGATCGTAGTGATGCGCATGGTCTGCGAGGGAGAATTCGTATACTTCTGGCAATTGGTTTCTGTGATGGATTACGTTATGTGTCTCTTATCGGTTTGTATCATCAATTGCTTGATCTGTCCGATTATTCCGGCTGATGGCCCGCTCAATTCATAATCCCCGAAATTCTCTCTAACCACCGGGGACCGATGCCTCCGCAGTCACCGTGTCGCATTGATGCAATCGGCATAACCAACCTTCTGCTGGACCAGATTCCGAGAGAATGACACAATCTAAGCCCTGGTAATGACAATGACCGGTCGACCGTGAAAATCAGACACCGATCCATGCACACCGCCGACCCCGTCATGTTGCTTGAATGCCACATTCGGGAGGTACAATCCGGGTGGTACAATCTGTAAGCCTTTAGCAGGAAAGGGCGTATACAGGGCAACTTCCTTTTTATATTCTTTCAGTTAAAATCACACCTTACACAGATTCATCACAATATCCGGCGTGAACACTCTCTCACAATGAACCAGACGAATACGACACAGCCAGGTAATCGGGCATTCATACCGATGCTTGCCGGGAATTGGAGAAACCGGCTACCGCGCGGATTCCTCACCGGGTAGCACTGAAGGTTGTCAAACCGTTGGGAGAATTCGGGTGTGGCTAACAAGCAGATGCCGGCGCGTATCCAGGCAATGCCTGTCCCTGATCGGTTACCACACCCCAGCGTCCGGAGTCCCGGTGAGAAGCCTTGACCAACCGGTAACAATGAAAGTGGCTCGTGAGTTTTAATCAGCCACCTCGTACTCACTCCAGGATTCTTCCGTATGTATTTCCGGTGCCGGGCTGACAGCAGGGCCATTGCTCCTTGAATCAAATAACTACAACCAGAATACAGAGTACTACAATACTCCAGCCACTCGGGCCCAGCAGGCAACATTACAACCATCTTAATGGTTCTCCATCATGGATCTAGGCCAAAGCATCCGCACTGGTGTCAAATGGTTGATTATCGGTAATACCGGCAACCGCTTCCTGGAGTTTGCTTTCGGGGTAGTTCTTGCCCGGCTGCTGGTGCCGGCAGACTTTGGCATGATCATCACTATCCAGGTCTTTACCGGTTTTGTCAGCATGCTGTCCAGTGGTGGTATGGGACAGGCCCTCATCCGTGCCAAGAAGGTAGATCACAACGACTTCAATGCAGTATTGACATTGCAGCTGGCAATGGGAATTCTGATTTACACGGCCTTCTACCTTTCTGCGCCTTGGTTTGCCGTATATTTCGAGAACCCCGTCTACGAATACCTGCTCCCGGTCTCCACACTGGTCTTTCTCATGAAGCCCTTTATCTTCATGCGTACTTCCTGGCTAACCAGGGAAATGGACTACAGGAAAAGGGCAATCACCGACATCATATCGATGATCGCCACCGGGATTTCAAGCATCCTCATGGCCTGGTATGGATTCGGGGTGTGGAGCCTGACGCTGTCAGGACTGGTGGGCATGCTGACCAGGAACATCCTGCTGGCCCGCGCCACACCCTTGGAGTTAAGGCTGAACTTCGATGTTCGAATCATGCGCAGGCACAGCACCTACGGCTCAAAAATCATCGCGAATGATTTCCTTGGCAATATCACCGAAAAAGCCACTCAGCTGATTATCAGTAAACTTGCCGGTCCGGCCTTCCTGGGACTTTTCAACAAGGCTGACAGCCTGCACAGGCTGCCATTCTGGACCCTGGGAAGACCCGTCTCCCAGACGACCTTCCGCGCCATGTCCAAAACGCAGGATGATCTGGACCAGACCAAATACATGTTTTACCGTGTTATCACACTGCTCGCTGTCTACATCCTGCCGTTCTATTCCGTTCTGTGGTGGACCGCAGAGCCGTTTATCGGCCTTATCTATGGTGAGAAATGGCTGCCGGCATCGGAACCTCTCCAGATCCTGACCATGGCAGGTTTGTTCTACATCATCAGCCGGCCTTGCGGCGTGCTGCTTATGGCCCAGAACCGCCTTACCCAGGAGATGCTGGCACAGGCCGTGGTACTGGTCATTGCGGTCATTGCCTGCCTCGTCGGACTCAAGTGGGGTCTGGTCGGAGTGAGCTGGGGCATGCTTGCTACACAGGTTATAAAGACAATATATTTCTACATCCTTGCCTATCGCACGATTCCGACACGGTTGACGGACCTGGCAAAAGCGCTCGCCCCCGGACTTGCGCTGAACTGCATCCTGTTTCTCGTGCTGCTGCTCGTGGATTTATATTCGAACCAATTCAGAATGACCAGTCCGGCGATCTACATACTCGCAATGGCGACAGCCGGGCTGCTCGCCTATTCAGCGGCATTTTTTCTACTTCCCATACCGGACCTGGAGACAGAGGTCGCACGCTGGCGTGAAAAATTTGGTGGCTGTTTGCGTTTCATGCATATACAGCAGTAACAGCAAGTGGATAAGCTTAGCTTACGGATGCTGGTCTTCCGGGAATTCCCTTCCGGGCAACACAAAGCGGCAGTTGCCGACCGGTTCGACATGGATAACGACGCCCGCCTGGATTTATTGTCGGCACTATCTGAAAATACTGCCCTCAGGCACTGGTGGAAATCTCAAAGGAACCCGGATATTCACTAGTGTAGGTCGTCAGAAACAATGAAACATGCGGTTACCCTTGTTTTATAGGGCACAGGTGATGCTAAATCAGATATTCCCGGTTATTAAGTTACGTACTGTCAGACGACCTACACTAGCATGGGTATTGAATGCCTGCCGCATCACCGGTTACCGGGCAGTAAAAATATTATGAATTTCAATTCATTAAGATGAACTATCGATACAATCCCATGACGGCCACTTCAGGCATCAGTCACCAGCGGATCTTGAAGGGATTTCAGCATCTACGGCACCATCACCATGAAAAGAGAATGGAGTGGTAAAATTTCACGGGACCCGAGAGACGCCTTGTGCACTGCTGCCACCGGGAATGCCAATGAAGCCCTTTACGGGCCATCTCCCGGTGTATGACGCACAAGAATTACATGGCAGGATCCAGGCAGAGTTAGTCGCTGTGAAGCTCGACAGGTTGAAGAGAGTATACGCCTGGAGACGTGTTCCCGTCCTTCTTCCACTGGGCGTAACTGCGGTATGTACAGGGCGGCCTGGGTGACGATCTGTCCATATGGTGGAATCAATGCGGGTTCAAATGGCGATCGTTGACCAGCCGGGCAGCCAAGGCCGGGCGGATCCTGACCCGGAGCGAGATAACCTCATTTTCCTCAAGAAAATACCTAGTTAGACGTTTAACATCCATGGTAAATTTAGAACTTTGCTAACCCCTACGAGGTATCATCGGCATGGACACGGAACAGATCAAGGAAACAGTAAAGAATTATATCCTGAGAGAATTTCTACCGGATGAGGCGCCGGAAAGCTTGTCCTACACGACCGCACTTGTCAGCACGGGAATACTTGATTCCCTGGCGACCCTGGACCTGGTTTCATTTCTTGAAGAAACCTACGGCATCAAGATTGCGGCCCACGAAGTGGGTGTGGATCACATGAATACAATTGATGAGATAGCTGGCTTTGTCGTCTCTAAAAAAGGATAAGATGTCTGAATGAAAGGCAACACATAACTGGCTACCGCAAGCGTTTGCACAACCGATGTCAAGACCTGTAGCGCTGCTGATTACCGGTCAGGAACGGAGACTTTGAGCAGGACGGAAAACCATGACGCATCACAGTCACACATCATTGCAGGAAATGTTCAGGGCAAGGCTGGAATCCAGTCCGGATGGAAATGCTCTTGCGTTTTTCAACCCGGACGGGTCGTTCACCTGGCGTACTTTCAGGGAATTTTACGAAACAGGCCGCCGTTACGGTTCGATCATGTCGGCAAAACAGGACCTGCGCGGCAAGGTATGCGTTTTCATGCTGCCATCTGATGAAATCTCGGCTAATGCTCTTTTTGGTTCTTTACTGGTTGGCGCGATTCCACTGATGGTGGCTCCGCCTGTTGTAAGGGGTTTGCATTCCAACCTGAAGGACGTATTGAAACATGTCGTGAATACCACATCGGCACGAATCGTTGTTCTGGAAGATGGCGAATGCGAGCTCGGTGAAACCATTCAGGAGTATTTCCCGGAAACCCGCGTACTGTATGCATCAGGCTTTCTGCAGGACAGTAACCCTGAGCAGGCACCTCTCGTTTATCCGGATTCCGGTGATCTGGCCGCACTGCAACTGACATCCGGCACGACCGGCTTCCCCCGTGTCTGCATGTGGGACCAGAATGCCGTAATGCGGGCACTGGATGGAATGGAGCTTGCCATGAAGCTCGGCAAGGATGATGTGTGTGTCAACTGGACGCCCCTGTATCATGACATGGGTCTTATCAACAACTTCATGCTCTGCATGGCCAAGGGAATACCACTGGTGATGATGGAAACCATCAATTTCCTGAAAAAACCGGCGCTTTGGCTGCAGGCGTTGTCAACAACCGGCGCCACCGTAACCTGGTCACCCAACTTCGGGTACGCATTTACCGCGCAGCGGGCGAGGGATCACCATCTCGACCAGGTGGATCTGGGTAACGTCAAGGCATTCTGGAATGCGGCCGAAAGAATACACCTGGATACAATCCTGGCCTTCCAGAAAAAATTCGAAAATATTGGTGTGAAGCCGTCTTCCATGAAGACCAATTTCGGCTGTGCCGAAAATGTGGGCGGAGCCACATTCAGCGATGCGGAAGGCGACTTTACAGTAGAGCATGTCGAAAAACGCAAGCTTTATGAGGAAGGCATTGCGATCCCTGCACCGGGTGGCAACGGCACGGGTGATACCGTCCCGGTGGTTGGGGTCGGGCATCCGTATCCGGGTATGTCGATCCAGATCCAGTCCCCGGATGGAACCCCACTTCCGGATGGTCATGTCGGCGAGATCGCACTTGACACCCCATCCCGCATGAAAGGCTATATGGGTAACGCCGAAGAGACCGATTACGCAATTCGCGGGCGGTTTCTTCATACCGGTGATTACGGTTACATGCGGGGCAAGGAGCTTTTCTGGGTGGGCAGAATACGGGAGAGAATCAACCTGCATGGCAAAAAGTTTGACCCGAGTGATTTCGAGAGCGTACTGCTGCAAATCGATGGACTGCGTCCCGGCTGTTTCGCGGCATTCGGAATCGATGATGAAAAAATCGGCACCCAGAGGCTGGTGATCGTGTCTGAAGTCCGGGACTCGAACGAGAGGCCGCTTGACACAGTGACGAATGATGTACGGGAACAGATCGCGACACATCTTGGGATCAAGGCTGATGAAGTCATACTTCTTTCCCAGGGGACGATGACGAAGACATCCAGTGGCAAACGGCGCCATCGTTTTTACCGAGAGCTGTACCTCGAGGGTGAAATTCACAAACTGGCTGTGACGAGCCAGGGTTGATCTCCCCGCAGAAAGCTGAATAGTCGCTCGAGTCCTGCCACAGGAAAAGACTGGAAAATGGAATATGAAAGTAACAGCTTTGACCCCCTGAAAAGAATTCAGACCGCGGAATCAGCGAGGCCCAGCGAGTTAAGCAACCTCAACTTTCGCACCCTGTCACCGTTTCAACGGGCTCTCATGGTTACCGATGGGACAGTGACCAAGTTTATCGAGGCATACACACTCGACCCGGTCGAAATCATCAGGCTTGATCAGAAAGTCTATCCTATCGAGGAATATCATACCTGGCTTGAAGCGGACCGGAACACGGAAGTGATGTACAGGGAAGTGATGATTCGCGGCGTTCACAGCAAAACCCTGTATGTTTATGGCATATCGTACATTGTTCCGGAGCGCCTGCCGGCAGACATGAAGGATCGGCTTGAGGTTCAGGGTGAAGGGATCGGCCGGATACTGAATGATGCATGCATTGAAACCCGCCGGGAAGTGCTCTGGTTCGGAAGAGAAAAGCTCACCCATCTGCCGCAGGAAATAGCACGCGTGAGTAACGGGATATTCATCAGCCGTGTTTACAGAATTATCATGGGCGGGAAACCGATTGTAATGATCAACGAGAGATTTCCGGTGATGACGGATGTTCTGCCTCAACATCACTGATGTGTCAGTATTGTTCCCGATATCACTGATGATCAGTAAACAGGCAAATTAACAAACAGGTATGACCGATGCACTCACATGACAATTTCTATCTGGACCGCTTTATCGAAACAGTAGGAAGAGATGCCCTGGCGGAAATCCAGATAAAAAAGTTCCAGATAATGATGGACAGGATACTTGAGTCGAATGAGTTTTATAGAACCAAGTTTGCACCGGCTGGCATCACCAGTTCCGAGGACATAAAAACACTTGATGATCTGCGCCGGCTTCCCTTTACAACAAAACAGGAATTATCGGCAGATCAGGAGGCAATACCACCCTATGGCACAAACCTGACATTCACAAGGGGAAAATATACTAGGATACACCAGACATCAGGCACCACAGGCCATCCGCTGCGATGGCTTGATACCGAAGAAAGCTGGCAATGGTGGGGAAGGTGCTGGGCTTCGGTTTACAAGGCTGCCGGTGTTCAGTCTGATGACAGGATATTCTTCGCCTTTTCATTTGGGCCATTCATCGGTTTCTGGAGTGCATATGAAGGAGCCCATTTTATTAATGCACTTAGTATTCCCGGTGGCGGCATGTCGTCATATCAGCGAATCAATGCAATACTGACCCATGGTGTTACTGTTCTGGTATGCACACCTACCTATGCGCTGCACCTGGCGGAAGTCGCAGAGGAACAGAATATCGACATCAGGAATTCTGATGTGCGGATTACGATACAGGCAGGCGAACCCGGCGCAAGCCTGCCGGGGACCAAGGCAAGAATCGAGAGTGCGTGGGGTGCAAAATGTTATGACCATGCCGGTGCGACGGAGGTCGGTGCCTGGGGATTTGAATGTCAGGCGCAGAATGGACTGCATGTCAACGAAGGTGAGTTTATCTGCGAGGTCATCAATCCGGAGACCGGTGAGTCTGCGAATGAGGGTGAACTGGTAATAACCAATCTGGGCAGAGTCGGCATGCCGCTCATCCGTTATCGTACGGGCGACCGTGTAAAACTCATGGGCGAGCCGTGCTCCTGCGGACGTTCGTTCCGCCGCCTGGAAGGCGGCGTCATCGGCCGCATAGATCAGGTCGTAATCGTCCGCGGCATCAATGTGTTTCCGAGTGCGATAGAAAATATCGTCCGGCGATTTCCCGAGACCGGGGAGTTCGCCGTAGACCTGTACCGCAGGAAGATACTCGATGAAATGGAACTGAGAATCGAGGTGCGAAATACAGAGCCTCAGACGTTTGCAACTCTTGTCGCCGACGAGGTGCGCAACGCTCTGGGTATTCGAGTCAAGGTGATACCGGTGCCATTCGGAACGCTGCCGCGTTTTGACCTGAAAGCACGTCGATTCACAGATCACCGTGAAGTCAACTAGTGCCCGGCGTGTAACGAATTCTGGGACGCTGCCGGACTTGGGCGATCGTAGCGAGCAAGGTGAGTGGGTGAAGCCATTTTTTCGATCGTTTGAGGAGAATAGCCATAGCTATTTGACGAAAAGGACCGGGAAAATGGGACGCTCTCCCACCGGCGAAGCAGATCAGCCCCAAGTCCAACAGCCTCCTAGGATGCGAATAATGCGCAGTATGTATCCGTGGCCGGTTGCGCGGTTACACACCAGTGTCCAGGTCAAACCATATACCGCAGATGCGCCCTGCCGGACACATCTGCATGGACCGTGCGTCCATAACCTGCTTCCTGATACCGGTACTAAACGCTGGTCGATCACGAACAAATCCGGGTATTAGCGCGTGATTTCAAGCCATGCAAAACATATTCAGCAAAAGTGCATCCAAGAGGGAAACAGCAACCTTGCATGCATGAACCGGAGATACCGGGCTTTATGAACGGGACTGTCTTCGCATATCCAGATATTCAGCCGGATAGCTGTTCTCGGTATGTCTGGGCAAGATATATTCGAATGATGCGTTTACTCCAGGGACCAATTGCACAGTCTGCGGTGTTGGTGGTCATTATATTCCCGATCGAGTTGAACCGGGGCAGTTCAGGTGTCAGCAGGGATACTCTTGCAACCTAAATCCTCAAGACCGTGCTTTCTATCTATTGGCGTCTCTTATGATTAAAATTCCGCAGATGGACCCTGCAAAGTCCATTGCTCCCGGACTCAGGCTGATCAGCGCATCGAATATGATCGATTCCAGTATAGGTCGATTTAGGTAACCGACCTGGCTGGCTATATGTTTGTAGTGGTGCAGCCGGAAGTTTGGCTATCCTATGGCATATTTTCTCATTCCGATACCGACACTTGCGACAGAGGAAGACCACTGACGTTTGAAAATCAATGGTGTTCGCGGATCGTTTGCAAGCTGAGAGGTCAAGGGTAATATCCGTCAACATTTTTATCGCGAGCTAGTAATTATGGATATAGCAAACAAAACAGGATTTGCCATTGGCACCGGTCGTTGTGGCACGCTATTCATTCACAAACTCATAAGCATGGAACCATGTGCTGCAAGTTCCCACGAGCGCAATCCTGAAAATGAAGCCTTTCACCGCTACTGCAAGTGGAATTCACTTCCCGTTGATGATGAAGGTTTCCTGGCAACAAAGGCCGGGGAAATCCGCTCTGATCTGGAGAATCATGCCTTTTCCTTCGAGGCCAGCCCGTACCTGTCCCTCTCGTTACGGGAACTTCACGACTGTTTTGGCTCGCGATTCCTTTTCGTCACGCGACGGCCTGACAGGGTTGTGAGCTCATTTGTCCACAAGGGTTTTTATCGCCAGCCCTATGTCGTCGGAAATACGGATCTCGCGGCCGGCTACCAGGTTCAGGGCCGCAATGCCATTCACGCCTTTTTCGCCAGAATCGCACCCCGGGGGGAATACTTCGATGTCTGGAACACAATGACACAGGTAGGCAAGGTCGCGTGGTTCTGGAAGGCATTTAATCAGCGCATCCTTGATCTGCTAGCAGATCTTCCTGATGAGAGCTATCGAGTGGTCAAAATCGAGGACCTTGATTACAATAAATACATCGAATTAAGCGGATTTCTAGGATTTCAAGCCTCTGTGAGCGAATCTCAGTTCACTGCTTTACAGCAAAACCGTCCGCATGCCTTCTGGCAGAAAAGGAATCTTGATCAATGGTCGCCCAGGGAAATCGAGGAATTTCAGAACCAGGTCGGGGGACTCGCCGGGCAGCTTGGCTATGACTATCGCGTTGCAGGCCTAATGGAGGGAATCCGGGAGGAAAAGGCACAGGCAGAACGGCAGGGTCTCGTTGAACTCAAGAAACAATCCGTGCGATTCTGGCGACTCCGGCGACTGTCCGCGCAATGGCTGCGCGATATCGCTAAGGGTATTGATGTATCCTGAATAGCGGCGGTACAGGTGATCGGATCGCAGTACCCTGTTCAATCCGGTGATGCCCGGCAGGCGTGAAGCTGCCCGCCGAAGGAGCGTTGAACTCATGACCATATCCTGGTTATACCAGTACTGTAACATTGGCAGGAGTCTGTCTTGACTAAGAAATCTTGGATCATTCTGGCCTTACTCATCGTCGCTACACCGGCCGGGATATGGCTTTCGAAAAACTACCGCTCGACCGACTGGTTCATCAAATATCCGTTGCCGCTGGATGTAGCCGACCGTTTTTTCGACATAGGAATTGTGGATGCCAATGGCGACGGCTGGCTCGATATCTACACCACAAACCACCATTTCCGTCAAGCCCTGCTCCTCTCG
>Ga0055480_10000700_pt1 | contig 12818 bp, 12 predicted proteins | sample Muzzi_PWB_D2_FD_57935 | JGI IMG/M metagenome (GOLD analysis project Ga0055480, IMG submission 57935) | Wetland microbial communities from San Francisco Bay, California, USA, that impact long-term carbon sequestration - Muzzi_PWB_D2 | ecosystem: Environmental > Aquatic > Marine > Wetlands ... | reverse complement strand
GACCAGCGATATCAGCGTGCTAGCTGAGACCCATTTGCCCGTAAGCCCTGCGCAGAGAAATGTAGATAAAGTTGGTTGCGGGCCCAGGATTTGAACCTGCGGCCATACTGGCAAGACCAGCGATGTTCGTCGTTTGCGGGTTTCAGCAACGAGTTCTAACGGTTCGACCCACACCCTTTGGCGTCGGCCTCTTCATTGGTAAAAGCAGGATTTCCCGCTAAGTCTTTCTACAGCGTGATTTCCAGCTCTCCCGTTGCGACTGCAGGGGTGATCCCCGCTGTCTCGCCATCAGGCAAACTACGGGCTTTTGGTGCGCATTGCCAGCAGTGCTCGAGCGAGCGGGGCGCGACATTTAGGATCTGTCCCGAATTGCTTGACCAGAATCCTATTAAGTGGGCATCTGGCGGTTACCTGCTCAGTCGCTCAACATCAACCAGAGCCGTATTGACGCTCGGCCCTTGGGAAAGCGAAGAGCAACCAAAATCGCCCGTCAATACGTTCGGATTTCCGGCAATCTCCAGGGCGCTTGGGTCGCCAGGAGAGGAGCAGGCATACCACGCGCCGGTCGATATCTGAATGACTCCAGGGCGTATACGCTCTGTTATCACGGCGCCCGCGATCGTTGCGCCACGCTCATTGAAAACGCGAACAAGACCGCCCGGTCGAATGGACCGCCGTTCTGCATCGGTCGGATGAATGAGAACAGGCTCACGCCCATGGATCTTATCCGCTTGGCTTCGCTCTCCGAAATCCAGCTGAGAATGAAGGCGCGATCGTGGCTGGTCAGAGAGCAGATGGAGAGGAAAATCGCGAGCCTTCTCGCAGCTCAACCATTCACGAGGCGCATACCAGGTCGGATGCCCGGCGCAATCGGTGTATCCAAATCCATCGATGCGCGTGGAGAAAAGTTCGATCTTGCCCGACGGGGTTGCCAGCGGATGGTTCTCCGGGCCGGAGCGGAGCCGGATCAGATCGTCCAGACCCGTCGCGAAGGGGCCGAGTCGCAAGGGCCCGCCATTCCAGAAGACCTCAAATACAGGAAGAGCGATTCCGCATTCTCGCGCGTTCTCTCGCGATTTTGTGTAAAGCGCTTCAATCCACTCCATTTCCGTTCTCTGCTCGGTGAAGGCGGACCCGAAACCAAGGCGGTCGGCGAGCCGAGTGAAAATTTCATGATCGCTGCAGGAATCACCAAAGGAGTCCAATACACGCCGCATTGGAGTAGCGTAGCCGCCATGGAGGCTTGTGGCGAAATCGTTGCGCTCCAATGGCGTATTCGCCGGAAGGACAATATCAGCAAAGCGGGCGAACGGTGTCAGGAAGGGGTCATTCACTATTATGGTTTCTGGGCCATGAAGAGCACGAATCAGTCGGTTGAGATCTTGATGGTGATGGAAGGGATTGCCACCGACCCAATAAATCAACTGAATTTCAGGTACCGGAAGCGTGGCTCCATTGTACGGTAAGGTCGAGCCCGGGCTGAGGAGAACGTCGGTGATCCGCGATACGGGCAGCCGCGTCTCGACCGGGTTTGGGTCACGGGGGAGGGCTGCCCACTTGAACGGACTTTTCCCCTCCGACCAACCACCGAAGCACCCGTGACCCAGGCTGAAACCCTCGCCCGGGATGCCGATGTGGCCAAGCAGCGCCGCTAGCGCCACCGTTGCCCACATTGGCTGTTCTCCGTGGTCGCCTCGCTGTAGCGACCAGGTCGCTGTGATCAGTGTTCTGTACTTCGACATATCCCGAGCAAGCGAACGAATGATCTCGGAGGTCACGCCACATCTTTGCGCGGCCCACGCGGCAGACTTCGGCACGCCATCTGTTTTCCCAAGTAGATAAGCAACGAAGCGGTCGGCCCCTTCGCAGCATTGGTTCAGGAACCGAAGATCATGGCGGTTCTCGATGATCAGCGTATGGGCGAGACCAAACATCATCGCGACGTCCGTATTCGGGCGCGGCGCGATCCATTGACATCCCAACTCCAGCTCCTGTTCCTGTATCACCGGATTGATCACCACGACGCGGGTGCCTGAGCGCATCGCGCCAATAAGCCCGTCCGAATCGGAATGATAGCCGGCTAGGCCACTATCGATCTGGGTATTCTTTATGGGAAGGCCTCCGAACGCGACCAGAAGCTCCGTGCGTTCTGCGATCACCTCCCACGAGGGTGAACAATTCATCATGCGGCCATCGCCCAGAATATGCGGGACAATCACTTCGGCCGCTGCATGACTGTAGGTATTGACTGTGTCAGTAAAGCCGCCCGCGAGCGTCAGGAATCGCTTCAATTGGCTCTGAGCGTGATGGAAGCGACCGGCGCTCGCCCAACCATATGACCCGCCGTAGATTGCGCGATTCCCATATTCCTGACGCACACGCTCGATCGCCCGGGCGGCAAGGTCGATTGCGATCGACCAATCGACGGGAATAAGCGGATCACGGCCCCTATTACGCCGATCCGACCTCGCCTCATTCTCGAGGTATCCCGCCCGGGCCATCGGTTGGAATATCCTATGCTCGCGAGCGGACAGCTCCGCGTGGTAACTTCCGATCGGAGAAGGATTGGGATCGCGCGAATCGGGTCGGGTCTCGACCACACCGTCGCCCCGGTACCGGGCCTGATAAAGACCCCAATGTGCGGCTGTCGGCCGCCAGCTGTCAGACATCGCCCCGGTTCTCTTGCTTGGCCTTATACGTAAATCGTCGGTTCGAAATTCCACAGGCAGAACACTTGCACCCCCGCAGACGAACCTGCGATCTCAAGACCGCAACCAGACCGCGCGACACACGACATACATTCGAGCCAAATTATCCGGCACGTTGATTGCGCAACCCGAGGATGGAAGCGCGACACACCTTCAGCCGTCGTACGCTCTGCCGATTTGCGGCGTAGTCGACGCGAAAGTGACGCTAGCAAGACATGTCGTTCCGGAATACCGGAAATCGATTGATCATATGAATTGGCCAGATCAATGATTGTTTGGAGGGAATAGCCACAAGGCAAAGGCGAACGGCGTGCCCAGCCGCGACAGAATCGGATGGACACGCCGCTTGGCAGACTGCTTGGCTACTCTGCGGCCTGGAAGCCGCGTCCGCACTCCGTGGGAAAGCCGGCCGCGATCCAGTCAGCCTTGCCCTCATGATAATCGCGAACATTGGCATGTCCCAACGCGATCAAGCGTCGCGCTGCGATTCCCGAGTTCTTGCAAGCGGCGTTGGCGCAATAAGCGACAATCTCCGCGCTCTTGTCGGGAAGAAGGATAGGTGCATGTTCGTCGATCTCATCGTGCGGGATATTGACGGCGCCTGGCAGATGCTTGTCAGTGTAATATTTGGTCGGCAATGCCTCGACGAGGGAGAATTTGTCGCCGCGGTCAAGCTTTGCCTTGAGTTCGTCGCGTGTGATTGTTCGAGCCATTTCTCGTCTCCGATGATGGACTTGCCGGAAGAACCCGGCATCAGTCAAGAATATGTGTCTCGCATAAGCGCAATGAGAAGTTGCAAATTGGATACTCTAATTTGCACAAATGCGACTCGTGGTAAGCAATGCTCGATTGGACGGACCTATGCAGCGTCCTGGCCATTGGCCGAGCCCGCAACGTTGCCGAGGCTGCGGCATCGCTGGGAGTTCACTCCTCGACGATGTTCCGACGGCTGAATGCCGTGGAGAGCTCCCTAGGTGCGAGGCTTTTCGAGCGCATGCCGGATGGATATCTTCTCACACCCGTCGGCGAGGTGATCTCCGCTGCGGCGGAGCGCATAGAGACCGAGATCGGCGAACTCAATCGCCGGGTCGCCGGGTACGATATGCGCCCGAGCGGTACGCTGCGGGTTACGACAACCGATACGCTTATCGGGTTGCTTACGCCGCACTTCGAAGCCTTTCGCAAGGCGTGCCCGGAGATCGATCTTCACATGGTCGTCGCAAATCGCTTCTTCGATCTGACACGCCATGACGCCGACGTGGCCATACGACCGGCCTCGTCTCCTCCGGATTCGCTGATTGGGCGCCGCGTAGCGTCGATCGCTACTTCGATCTATGCGTCCGCCGACTATCTGGCGAGGCAGACGGGAAGCGCCGATGCGGTGGATTTGAACCATCTGGATTGGATCGGGTTGGACGAGAGTCTCATGCACCTCACATCGACCCGTTGGCTGCGGGCGGCGGTTCCGGCAAGGTGTATCGGATATATAAGGCTAACACGTTGGTGGCCGCCCTTGAGGCCGCCAAAGCCGGGCTAGGGCTCGCGGTGCTGCCGTGTTTCCTCGGTGACCCGGTGCCCAGGCTTCAACGGGTACGACCTCCTATGCCGGAACTGGTCAGCACTCTCTGGCTCCTAACGCACGAAGATCTCCGGCAGGTGGCTCGAGTCCGGGCCTTTCTAGATGCCATGGCCAAGGCGCTGGCACGCGACAAGGCTCTTTTTGAGGGGCGGCGGCCCAGATCCTGAGTGTCCGACCCCAAGGAATGGCAGGCGCGATTTTGGGCCGTGCCTGGATCACCATGCCTAGCGCTCACCTAGACCATCGTGGATCTCAGCCCAACACTAAATCGGCCCGGACGCTTGCCTACGCTTCCACCGCGAACCCATTGAGCACCCCTGTCCGGCGACTGCCGGTTGCTCCGGTCAGGCGCTCATAGCCCATCATAGATAAAGCGAATGCACTGGATTGACGGTTTGCCTGTTTCCAATCCAGTCGCGCTGGCCGATTGTTGAGCCCTTTAGTGCTACGTCTGTAACACTGACTCGTGGTTTCGGCGAGGGAAATTGGGAGAGTGCTTTGTTGATCGAAAATCCAGTGCCCTGGCCGAACGGCGCCAGATGCGCGGTCGCAATCACTTTTGATCTAGACGTCGACAGCATTCTGCATATTTCGCATCCTAACGATGCGGATAACTACATCTCGATTCAGTCCTTTCTGAAATATGGCGCAGAAATCTCAATCCCGCGTATATGCCGCGTCTTCAAGGAACTCGACCTGCGCCAAACCTTTTTCGTTCCGGGTTGGTGTGTTGAACGCTATCCGAGAGCCTTGAAGCTCATTTTAAATGGCGGCCACGAAATCGGTCACCATGGTTACCTGCATGAATCGCCGAACGCCCAGAGCGCCGAAGATGAGCGCTATTGGTTCGAACGCGCGCTCCAGGCCTATAGGACATGTCTTGGAATCCGGCCTAGAGGCTTTCGTGCGCCGTTGAATGAGTTCTCGAAGAATACGCTTGGGTACTTGATCGATGCCGGTATCGAATATGACTCGTCCCTTATGGGCGATGATGTGCCCTATCTACTGACCAGCCGTGACCGGAAGCAGAATGTGATCGAAATTCCGCAATGTATCACGATGGATGACTGGCCACATTTTATGCATAGCTGGGACCTCAAATATGAAATGCCAATTTCTTCGCCTCAGCGCGCGAGGGAAGTCTTTCTCTCTGAATTCGATGCGATGTGGGAGAGCGGCGGCCTTTGGATGACGGTGTGGCATCCGTTCCTGACAGGCCGGCCGGCGCGGGTGAAGATGCTGATCGAGATACTCGAATATATGCGGTCCAAAGGTGGCTTGTGGTTCGCTACGCTGGGTGAAATTAGCGATCACGTAAAAGAGTGCATTTCCAATGGATCGTGGTCTCCGCGCTTAGATACGCTGCCCTACGACGAGAGTCCTATACCGGAGCTTGACCGCCCGCGAAGGAGAGATGTCAGCCCATCGCAAAGGGAGGTGGCGTCATGAGCGACGGGCGTATCGCCGTCACGGGCGGAAATGGCAAACTCGGGCGCACCATCGTTAGCGACCTGTCGAAGAGCGCCGAGGTCTGTTCGTTGGATCTCGTGCCTGGGCCATCAGGCGTAAAGTCACGCTATGTTGATATCTTATCTTTGGAAAATATGCAGGACGCTTTTCAGCGGCAGGATGTAGTTGTCCATATCGCCGCATTGCTTCAACCGGACGATCCGATTGATAAATTGTTTCAGGTTAATGTCGTGGGGACTTGGAATGTCCTCGAGGCGGCCCGAGAAGCCAATGTGCGGAAAGTAGTTCTTATCTCAAGTGAGTGTGCCTCCGGTATCATCAATATATCCGGTGTCCAGAAGGCGATGCCGGAGTATTTGCCAATCGATGAGGACCACCCGCTCCGGCCGGCCGAAGCGTACGGCCTCAGCAAGCAACTCAATGAAATGACGGGTCAGAGCTTCGCTCGCCAGGGCCCGATGCAAGTTGTTGTGCTACGGCCGACGCTCGTGTTGGCACCGGGAATGGAGGGCTTTGTACGTCGTACGCGCGAGCGGGATGATCCGGATCTCTGGAGCTATGTGGAGCTCAGTGACGTCGTTCAGGCAGTGCGCCTGGCAGTTGCTTACGAGGGGCCCAAATTCGATGTGTTCTACCTCAGCGCGAGAGATACGTTCTCTCCCGAGGAGACTCTCAGATTCATGGAACGGAAATTCGGCTGCTTGCCCAAAATCCGGAAGCCGGAACTCTATGAGGAAAATCCGTACGCCGCCATTTGGGATCTAAGCCGCGCGGAAACCCGGCTTGGGCTGAAGCCACAGAGCGATTGGCGCAAGTTCCTGTCGTGCGACCATGCCGATTTTCAAAACAGAGACCTAGGAAGAATGGAACTACGGCAGTGAGCGTCTATGAGAGGCGGAGACGCCTCGGTCGACTGGAAAAGTGGCAAGAAAACTTGTGCTGAGAAGCCCCAAAGAGGGGCGCAGGACGGGCTTATCGACTGGGAGTGAAAGCTATGAACACCATGTATGATCGTATGCGAAGGGCTGGTCTGATTAATGTGACACCGGAAGGGATTGTTCGCATTTGCCACGGGGCAGTGTTAACCAGGCGACAGTTTGTCGGTGGCCTCGCCGCCGCGGGCGCAGTTGCTGCTGTTGGCCTCCCGCGGACAGCTCATGCCACGACGGATGTCTACTTCATGGGATGGCAGGGATACGAAACAGCCTTCGAGGCGAACGATTTTGCAACCAAAAACGACATCGTGGTCAATGCGACGTACCAGAACGACAATAGCCAAGCGATTGCAACGGCGACCGGCGGCGGAATCGGCAACATGGACATCATAACGCCCGATACGGCCTATACGGCTCTCATGAAAGATATCGGGATGCTCGAGCCGCTGGACCTGACTCGCATTCCAAATTTCAAAAACCTCGACCCATTCTTCCAATCGATCAAAAGCATCTGGAAAAGCGATGGAGAGGTTTGGAGCTTGCCCTACACCTGGAATATCATTCCGCTCATGTATAATGCGAACTTCGTCAAGGAGCCGCCGACATCTTGGAACGATATGCTCAAACCGGAGTTCAAGGGCAAGGTCGGATTGACCAACGACGTGATCAGTATGATCGTCGACTTTACTCTTGCAGCCACGGGCAAACAGCAAGCAACCCGAATCACGAAACACGAACTGGGCGAAACACTGAAATACATGATCAACCTGAAGAAGAATCATGCCCGGACAGTGGTTTCAAGCTACGGTGAGCTGACCGATCTTCTCGTATCGGGTGAAGTCTGGATCGCCCAGGGCTGGGTCCCGGTTCAGCTTTGGGCCGCCGAAAAGGGCGGCAACGTGAAGTGGACGATCCCAAAAGAAGGCGCTCACGTGCCCGTCGACTGTATGTCAATGGTCAAGAAGGCCCCTCACGTTGACGCCAACTATAAGCTTCTCAACTTTGCCATGAGCGCCGAATCGCAAGCGCACGTGGCAAATATCAATGCGACAGGCGCGACGAATCCGGGCGCCGTTCCAATGATCAAAAAAGAAATCAGTAAACTCTACCCTTACAGTGATATAGTCGGATTTTATCAGAGGACGGCGGGCGGCCAGCCGTTGCCTCTTTGGCCGACGGAACCAGATGGTGATTTGGCCACTCTCGACGACGTCTTGGATGCCTGGGATAAGTTCATGGCGGCCTAGAATGTTGGCGCGATTAAATAGCCCATCTCTCAAAATGCCGCTCTCGCCGCAGTCGACGAATCCGGAATCGACCGGATCCCGTGTCATGGCGGACGATGGATCCGGAGACCAAACTCGTGGGTCGAAATTGAGAGGGCTGCCGGAGTCGAGACCGCTCGTGGAACTACGAAAATTGGCGAAGCATTACGGATCGATCACGGCCGTTCATGCTCTTGACCTCGAGATCGGCCGTGGGGAATTTCTTGCCATTCTCGGGCCGTCCGGGTGCGGCAAGACCACGCTTCTCCGAATGATCAGCGGTTTCGCAAATCCGAGTGCAGGAACAATTAGGATCGCTGGAGAGGACGTGACCAGGCGGGGTCCGCATAACAGGCCCACGAATATGGTTTTTCAAGGCTATGGGCTGTTCCCGCATATGACTGTAGCCCAGAACGTCGCCTATGGGCTGCGCATAGCGAAACGGCCCCGAACTGAGATCGTGAGGCGTGTCGACGAGGCGATGGCCCTGGTTCATTTGGAATCTTTCCGCGATAGGTCGGTCACGCAGCTCTCAGGCGGTCAGGCGCAACGCGTAGCCCTTGCACGCGCCTTGATCATGCGGCCAGAGGTGTTGTTGTTGGACGAACCCCTGGCAGCACTGGATCTGAAGCTGCGAAAGGCCATGCAGGAGGAACTTCGGTCAATTCATGCGAGGACTGGTGGTACGTTCGTGTTCGTGACCCATGACCAGGAGGAAGCAATGGGTTTGGCGACCCGCATCTGCGTGATGGAAAGCGGTCGCGTGATACAGGATGGCCCGCCGGAGGCAATCTACAGCTTTCCAAGGTCACGCTTTGTGTCCACTTTCATCGGCGAGGCCAACATATTCGCGGGCCAGCGGTCGAAAAGTATGGTGTCCCTTGAAATAGGACCATGCTTCGAGGACCACGGCCCGGATGAGGATGTCGTCTGCGTTGTGCGGCCCGAGAAGATGATAATCGCGGATGCGGTAGATGACGCTTCTTCTTTAGGGTGTGACGCGCATTTGGCCGGAACGCTCGAGGATGCGGTTTTCTTAGGTCCGTATGTAAAATACGTCGTGCGCTTGGGCGATGAGGGTCGCGTGCTCGTTGACAGCCGAGACATTGAACTGCGCCACCGCGTTGCAGTGGGCGGTGCCGTAATCGTGGGCTGGTATCTCGGGGATCAACGCGTCTTTTCGGACCAATGAGGAAATCAAATTTAAACCGGCGGCTGTTCTTGATCGCACCTTCCGTGATGATTTTCACGATTCTGTTTCTAATTCCGATTTCGTACTTCTTTGTGTTGAGCTTCTGGCAGGTTCATGCCTATCGGTTGCAAGCCGGATTTACACTTGACCAGTATATGAAAGTCTTCTCGGACTACTTAGCCCCACTGGGCTACACCTTCATGATAGCGATGACCATCGCCTTGGTGACCACGACCGTCGCCTTCACATATGCATATTTCTGTCGCTTTAAGGCCGGCTCTCTGGGTACGGCCTTTCTTTTCGTCGCGCTTGTTACGTTGTTTGGCGGCTATCTGACGAAGATATATATGTGGAAGATAATTCTCGGCTCAAATGGAGTCCTAAACTCAGCGTTCGAATGGTTGGGTATCGTTACTGATCCGATCACCGTCTTTCTTTTCAGTCCTTTTGCCGTCGTTATCACCTTGACTCATTACACGCTGCCGTTCGCTATCTTGCCGATTTATGGTTCTTTGCGAGGAATCAGCGATCTTCCGATTGAGGCGGCTCGAGATATCGGCGCAACTCCGCAACGGGTCTTCTTTGACATCATCTTACCGCAGGCTCGAGTGGGACTCATTTCTGCATTCAGCGTCACTTTTCTATTCGCGGCGGGAGACTATGTGACGCCGTTATTAGTAGGTGGCCCACAAACGTCGATGATTGGTCTTTTCATTCAGAGTCAGTTTGGACATCGCCTGAACCAACCTTTGGGTTCGGCGATGTCGTTTACGGTAATTGGGATGTGTGTCGTAACGATCGTATTTATGGCCATGCTGATTTGGCGCGCCACGAGGTCGGCAAAATGATCCAGGTATCAGCTCTAGCGTGGCGTGGATTTGCGGCATTTTCCATCATTTTTATGCTTTCGCCGCTTTTCATCTTGGTTGTGTTCTGCTTCAACGAGAGCCCGCTGCTAAATTTTCCACTGACGGGCTTTTCATTGAGGTGGTTTGACGTCGTCCTCAAATGGCCTCAATTTCTTGAAGCTCTAAAGAACAGCCTCATTGTATCGGCCACTGTCGGTATTGTGTCGACCGTTATTGGAACTATGACCGCAATGGGCCTTGCCCGACTTCGATCCGGCTTTGCCTCTACATTGATGTCAATTCTGACAGTTCCCTTCATGGTACCTCCACTTATGCTGGGAATTGTGTTTCTATCCTATTACACGGGATGGTTCGATATGCCTCTCGGATTGCACACAGTCATTTTGAGCCATCTTGTGTTCACTCAGCCCTTTGTCATCCTTATTGTGAACGCAAGGATGGTGAATTTTGATTTTGCGGCGATCGACAGTGCGCGTGATCTTGGCGCATCCGGCTTAAAGGCGTTTCTGTCCATAACACTTCCTATCGTCAGCTCCAGCATTGTAGGGGCTGCGATGATCGCCATGGCTCTGTCGCTTGACGATTTCCTGGTCACCTTCTTCACGATAGGAGGGAATAATACGTTGCCGACCTTCATGTGGGGAATGTTGAGAAAGGGCGTTGACCCAAGCATTAACGTCGTCGCTACGTTCATCATGTGCCTTTCGATCGGCATCACACTGGTCGGTTTGCGGATTACGCGATACCGCGGCTGATCGGACGACGCAAGGCGTCAGACCTGGGAGAGCAGGCCAAGGAATATGTCAACCGCACGACTGCGGGGATTTTGGGGATTCGTAATGACGAAAATGTCGTTTTGAAGGCCTTGGGACGGAGGCATCAAAACCCACAAGCGGCCGGCTTCGATATCCTGCTCAAGGAATTCTTGGGGCAACAAGGCTATACCTAAGCCCGCCAGTACCATTCGGCGAACTTCGTTGAGATCGAGTGATTCGCCAGCATGGCGTCGGCCCCAGTGGTGCTGTTCCCTGAAACGGCGTATGGGGTCGGCTTCGTCGAGGCCGGGTAAGACGAAGGCCTCGTCGGCGATAGCATCCGGATCATCAAAAGATCGACCGTAGAGGTGGTGACTTTCTCCGCAGACAACGATGTGTTGTTCTCGATAGAGAATTCTGAAATTTAATTGGGGAAGTCTCCGGTCCACGGGAGCGACGCCGATATCGGCTGTATGACCGAGGATCATCTCGGGAATATTGAGGCACGGAGCGACGTTGATCAATAGTTCCGAGCGGGGATGGAGCCGGTTGAACCGTGCAATCGTCGCGTCGAGGCCAGGAGAAACGACGTTTCCGACGGTTACTATTCGGATTTGGGTTCTCAGTTCACCGGATATTTCCTCGAAGGCAGTGGGAACGGATAAGATGATTGCCTCGATTTGCTGGCAAACTTCGAAGACGGCTCGGCCTTCATCTGTAAGCTCAAATCCGCTAGGCCCCCTTCTGCAAAGCACGGCACCAAGATAATCTTCCAGCCGCTTTAAGGCACTGCTCACAGAGGGTTGTTGACGAGCCATGAGTCGTGCCGCGCGACTCACTCCGCCAGCGCGCGCGATTTCGGCAAAGACCTTCAATAGGTTCCAGTCTAGGTTTCGCCGAAATAAGGAACGGTCGTGTTCGTCGGCCCAGTTCGTCATTTTGTCGCCACATCGCATCCGATGAAACTGCGCGGCATTGTAGCCGATCTGGCCGCCAATGGTGAGCGTCGACATGGCCTCGGGTCTGACCGGATGCGTTTAAATCGCAGAACGGTACTGTGGCTCAAGCATCGGGCGTGTCGATGCAATGTATTGTTTTTTCAGGCGTTTATGTCACATGCCGGCCTTTGTAGGCTGATGGTCTTCGGGCAATGGCCGCCGCCTCCAAATCGGTGACCCCAAGATTGCATTTCAGACGGAGCGTCAGTGGGTCTCTTTGACTTTAAGGAGAAGCGCGTACTGGTCACCGGCGCAAGTCGGGGGATTGGTCTGGCGGTCGCAGAGGGCTTTGCGGAAGCTGGGGCGCGGCTGACGATTCTTGCGGGGACGCCAGATATATTCCCAGCGGCCGCCAAAATTGGAAGGCACCACGGCTCCGAGCCAGAAGCCATACAGGTAGACGTTTCGGATCGCGAGTCGGTAAAGCGCGCGCTTGAGCGTATCGAGCGCATTGATGTCTTGGTGAACAACGCGGGTGTCGAACTTATGACACCGATCGACTCGACGGATCCAGACGCCGAGGAGAAATTTTCCCGGGTTTTCGAGATAAACGTTTTGGGAACCTACTATGTAACGCCATATGCCGTTCCAAAGATGAGACGGGGTTCGCGCATTGTCGTGACGGCATCGATTTGGAGCAAGACGGCGGTAGCGGTATTCAGCGCCTATTGCGCTTCGAAGCATGCGGGCCTCGGGCTTGTTCGATCATGGGCACAAGAGCTGGGGCCTCGCGGAATCACTGTCAACGCCGTCTGCCCCGGATTTATTGAGACCGAGGGGTCCCTACGCACTGTTGAAGCAGAGGCGTTACGGAAGGATGTGTCCCGAGAAGAAGTGAAAAGCGACTTGCTGCGAAATCAGGCACTCGAGGGGCTGTTGCGGCCGAAGGAGGTCGTCCCCGCCTTTCTCTTTCTAGCCTCGGAATTCGCGAAGGACATTACCGGACAATCTCTTCACGTGGATCGAGGCGATGTTATGGATTGATTACCTGATCCGGAGTTTCCGGATCGGTGCATTTGGAAACCCCCACTCGCGAATAGGGAGGGA
>Ga0055480_10000699_pt1 | contig 12818 bp, 11 predicted proteins | sample Muzzi_PWB_D2_FD_57935 | JGI IMG/M metagenome (GOLD analysis project Ga0055480, IMG submission 57935) | Wetland microbial communities from San Francisco Bay, California, USA, that impact long-term carbon sequestration - Muzzi_PWB_D2 | ecosystem: Environmental > Aquatic > Marine > Wetlands ... | reverse complement strand
TCGGCGAAATAGACGATGAAGGCGTTTTGCCCTGCGACCTCGATTCTCATGCCGCGATCATTTGCCGACGATCTGGCGGATTTCCCGGATCGCGGCGACGCCCTCGTCGTTGTCGCCGTGGACGCAGAGGGTATCGGGAATCAATTCCAGCGTGTTGCCGCTAACCGTGGTCACCGTACCCTGTCGGCAAATCTGCTCGACCTGGGCGAGCATCTTGTCGCGATCGTGCACGGCGCCGGGTTTGCTACGCGAGAGCAGCTTGCCGTCGTCGTCGTAACAGCGGTCGGCGAAGGCCTCGAACCAGAGTTCGATGCCATATTCGGCGGCCTCGGAGCGATGTGTGTCGGCCTGTGGAGTCGCCTGCAGCATCAGCTTCACGGGCCTGTGGAAATCGGCGATTGCCTGCAGGATCGGACCGCGAACGGCGTCGCGCGCCATCATGTCGTTATACAGCGCGCCATGGGGCTTGACGTAAGCCAGTTCCAGACCCTGAATCTTCGCCATGCCCTCGAGCGCGGCGACCTGGTAGTGGATGAAAGCCTTGATTTCCTCGGCCGAGCACTGCATCGGCCGGCGTCCGAAACCGACCAGGTCGGGATAGGCCGGGTGCGCACCGACCATCACCCCGTGCTGTTTGGCCATCGCCAGGGTACGTTCCATGATCAGCGGATCGCCGCCGTGAAATCCGCAGGCGATGTTCGCCTGGTCGATATGCGGCATGACCTCGTCGTCGCGTCCCATCTTCCAGGAACCGTAGCTCTCGCCGAGATCGCAATTGAGCATCAACATCGCATTCTCCTGTCACATCACCGCGAGGTGGCTGTTGGGCATGTCCGAAACCAGCATGCAACCCGGCGAGTGGGTGATGCAAAACGGCGGCCGTGCCTGTTCGACTGCGACCTGCGGTGTCACCCCGCAGGCCCAGAACACCGGCACTTCGCCCTTGCGGATGGTAACCGGATCGCCAAACTCGGGTTTGTCGATGTTGCGGATGCCGATGCTCGCCGGGTCGCCGAAATGCACCGGCGCGCCGTGCACCGCCGGAAACCGCGTACAAATCTGGATCGCACGGATCGCGTCGGAGGGGATCATCGGCCGCATGCTGACCACCATCTTGCTGGAGAAGCGGCCCGCCGGGGTGCAGTCGATATTGGTGCGGTACATCGGCACGTTGACGCCTTCGCTGACATTGCGGATCTCGAGCCCGTCCTCGATCAGCGCTTCCTCGAACGAAAACGAGCAGCCGAGCACGAAGGAAACCAGGTCGTTGCGCCAGATATCGGCAATGTCAGTAACCTCCCGCACCAGTTCGCCGTTTTCGAATATCCGGTAGCTCGGGATATCGCTGCGAATATCGAGATCCTCGCCGAGCTTGGGGATGTGGAAATCTCCGGGTTCCGCGGCCATGCCGATCAACGGGCAGGGCTTCGGGTTCGCCTGGCAAAACTGCAGGAACTCGTTGGCGTAATCGGCCGGCAGGATGCACAGGTTGCCCTGCACGAAACCGCGCGAATATCCCGAGGTGTTGCCGGTATATTCTCCGCTGCGAATCATGTGGCGCAGCTCGACGGGTGATAGGTTCTGGTCCATGGCTTTAGAGGTTGCGACGATAGCCTGTTTTTACAATGACCTGGCGCGCTCGCGCAATACATTTTTCTGAATCTTGCCGGTCGCCGTTTTCGGCAACTCGCCGAACACGACTTTCTTCGGGCGCTTGAAACGCGCCATGTTTTGCGCGCAAAAATCGATCAACTCCTGCTCTTCGGCACTGGCGCCCTGCTTGAGCTCGACGAAGGCGCAGGGCACTTCGCCCCACTTGTCGTCGGCGAGCGCCACCACCGCGGCCTCGCCGACCGCCGGGTGGCGGTAAAGTATCCCTTCGACCTCGACCGAGGAGATGTTTTCGCCGCCTGAAATGATGACGTCCTTGGCGCGGTCGCGGACCTGGATGTAGCCGTCCGGGAACACCACGGCGATATCGCCGCTGTAAAACCAGCCGTTGCGAAAAACCTCGGCGGTGGCTGCGGGGTCTTTCAGATAACCCTTCATCACGGTATTTCCGCGAATCACGATTTCGCCCATGGTCTCGGCGTCCCAGGGCACAGAAGCGCCGCTTTCGGGGTCGATCACGTCGACAGCGTCGGTCATCGCGAAACGCACGCCCTGGCGCGCCTTGAGTTCGGCTTGTTCGGCGATCGATTTTTGCGGCCAGTCATCCTGCGGCGCGGAGTGCAGGATATGGCCATAGGTTTCCGTCAACCCGTAAACGTGCATGACCTCGAAATTGAACTGCGCCATGCTCTCCAGCACGCTGGCCGGCGGCGGCGCGCCCGCGGTCATCGCGTAAACGGTATTCTCGAAGACCTTTTGCTGTTCGCCCGGCGCGTTGGCGAGCATGTTGAGCACCACCGGCGCACCGCCGAAGTGGGTTACCCCGTGTTCCTCGGCGAGGCGGAAAAATTCCCCGGGGTTGAAGGCCCGCAGGCAGACCACGGTGCCGGCCAGCGCGGTCATCGTCCAGGCGTGACCCCAGCCGTTGCAATGGAACATCGGCACCGTGTACAGGTATCGCGGATGCGGCGGCAGTGCCCAGGAAATCACCGTGCCCATGGTCATCAGGTATGAGCCGCGATGGTGATAGACGACACCCTTGGGCCTGCCGGTAGTGCCGGAAGTGTAATTCAGGGTCAGTGCCTGCCACTCGTCGGCGGGCGGCTGCCATTGCCAGGCATCGTCGCCACGATCGACCAGGTCCTCGTAATAACTGAATTCCAGGTCCTGCGGCAATTCCGGTTTTTCCGCCGCGTCCGCGTCGTCGATGATGACGATTTCGGGATTCTGCTTGCACAGGGCGAGGGCCTGTTCGAGCACCGGCCACAGCTGGCGGTCGCAAATGAACAGCTTCGACTCGCCGTGATCGATGATGTAGGCCACGGTATCGGCGTCGAGGCGCGTATTGATGGAATTCAAAACCGCGCCCGAAAGCGGGATCGAGAAATGGCTTTCGAACATTTCGGGCGTGTTGAAGGCGAAAATCGATACCGTGTCGTTGCGTCCGATGCCGCGCGCCGCGAGGCTCGAGGCGATGCGCATGCAGCGATTGCGGGTTTGCGCCCAGCTATAGCGCCGCTGGTTGTAGATCACCGATTCCCGCTGCGGATAGATGTCCGCCGTGCGATGCAGGAAAGACAGCGGGGTCAGGGCGACGTAGTTGGCCGGGTTGGCTTCCAGTTGGTCGTATTCGATAGTCATGTCACACCTCTATGCTGCTGCCGGGCCCTGTTCTACAGGATCTTATTTGTATTTCCGGATCTCGACGGTCCGAGGTATCGGCTCTAGTCGGGATGTTGTTGCCGCGCCATGTGCGCGGCATCTATATAACTGGGTCTCGCGATCGAGTCGCGGGATGACAAACTCGCGCGCGCAGGCACGAGTTTGTCAATTGCGGACCGGGGCGCCCGCATCGAGCATACTGTCGATGCGTTTGCGGGTTGCCGCGGTCGCGACCAGGGTCAGGAACGAGCGCCGTTCGGCATCGTAAAAATTCTCTTCGATCAAGACCGTACCCGGCTCGGTATCGCCGCCGGTAACGATGCGCGCCATCTCGCTGCCGACGACGACGTCGTGCGGCATGAACAAACCCTTGTCGCGCGATTCCTCGAGCCATTTGACCATTTCTGCGAACAGGGGTCTACCCGGCATCGACAGCGGCGGGCGCTCGAAGACTGCCTGACCGCTGCCGTCGCGAACCGCCTGCAGCGCCTCGCCGAGAATGCGGTCGCGGTTGATGAGATGACGGTCGTTGGCGCGCAGCATCGCCTGTTGCCGGGCGATCACCGGCGAGGTAGCGGTCCTGCCGTAGCCGAGGTTCATGAAGGCTTTCCAGCAGGCGGGAGCGATATCGTCGCCGCATTGCAATTGTTCGACCCAGCGGTACAGGGTTTCCTTGCAGCCGCCGCCGCCCGGGACCACGCCGACCAGCGATTCCACCAGCCCGGTAACCGAATTGGCATGGCAGATGACCTGGCCGGCATGCAGAACGACCTCGAATCCACCGCCGATCGACAGGCCGACCGGCGCCGCGACCACGGGAAACTCGGCGACCTGCATACGGTGCACGGTCCGCTGAAAATCGCGCAGGAAGCCATCCAGTCCGTCCAGATCCTCGCGGCGGTAGAATTCGCGCACCGCTTGCAGGTTGACGCCGCAGGAAAAGTGCTGGGCATCGTTGTGCACCAGCAACCCACGCATACCGCCGGCCTCGACGCGGTCGAGCGCATCGCCGAGAATCGCCATCGAATCGGCATCTAGCGCGTTGGCCTTGCTGTGGAATTCGACCAGCGCAACCCCGTCGAGATCGTACCAGCTGGCAACCTCGCAACTATTCCGCGGGGTCAGCGTTCGGCGCATCTCGCTGAAGCGAATCACGCCCTCGGGGCGGCTAATGGCTGCCCAGTCGCCGTTTCCGCGGCGTGTCTGCAGGCGCGCATCGTCGACCCGGTAAAAGCTCGAGCCGGCCGCCTGGCGAAGAAAGGACGGTACCGCCTGACCGTCCGTTTCGAGGCCTGCGATAAACCTGTCGACACCGATTTCGTCGATCAGCTCGAAAGGACCCCTGATCCAGTTATAGCCGAGCTTCATCGCATCGTCGATATCGACCGGGTTGTCGGTGACTTCGGGTATCAGTGACGCGGCATAGGCGAGCGTACTCGACAGCACTCGCCACGCGTAGCGGCCGTGCAAGCCGTCGTCGTCGAGCAATACGCGAACGCCGTGCCGCTCGGCGTTTTCGGCGAGCGGCAGCAGCAGGCGCGGTGCCGGGCCGTATTGCGAGCTTTCCAGGTCCAGTACTTCGCGTCCGTTGTCGGTGTCGCGATAAAAGCCCTGGCCCTGCTTGTTGCCGGTCTGGCCATTGGCGATCATTTGCGTCATCAGCGGAATTTTTGCCGCCACCGCGTGAAACGGATCGTCGGCCGGCAGTATGTCGACCAGGCTCTGCACCACGTCCGACATCAGGTCGATGCCGATCAGGTCGTAGAGACCGAAGACCCCGGTTTTCGGAATTCCCATCGGGCGACCGAAAATCGCGTCGGCTTCGAGCGGCGTAAGCCCGAATTCGAATGCCGCATGCAGCGCGCACTGGATCGCGAATACGCCGACCCGGTTACCGAGAAATCCCGGGGTATCGCGGCAGGGGACCACTCCCTTACCGAGTTGCTGTTCGCAGAAATCCGCCAGCAGTTCGATCACCGCGGCATCGGTATCCTCGCCGCGCACCAGCTCGAGCAGGCGCATGAAACGCACCGGGTTGAAAAAGTGCGTGATCGCGAAGCGTTTGCGAAACGCCGGCGGCATCTCTTCGACCAGCAGGCGAATCGGGATTGTCGAGGTATTCGAGGTAACGATAGCGTCGGCGCGGCAGACCGCGTCGAGTCGCCGGTAGAGGCCGCGCTTGATGTCGAGCCGCTCGACCACGGCTTCGGCGATCCAGTCGCAATCGGCGAGCTGGTCGAAATCGTCGCGGGTGTTGCCGAGGTGAATAAATGCTTCCGCATCCTTGCTGACCAGGCCCGGCTGGTTCGGGTCGCGCAGGCGTTCGAGCCCGCGCTCGGCCAGCGCGTTGGGGCTGTCTTCACGCGGCAGGTCCAGCAGCCAGACTTCGATCCCGGCATTCGCTACCTGGCCAGCGATACCGGCCCCCATGGTGCCGGCGCCGATCACGGCGACTTTTTCGATTTTCATCAACCCGCCTCCCGTTCGCCGACTTCCATCGAGCCGATCAGCTCGCGCAGTTTTTGCAGCGTCTGCCGCGGCGCCTCGATCGGCAGCATGTGCCCGTAGCGCTCGATGATCGTGACCTGCGCCCCCAGTTCCTCTGCGAAGGCCATGCCGGCCTTGACCGGCGTCAGCCGGTCCTTGCGCGCGAGGATCAATTGCGCCGGCAGGTCGAGGCTCTGCGCGACTTCGCTGCCACGGGTGTAATTGGCGCAGGCGACCAGGTCCTCGTAGAGGGGGTTGGCGGCCATGATTTGCCGTCCGATGGCGATCGGCTGCATGCCGGGAACGGCGCTGATGCCGTACTGGGCGTCGGGGCCGAAGCCCCACATCAGCAGCATTTCGGCGGCGTTGCCGGCGCTTTGTGCGGCCGCCTCGATCAATGCCGGGTTGACCGGGATCGCGCCCGCGGTACCGACGCCGGTGATCGACTTCAACATCTCCGGGGCCACCTCGGCGAGCTCCAGCACGTCGAGGAAACCCTGCGAGTGGCCGATCGCGTGCACGCGGTCGACGCCGGCGGCGCGAATGAAATCCGCCAGCCAGGCACCCATTTCTTCGATGGTTTCCAGCGGCTCGCCTGCGGACAGGCTGTGTCCGGGCAGATCGGGCGCCAGCACCGCATAACCGTTGTAGGCGAACCAGCGTGTCTGCAGCGCCCAGCTGCGGTGATCCAGCCCGCTGCCGTGCACGAACATTACGGTCGGCAGGGCAGGGTCGAATTCCTTGCCGCCGGTCGCGGCATAGGTCTCGAGCCCGCGTACTTCGAGATACATCAGGCTGCTCCTGCGACGCGCTCGGCGGCCTTGAAGCCGCGGCTGAAATCGGCCTTGATATCGGCGATGTCCTCGAGTCCGACCGAGACCCGGATCATGTCCTCGCTAATGCCGGCGGCCTTCATGTCGTCGACCGTCAGGCGCGAGTGCGTGGTGCTTGCCGGATGCAGTACCAGCGTACGCGCGTCGCCGACATTGGCCAGGTTGGAAGACAGTTGCAGTGAATCGATGAAGGCCGCGCCGCCCGCGCGCCCGCCGACCACGCCGAAGCACAGCATCGAGCCGGCGCCGTCGGGGAACAGGGTCGCCGCCAGTTGGTGGCTCGGATTCGATTCCAGGTCGGGGTAATTGGTCCAGGTTACCGATTCCTGGCGCTGCAGCCAGTCGAGCAGTTGGCGTGCGTTGGCGACATGCTGCTTCATGCGCAGGCTCAGGGTTTCGAGACCCTGCAGGATCAGGAAGGCGTTATGCGGGCTCATGGTCGCGCCGATGTCGCGCATCGACTCGGCGCGCATTTTCATGACCAGCGCCGAGGGCCCGAATTCTTCCCAGAATCGAATGCCGTGAAATGGCGCATAGGGTTCGGTCAGTTCGGGGAAGCGTCCGCTTTGCTGCCAGTCGAAGCGCCCGCCGTCGACGATCGCACCGCCGACGGCGACGCCGTGACCGCCGATCCATTTGGTCACCGAGTGGACGACGACGTCGGCACCGTGGTCGATGGGCCGGCACAGGCTCGGGGTAGCGAAGGTCGCGTCGACAACCAGCGGTATGCCGGCTTCGTGGGCGATCGCGGCGATGCCCGGGATATCGGCGATCTCGAGGCCCGGGTTGCCGATCGATTCGCAAAACACCAGCTTGGTGTTGGGTTTGATCGCCCCGCGCAGCGCCTCCGCGTCGTTGATCGGCACGAAACTGCAGTCGATACCGAGACGCTTGATGGTGTGTTTCAGCAGCGTCGCGGTCGAGCCGTAGATTTGCGTCGCCGAGACCAGATGGTCGCCCGCCGAGCACAGCGTGATAAAGGTCATGAACAGCGCGCTCATGCCCGAGGCGCTGCAGATCGCGCCGCTGCCGCCCTCGAGCGCGGCGATACGTTGCTCGAGCACCGCGACCGTCGGGTTGGTGATGCGACTGTAGATATGACCGCCCTGTTCGACGTTGAATAGCGAGGAGCCTTCGCTGACACTCCCGAACACGTAGGAGGTGGTCTGGTAGATCGGCACCGCGCGCGATCCGTGGTCGCTTTCCGGGACGTAGCCCGTATGCAGCGCGACCGTGTCGGGTTTCAGGTAGCTGGAACGGCTCATTTACTCACCTCGCGGACTGTCGTAAAGTCGAACGGCAGGTCGACGATGTGGGCTGTTTTACCGTTCAAGTCGATTTTCGAGTGCTTGCTCAGGAATTTCCGATTTATCATTGCCATCGCCAGGTAGCAAGAGTGGCGCGGCGACCAGGAGTGCGAGCGAATATCGCCGACGAGACTGCCGTCGGCCTCGATCTCGAAGTCGTCGATGGGCAACATTTGATCGAAAACCAGCCCCATCAGCTGCTTCTCGTGATTGCCGCGAATTTTACGTAGCGCCGGCAGGCTGATCGAGTCGATATCGGCGTCGAGGTCGATGAAACCTTCCAGCCCGCACTCGAACGGGGTGTTGTCGCGGGTCATGTCGTTGCCGTAGGAGAGCAGGCCGCTTTCGATGCGTTCCATCAGGTTGGGTCCGCCGGCGCGGACGTTCAGGTCCTGTCCCTTGTCGAACAGTTCGTCCCACAGGGGTTCGGCCAGCGTGGCATCGTTGAGGTAGATTTCGAAGCCGCCCTGCTTGCTGTAACCGGAGCGCATGACCATCATTTCGCGGCCGCGGAAGGGAAGCATTTTATAGCGGAAGAAGCGGATGCCGAGGACCTCTTCGCCGAACACGCGGGCAACCAGCACTTCCGCCTTCGGCCCCTGCACCGCGAGCGGCCAGATGTCGGCTTCCCTGACTCGAGCATCCAGCCCGTAGCCTTGCGCGAGCCCGTCCGCCCACAATGCAACGTCGCTGTCGGCAATCGAAATCCACCAGTGATCGTCGGTCAGCTTGATCACCACGGGGTCGTTGACGATACCGCCGTTACGATCGCAGAGGGGTGCGTAAAGGCCCTGGTCGTCCTTGCAGCGCGAAATATCCCGCGGCGTCATCAACTGCACCAGGCGCCGGCTGTCCGGGCCGCGAATCTCGACCTGGCGTTCGCAGGACACGTCCCAGACCTGTACATCGCTGCACAGGTGCCAGTAGTCGAATTCGTTGCTTTCGAAAAAGGTCGGCAGCAGCATGTGATTGTAAACGGTGTAACCACGGACGCCGGATGCCTCGACTCGGAGGCTGAACGGCGTGGCGCGGGTGCGTCGGGAGATACTCAATACTTTGTCAGCCACGCGGCAAAGGCCTCGTTCATCGGTTGGGGAGTGAGCGTCGAGGGCGCCAATGCTAGACTTTTTTCAGTTTCACTACAAACCTGATTTACGGTCGCAAGAGGGAATAACTCGAGGATCGAGGATCAGCCTCCGGGACCGCTCGAAATCTTCGCCTCGATGCTTGTATCCCGACGCCGCTGGCATTAGGCTTCCTCTGCGATGATGCCCGTGTTCGATTCGATCCTGAAGTTCCTGTTGGTCCGTGCTCGGCCGGCCAGGTACCTGACGCAGACGGCGATTCGTGGGGCGCTTGCATGACGGCTTTCGAACCTGGCCGCGAGAGACGGGTCGGTTCGCCGTGTATCCGCCATTGCACGCTCGACGACGACGATATCTGCCTGGGTTGTTTCCGCAGTATCGAAGACATTTGCGCCTGGGGCGGGGCGGATGACGACGAACGCCGGCGGATACTCGAGCGCGCCGCCGCGCGGCGCGCAAGCGGGGCCGCAAAACGTGGTTGATCTCGACGCGCTCGGCGCCGAGGATATCCGCCATCGGCTGCAATCGCGGATCACCGCAACCTACGACGTGCCGCCGGAATTGCTCGGAGAAGATGCCCGCGAGGCCGCGGTACTGGTGCCGTTTCTACGCGTCGGCGATGCCTGGCAACTCCTGTTTATCCGCCGCGCCCTGCAGGAAGGCGACCGCCACAGCGGCCAGGTCGCGTTCGCCGGCGGGCAGCGGGAACCCGAAGACGATACGCTGTTGCATACCGCGCTGCGCGAAACCGAGGAAGAGGTCGGGATCGCTTCGAGGGATATCCGGGTGCTTGGGCATATCAACCACCACCATACGATCAGCGACTTCCAGGTGCGCCCCTACGTCGGCCTGGTGCCCTGGCCCTACGAGTTGACACTCGACGCGGTCGAGGTCGCGCGAGCCTTCACGATACCGTTGAAATGGCTCGCCGAGCCTGCCAATTATCGTTTCGAGGAGCGCCGGCATCCGGATTCGGAACGTCGCTGGCCGGTGGTTTACTACCAAACCTACGACGGCGAACTACTATGGGGCGCGACGGCTCGCATGACCTTGTCGCTGATCGAAATTCTCAGCGGGCGCTGAAAGCCTCGCCTGACGTCCTCGGGGCGCATCGCGCGGAGTGCGCGATAACGGCCGGCCGGGTTAGTGGTATTTCTCGGTCGTATAGTGGCCGGGGGTACGCCGGCGGTGCTTTTGCATGCCGCGCGATACCAGCTCTTCGCTGACGTCGGTGATCATTTCCGAACTGCCGCACATCATGACGTGGGAATTCTCGGCATTGATCCACATCCCGGTATGCTTTTCCAGCGTGCTGTCCTGCATCAGGGTCGTGACCCGATTGCCGAGCGCGCCGGCGTGGGCCTCGCGGGTGACGATCGGAACGTAAACGAACTGCTCCGCGTGGCCGGCCAGCACCTGCTGAATTACGTCCTGGTAGGCGAGTTCGGCGGCCAGACTCACCGAATAGCAGAGCACGACCTTTTCGAATTTTTCCCACACCGGCTTACTCTTCAGGATGGCGAGGAACGGGCCGATGCCGGTGCCGGTAGCGATCATCCACAAATGCGGGCAAAGAGGCAGTTCGCTGACCGTCAGAAAGCCGGACGGATTGTCCGAGATCAGCACGTCGTCGCCGGCCTTGAGTGCGAACAGCCGCGGCGACAGCGGCCCTTCCTCGACGATGTTGAAGTAGACTTCGATATAGGGTTCCTCGGGGGTATTGACCAGAGAATAGGGACGCGCCAGCACGTCTTCGTTGTCGGCCACGCCGACGCGCACGAATTGCCCCGCCTCGAACGGCGTGAAGGGTACGTCGATGATCAGCGAGGTCAGGTATTCGTTGAGGCGCCGGTTCTCGACCACCTTGCCTTCTAGCCAGTTTGCCATGCTGCTTTAATGCCTCTCTAAATTGGTAATTGAGTCAGGGCGTAAAAACGAATCTATGCCGCCAGCCGGTTCAGGCTGTAGGAACCGTTTTTCTCCATCGCCTTGAGATACAGATCTTCGAATTCCTCGACCACCGAGTCGCGGACCTCGGGCAGCGCCAGCAGGCGCTCTCCCCAGGCAACGGTCTTCGGCATTGTCTCGCTATCGAGCACCGACAGCTTGCCGTCGAACACGCAATCCTGACGGAAAAAAGGTGCGAAGGCGGTGTCGCAGAGCGAGAAGTTCTCGCCGTCGAACCAGGGACCGTCGCCAAGCCGCTGTTCGACCCGATGCAATAAATCCACCAGCCGGTCCCGGTAGCGGTGGTAACTGTCGGCATCCTTGCTCATTTTCATCATGTAGAGATTACCGATCATGTTCGAGGCAAACTCGACCCAGGCACGGTTCTTCGCGCGCGCGAGCGGGTCTTTGGGCTGCAGTTCTCCGCCGGTGATTTCGTCCAGGTACTCGTTGATGACTGCGGATTCGAACAGGACCTCGCCGTCCACCTCGAGGACCGGTACTTTTTGCAGCGGCGAGAGTTCCAGAAACCAGGCAGGCGGATCGTCGAGATCGACATGGGTAATCTCGAAGTCGACCTGCTTGTGTTTGAGTGTAATCACCGAGCGCTGCACGTAGGGACAGGTTTTGAAACTGATTAACCGGATTGCCATTGAGTTGTCCCCCGCGTTGCGTCAGAATGCCTCCTAGACCGGCAAAGGTATGGGCCGGCAGACAGAAACTCAACCCCAAAAAGTCTGTGGCTATAGCACGCCCGGGCTCCAGGAGAATCCGGATGTCCTCCGCCTCGATAGGCCTCGATGAAAGGCTGCAACAATATCTCCTGGACGTATCCCTGCACGAACCCGCGGTCTGTGCGCGGCTGCGCGAACGCACTCTCACGCTGCGCGAATCCATGATGATCAGTTCGCCCGAACAGGTGCAACTGCTGGAATTGCTGTGCAAGATGCTGGGTGCTCGCCGCGGCCTCGAGATCGGCACCTTCACCGGATACACCACGCTGCGCCTGACACTGGGGCTGCCCGGACTGCAGATGACCTGTTGCGACCTGAGCGAGGAATTCACCGGCATCGCACGCGAGCACTGGCGTGAGGCCGGCGTCGACGATCGGGTCGAACTGTTGCTGGGACCGGCAGACAAGAGTCTCGCCCTTATGCTCGACGACGGGCAGGCGGAAAGTTACGATTTCGCCTATATCGACGCCGACAAAGGCGGCTACCGCAACTATGCCGAAGCCAGCCTGCAACTGGTGCGCGGTGGCGGTCTGGTGATGCTCGATAACGTTCTGTGGGGCGGAATGGTTGCCGATCCGTCGGACGATAACGAGGACACCGAGGCCTTGCGCGACGTCAACCAGTGGCTATACGAGACCGCTCCGGGCCGCTTCGACCTGTCGATGATACCGATCGGCGACGGCCTGACCCTGCTGCGAAAGTTCGCCTAGCGGCGAACGGACAGGAACACGCCGGCGGCCATCAGACCGAGACCGAACAGACGCTGCAACGTGACCGCCTGCTGCAGCGCGCCGAACCAGCCGAAATGATCGATTAGTGACATCGAAATCAGTTGTCCGAGCAACACGAAGGCGATCGCGTTGCCGACGCCGAAACGGGGCGCGACGAAGGTCATGCCGAGAATGTAGACGGCGACGAAGATGCCGCCGAGGTAAAACCAGAAAGGGATCGAACGATCGAAGTCCAGGCGCGGCAGGCCATCGGTGGCCAGTTGTGCGGCCACGATGATACAGATTGCGGCGACCAGAGCGACACTCGAAGCCAGCATCGGATTTTGCAGGCGTGCTCCGAGACCGCCGTTCAAAGCGGCGAAGATCGGGATGCCGATGCCGACGAGCAGCATCACGGCGGCATAAAAAAACATCTGTTGGG
>Ga0055480_10000698_pt1 | contig 12822 bp, 10 predicted proteins | sample Muzzi_PWB_D2_FD_57935 | JGI IMG/M metagenome (GOLD analysis project Ga0055480, IMG submission 57935) | Wetland microbial communities from San Francisco Bay, California, USA, that impact long-term carbon sequestration - Muzzi_PWB_D2 | ecosystem: Environmental > Aquatic > Marine > Wetlands ... | reverse complement strand
GCAGCTCGTCCAGCTGGGCGTCAACGCGGATCGCTTCGACTACATCGTCGCCCTGGCGGGGAACCCCAACACCGGAAAGAGCACGGTCTTCAACACGCTGACCGGCCTCAAGCAACACACGGGAAACTGGCCGGGGAAGACGGTGGCCCGCGCGGAGGGCGGCTTTACTCACGCCGGGAAGCACGTCAAAGTCGTGGACCTCCCCGGGACGTACTCGCTCCAGGCGGGCAGCACCGACGAAGAGGTGGCGCGCGACTTCTTGCTCTTCGGCGAGCCGGAGGTCACCGTCGTCGTCATCGATGCCACGCGCGTCGAGCGAAACCTCAATCTCGTGTTCCAGGTCCTGGAGATCACCGACCGGGTCGTCGTGTGTCTCAACCTCATGGACGAAGCCCGGCGGCGGGGCATCGCGGTCGACCCGAAGGCTCTGTCCCGGGAGCTCGGCGTGCCGGTCGTACCCACCGCGGCCCGCAGCGGTGAAGGGATTCCCGAGCTCCTCGACGCCATCGACGGCGTCGCCACCGAGCGCCTCGTTCCGACCCCCCTCCGCCTGCGGGAGTTCCCGCCCGAGGTCGAGGAGGCGGTGGGCCAGTTGGAGCCGACCATTCGGGAGGCATTCCCCGACCTCCCGAATGCGCGCTGGGTGGCCCTCCGTCTCCTCAACGCCGACACACGCGTGGAAGAAGCCGTGCTCAGCGGGGCACTCGGCAACGGGAACGGCAACGGCGCGATCGCGGACACGGCCAGCACCCTTCGCCGACAAGCAGTCTTGGAACGAGCCTCCGCGTTGCGCTGGACGCTGAGCCCCACGTTCCACGACGCCATGACCCAGCGGATCTTCGAGCGTGCCGAAGTCATCGCGGCACGGAGCATCCTCCAGGGGGCGCGCCGTACCAAGTTCGACTTCGACCGGACGCTCGATCGGTGGCTCACCAGCCGCTGGACCGGGTTCCCGCTGATGCTCCTCCTGCTTGGGGTGGTGTTCTGGTTGACGATCGCGGGCGCCAACGTCCCCTCCAAGCTCCTGGCGACGGGGCTGATCGAGATCGCCCACCCGGCTCTCAAGGGCTTCGGTGTGGGGATCGGACTCCCGGCGTGGCTCAACGGCTTCCTCTTTGATGGGATGTACCTGGCGACGGCATGGGTGGTGAGCGTCATGCTGCCACCGATGGCGATCTTCTTCCCGCTGTTCACCTTGTTAGAGGACTTCGGCTATCTCCCGCGAGTGGCCTTCAACCTGGACCATCTGTTTCAGCGCGCCGGGGCCCATGGGAAGCAGGCGCTGACGATGTGTATGGGGTTCGGTTGCAACGCCGCTGGCGTGGTGGCCACCCGGGTCATCGATTCGCCGCGCGAGCGGCTCATCGCGATGATCACCAACAACTTCTCGCTGTGCAACGGACGGTGGCCGACGCAGATCCTCATCGCCACCATCTTCCTCGGGACCCTCGTCCCCGCCTCCCTTGCCGGCCTCACGGCGGCGGCCGCCGTGGTGGGAATCGCGCTCCTTGGGATCGCCTTCATGTTCGTGACATCGTGGTTCCTCTCCCGGACCGTGCTGCGCGGGGAAGCCACCACGTTCAGTCTCGAGCTACCCCCGTACCGGCCGCCCCGGATCCTCCGGACGCTCTACACCTCCCTGATCGACCGGACCCTGATCGTGCTCTGGCGGGCCGTCGTCTTTGCCCTCCCTGCCGGCGCCGTGATCTGGTTGATCTCCAACATCAACATCGGCGGCACCAGCCTCGCCGAGCACATTATCACCTGGCTGAATCCGTTCGGTCTGGTGATCGGGCTCAACGGCGTCATCCTTCTGGCGTACGTCGTGGCAATCCCCGCCAACGAGATCGTCATTCCCACGATCCTCATGCTCACCGTGCTGTCCCTGCAACTGACCGGCGTCGGGCATGGCGCCGGGGTCATGTTCGAGTTGGAGTCCGCCGGCGATGTGGGGCAGCTTCTACGGGCCGCCGGGTGGACGACGCTGACGGGCCTCAACCTGATGCTCTTCAGCCTCCTGCATAACCCCTGCTCGACCACGATCTACACGATCTACAAGGAATCGGGGAGCACCCGCTGGACCGCGGTGGCCAGCTTCCTCCCTCTCGTCCTCGGCTTCACCGTTACCTTCCTCGTCGCGCAGGTCTGGCGCCTCCTCGGCTGATCCGCTGCGTCCTCGGTGGGTGCCTGCAAGAACGTTGCAGTCTTGCGACGTTCGTGCGGCTAGAACGACCGATCAGGCGGTGTTACGATGGTGCGCCCCCCCTCCCTGTGAGGACGTGCGTCCCGGCGGCGTCTCCATCGTGACTCCCTCGGAGCATACCAGCGTGACTCTCCCCCGTTTGGCCGGCGGTCTGGGAAGGCTCGCCGCCTCTGTCTCCATGTTCCTCGCCACGGCCGGTACGGCGTTGGCGCAATCGACCAACGCCCCGATGGCGACGGTCGTGCGGCTTCGTGGCTCCCTCAGCGACAGTCTACCAGTGGATAGTACCGAGCAGGCGTTGGGGTTCTTCCCCGGCGTGGGCATCAACGACGTGGGGCAGCTGGTCCTGCGAGGGGGCCCGCCGAGTGGATACGCCGTCTATCTCGACGGCGTGCCGATCGCTCCCGGGTATCGGAGCGCTGGGACCCGGTTCGCCTCGGACGGTTCCCGCCTCGGCATCGCGCCCAACGCCTTCTCGACCGCGTCCCTCACCCTGGGGGTGCCGGCGGCGTCTCTGGGGAATGGGGGCTCGGGCGTGCTCGCCTACGCGTCGCCCCGAGCCGGATCCCACCTTGGTGGGTCGATCCGCTACGGGACCGACGAGGTGTTGAGCGCCGCCCACGGCCTCGGTATCAACCGCGTTGAGGGGCGGGCTGGTGGCCCCTTGGGGTCGGGTCTCTCCCTTGCTATCGCGGGAATGGTCATGGGGCAGGCTTCGGCGGAGACCGGGAAGGGAAGCAACGCCGTCCCGATCTTCGTCAGAGGAGGCATCGACACGACCGTCGGCATCCCGACGTCGGTGGGAGATCCATTCTCTGACACGGTCGATGTCGAAGTGCCGCGATTCCTCCGGTTTCGGGGAGATTGCGCGGCGTTCGCCGGCAGCTCCAATCCCGGGATCGCAGACAATTACGGGGGCGAGTGCGCTGGTGCACGGAATCCAGCCAGCGCGGTATCGGTCGCCGAGGTGCTCGGGACACTCCGCTACCGGATCGACGACCGCCATGCCGTTTGGCTCACGGTCGGAGCGACCCAGGACCAGCGCCGTCTGTTCGACTATCTGACGATCAATGTCCCCCAGCAGCTCCAGGGTCAGCGCAGCACCAGTCGACTCCTGACGATCGGCCTGACGCGACAGCCCCAGACGGGCCTCCTTGGCGCCGGCTTCCGGGTGGCGCTCTCGTTCCAACTGGACCAGGACGAGCGAGGTCCGCTGACGGCCGCGTCGGACGCTGCCTCATGGCACCCCTGGGGCGGTTTTCTCCTGAGCCCCCTGGATCTGGCATTCGGCCTCGGTCGTTTCCCGGTCGATGAGGACTTGGTCGAGAATTACCGGCTCAATCGAGCGGGTAGCCGGCGGTCGCCCTATGACCTCGAGAATCCTGACCAGTACCAGTTGATCAGCCGATACCGCTCGAGCGCCTACGGGTTGAACGGGTTCGCCGAGGGAGGTGGCCCCGTCGGCCGGCTGGCCATGGTCCGCGAGGGGCGCGCCACCGGGGCCGCCCAGGCCACCTGGCGGTTGACGGCCCATCAAGGCCTCACCGTGGGTGGGGAGTACACGGCCTATGACCTCACGAACTACAACCACGCCCTCACGGTGCAGACCTTCTCGGACGTGTACCTCGAGTCTCCAGCGCTGTTCTCGGGGTTCGCGGAGGATCGTTTTGCGTTGGGCCGCGTGACGATCGTCGCCGGCCTGCGATACGATCACTTTTCCAGCGGCGCTGAGCGGCCCTACCTCCTCGACCTGTCACCCGTGTCGCCGACCTTCAACACGTACGTGCCGTTCCCCCGGCCCGGCAGCTATCGGCAGAACAACAATACCGCCCCCGATGGGCGGGCGTTGACCATCTTTCGCACGGACGACTCGCACTCCGTATTGAGTCCGCGCCTCCAACTGGCGGCATCTCTCAATCCTTCGCTGGAACTATACGCCTCGGCGGGCCGGCAGGCCCAAACGCCGGACTTCGCCAAGGTCTACGCCGGGATCAATACGGACCTCTCGATCACGAACCCCGAGCAGATCTTCGGGGACGATCTCGGTTTCGAGAAGGTGAACGTGGCCGAGGTCGGCGTGGCCAAGCATGTCGGGCAGGGCAGGTTCCAGGGCGCCGTCTTCGCCAAGCACTGGGACAACTTGGTCCGGCCGCGGCTTCGGACGCTGTGGGATCCCCTCAATGGCCGTACCCAGGACATCCTCTTGTACGACGATGACGACGGTCGATCTGTTCGAGGGTTCGAACTCAGCGCGGATGGACACGTCACCCGCTGGATCCACGCCCTGGCATCGTACAGCCTCGCGGTCGCCGAGGACGGCGAGGGCATCGCTGTGGCAGACGTCCGACCACACACGGTGTCGGGCATTGTTCAGGTCTCCACACCGCGCGGCTGGCGGGTTGGGTCGACGCTCGGTCGGGTGCTCGGAGATCTCTCCCTAACCACGGCCTTCCGCTTTGCCAGCGGAACGGCCTACACCCGCTGCCCGGCAGGTGCAGGCAACGATCTCCTCGTCACCGGAGACGCCTGCGCGGCCACCTTCGTCGGGGAGCGAAACGCCTTTCGCCTCCCATCTGTCAAGCAGGTCGACCTCCGCCTGAGTAAGGGATTCGAGATCGCCGGGACGTCGGTGAATACGTTCGTGGACGTCCGGAACGCGATCGGGGCCGACCGCGTGCGCGGCGTGTTCCTGGTGACCGGGACCACGCAGAATGACGCGGCGCGCGATGCCGCGACCGTCGCCGCCAAGGACAGCTATGCGCTTGAGGGAAGTTGGAACGGCGTTCTGCGAGCGGACGGCGCCCTCGACCTCACCTTTGGGACTGGGGCATGCGACAACTGGCTTGCGACAAGCGGCGTCCTGGCCCCGCCCAATTGCGTCTTGTTGATCCGGGCCGAGGAGCGCTTCGGCAACGGCGACGGTGTGTTTGACCCGGCGGAACAGGATCGGGCGATCGAGGCGTATTACCAGAGCCTCTTCGGGACGCACACCTTCCTCGGGGCCCCCCGCCGGGTGAGGCTCGGCTTCAGCGTCGGTTTCTAGGTCCGCCCCCCGGTGATCATGGTCCGCCCGGCACGCGGCGCCCCCCGCATCAAGGGGTGGCTGCTGAACGCGCCGCCCGCCTAACCGGAGCGCAGCGGACCGGCACAGCGCATCGCGGACGAGGACGGCACCGACCCGACTTCGGCGCTTCAAGGCCACCCCGGGCGGGGCTATGTTCTTGGGGCCGCATCCTCGGCGGCCCCATCCCCGGAGGCAGGTCACGATGCCAACCCCCGCCGACTTCCCCGAGTTGGCCCGATCCCTCCTCGACACGTTCGGTGACGGCTGGGCGCGGCAGAACATCACCAGCCTCCTGTCCGTGTTCGCCGAGGACGCCCAGTTTCGCGAGGCCCCGTTCGACCCGCCGCGGAAGGGCCTCTCGGCCATCCGCGAGTACTGGCAGGACATCGCCTACCACCAATCGGAGGGAACCTTCCAGAGCGGCGAGATCTTCGCCGTCGGACCGTGGTTCGCCGCCGAGTTCAAGTGCCTGTTCCGCCGCCGCCGGACGGGACAGTGGGTCGATGTCCGGGGGGCCGTCTTCTGCGAGACCGAGGGCGACAAGATCTCCGAGATGCGAATGTACTGGCACCGGCGGGTCGGGGCCCAGGTAGTCTCGAACGGCTGAGGCGGACTGTCCCGCCAGCCGACGGGTGTCCGGCCTGGATGACGGATAGAGGCCATTACGCCATTCTGTAACTTATTGTCAATCAACAACATAAAGTATGGCACGGGGCTCGCACTGCATTCTCGCTGGCGGGAACCGTCCCGGTTCCGTACACTTCTCTCATCTAGAGGCGCGACAGCGGAGGCCACGATGCTCGCCCATGTATTCCTACCACTCCTCGTCCCGGCGATCACGCTCGGGAGCCCTGCTCGCGGGCCTGACGCCGGTGTCGTTCAGGACCCACCGGTCCGTATCTGGCTCGACAACGATGGGAGATACGTCCCTGGGGACGAGGGCCGGGTGGAAGTCAGGGCCGATCGGGACGGCTATCTGTTGGTGCTCCAGGTGGACCCGACCGGGAACGTCCGGGTCCTGTTCCCCCTCGATCCCGGGGACGACAACTTCGTCCGCGGCGGCCGGAAGTACGAGCTGGTGGGTCGCGGCGGCCGGCGCACCTTTTACGTCGAGAACAGCACGGGCACCGGAACGATCTACGCCGCCCATTCGCTGAGCCCGTTTGCATTCGAGGACTACGTTCGGAACGGCCATTGGGACTATCAGGTGTTGTACCTGTCGTCCATCGGCGACATCGAGGGGGCGACCACCGACCTCGTCAACCGGATGACGAGTGACGGCCGGTTCGAGTATGATGTGGCCCGATACGAAGTCGCGGAGGAGGTCTCCTACGCCGCCGCCTACCCGGCGTATCGCATCTACGATCCGTACGACACCTGCTTCAGCTGCGGTCGGGTCTACTATGGGAGCGGTGTCTCCTTCGGCATCTCCATCGGCTTCGGCGACCCGTGGTGGTACGACCCTTTCTATTATCCGACGTATCCGCCGTACTACGGCTACTACCCGTATTACGCCTACCGGGCCCATTACTGGTATGGCTACCGCCCGTACCGCTATCACTATCCGCGGCACCACTATGCCGGCAATCCCTATCGGCCGGACTACCGGTTCAAGCGCTGGTGGGACAACTCCCCCCGCGGAGGCTTCGACGACGGCTACCGTCGCCGGAGGATCGGAGTAGACGTCCAGCAGGTGGACTATCGTGTCCGGTCGCGTCCGGACCTCGGCCCCCGCTCTCGGAATCCCGTTCTCACCTCGCGCCCGGACCGCCCGGCCGATCGCCGGACGGTGGACCGCCCGCGCGGGACGTACGAGGGGAGGCGGACGACCTCCGGCTCGCCGGTGGCACGTCCCACAGATCGGGGCGCCGGGACGCGTCGTCGGGCGGAGCCGGCCCGGCCCGCGCCGACCCCACGGGCCGATCCTCGGCGGGGAGGGGATAACTCGAACCGCGGCCGGCAGGCGAAGCCCAGGGAGGAGACGACGGCCAAGCCTGCCCCCAGGCGGACCCAGCGCCCGCAGGCCAGCCCTCCGAGCCGGCGTGAAGCGCAGCCGAAGCCGGCTCCCAGCCGGTCGCAACGGCCGGGGGCCTCATCGCCGACGCGTCGTGAAGTGCAGCCTCGGCCGGCGCCACGCTCCGAGCCGAGGGCGAGCGGGCGGAGGCCCGCACGGGTCTCGCGCCAAGCGAGCCCATCGCGGACGGCCCGTCCGCAGTACACTCCAGCGCCGCGCCGGGGGGCGCCGGTGCTTCGGACTCCGAGTCGCGTGGGGCGGGGCACCCCGAGCAGGCCACGCGTCGGGCGTTCAAGCCCTCGGCCGTCTCGGGCCACTCGGCCGAGCGTACCGAGGCCAAGCGCCGGGCGCGCCCGTCCGAGTCGACAGCCGGCGAGCCGGAGCCGCCGGAAGCCGTAGCAGATTATCGAAAGAGCGCCGGTCTCAGGCCGAGTCCTGGGACCGTCGCGCGTAGGTGAGACCCCATTCGAGCAGCTCCGGGGATCGGAGGCCGATCCGCATGGCCTGGTCTACGGCCTCCTCCTCGGACATCCCCAGATCCACGATGAAATAGGGGATGAGTGCGCCTCCCACCCGATTGCCGCTGGCACAATGGAAGAACAATGGCGCGTCCCCGTTGTCACGGAGGACGGCCAGGATCTCCTCCAATACCTCGTCGGTCAACGCCCCCGAGACCACCGGGATGTTGAGATACCGCATCCCGCGCCGCTCCAGTTCTCGGGGCTCATCGATCGGCCGCGGTTCCATCGGATCCCGAACATCGAGCACCGTGACCGTACCCGCTGCCCGGAGCGCGTCGAGGTGCTGGGTCTCCGGCTGGCCGCCGGTCACGAGATGGGGGAGCGCCTGGCATGCGTTGGAGACGCCGGCGATGGCTTCCAGGAGTGTCGTCACGCTTGGCCTCTTTCGAGTCGCTACGCCGGGGCTAAGGTAACCGCCCCGGCGCTCCTCACGTTTCGCCTGGGACACTGGGGCGATACGTGATGACGTGGGCCCGCTCGAGGGTGACCATTCCTCCCTGGATCATGCGGTCGAGGTCGGGGAGGATGGCGTTGATATGTTCCTCGGTGTCGACGCATTCGATGACCAGGGGGAGGTCCAGGGAGAGGCGTAGCACCCGATCGCTGTGGACGCGGGCGGTGGCGCCGAATCCCATGATAGCCCGAAACACCGTCGCTCCTGCCAGGCCCCGACGGCGCAAGAGGTCGACGATCGCCTGGTAGAGCGGCTTGCCGTCGGCTTTGTCACTCTCACCAATGTGGATCCGCATGAGGATCCGCTCGCCGGACAGACTCTGCATTCGGGCTCCTTTGCCGCTTAGGTCGCGTGCCCGCCCGTCACCAGCATTCGGGCGAGGGCCATCCCGACCAGAATGGCGGCGAGTGAGAGCACGAGGCTGGTGGCGAGGTATCCGAACGCCCGGAGCCAGACCCCGTCCTCGACGAGCGCGACGGTCTCGTAGCTGAAAGTGGAGAAGGTGGTGAACCCCCCGCAGAACCCTATGGTGAGAAGCGCGCGGACTTCCGGCGACCACACCGCGGATTGGAGTCCGTATCGGAGGAGGAACCCGAGGGCAAACGAGCCGATCACGTTGACGAGCAGCGTCCCGACCGGGAAGCCCACACCCCAGCGTTGGGCCCACCCCGACACGAGGAAGCGGGCCACTCCACCGACTGCGCTCCCGGCAGCGACATACCAGATCATCCTCGACCTCTCGCAAGATGAGGAAGAGCCACGGGCGATAAATAATCGGTCCCACGGAGCCCCGTAAGTCCGTCGATCACCGCCCGCGTTGCCGGCTCCTGCCGGCACATTCGCCGACATCGCCGACCTCCGCCTCGCCCCTGGCACCTCGGCCCCGCTGCCCCGCTCCCCGGGCCCGATGTAGATTCTCAACCATGCTCCGCGTCGCCGTCGCTCAGATGCGGCCCACCAAGGGCGCCTACCGCGAGAACCTCCTTCAGGTCGGGGCGGTCCTCAAGGAGATCGGGAACTGGCCCGTGCTCCCGGACCTGGTGGTCTTCCCGGAATCGGCCCTCACCGGGTACTTCCTCGAGGGCGGCGTGCAGGAGCTGGCGGTCTCGGCGGAGCGGCTCCTGGATGACCTGTTGGAGCAACACGCCGCGTCGGGTGCTCCGCCGTTGGACGTGGCCATCGGGTTCTACGAGGTCTGGCGCAACCGCCTCTACAATTCCGGGTTGTACGCCACTCTCGGCGGGGAAGCGGCCGGTATCCGCCATGTCCACCGGAAGGTGTTCCTTCCCACCTACGGCGTCTTCGACGAGGAACGGTTCGTTGAGGCGGGCCGGGGCGTCGCGGCGTTCGACACCACATGGGGGCGCGCCGCCATCCTCATCTGCGAAGACCTGTGGCACTCCGTCATGCCGACGCTGGCGGCGCTGGACGGTGCGCAGCTCCTAATCGTCCTCAGCGCGACGCCGGCGCGGGGGCTCAAGCCCGAGGACAGTGTTCGCATCCCGGCCAACCTGCATCGCTGGGACCGCCTGGCGCAGGACGCCGCCGAGGAGCACGGGGTATACGTCGTCGTGGCGCAGCTGGTGGGGTTCGAGGGGGGGAAGGCGTTTGCCGGCGGGTCCATCGTGGCCGGCCCGCGCGGCGACCTGCTGGCGCGCGCTCCTGTCTTCGAGCCGAGTGTGTTGGCCGTGGACCTCGATTTCGACGAGATCACGCGGGCCCGGGCGGAACAACCCCTCCTCGCGGATCTCGAGGTGAAGTGGCCTCATCTGGTTGGCAACGGGGTGCCTGTGCCCCAGACACGAGAGACCCGTCCGTGGCGGGACACCCGGCCGGCGGGCATCCCCGCTGCGGCCATGGCGTCCGAGGCACCGGACCCGCTGGTGATCGACCCCGAGCTCACCCGGCGCTGGTTGGTGGAGTTCCTTCGTGACGAGGTCGGCCGGCGCCGGGGGTTCGATACGGTCGTCGTTGGACTCTCGGGAGGGGTAGACAGTTCTCTCGTGGCCTATCTGGCCGCGGAGGCCTTTGGTCCCGATCACGTCGTCGGCGTGCGGATGCCCTACCGTAGCTCGAGCCCAGAGAGCCTTTCGCACGCGGAACTGGTGATCGACGCGCTGGGGATCGAGGGAGTGACCGTGGATATCTCCGCAGCCGTGGACGGGCTGGTCGGCGCCATCGGCGGGGAGACCACGCCGGCACGGCGGGGCAACATTATGGCCCGGATGCGGATGATTACGTTGTTCGACCTCTCCGCGGCCCGCCGGGCGCTCCCCCTCGGCACGGGGAACAAGACCGAGCGGCTGTTCGGCTATTTCACGTGGCATGCCGACGACTCGCCGCCGGTGAATCCCATCGGGGACCTGTTCAAGGTCCAGGTCTGGCAGTTGGCCCGGTTCGTCGGGGTCCCCGCGCCGATCGTGGATAAGCCCGCAAGCGCGGATCTGATGCACGGGCAGACCGACGAGGGCGACCTGGGGATCTCCTACCCGCGGGCCGACGCCATCCTCCACCGCCTGCTCTCGGGTCATCGGCCGGCAGACATCATTGGTCCGGAGTTCACCGCTGCGGAGGTGGAGTTGGTGCAGCATCGCCTCGAGTCGACGCACTGGAAGCGTCGGCTCCCCACGGTTGCGATGCTCAGTCAGACCGCCATCGGCGAGTACTACCTCCGGCCGGTGGACTACTAGCTTCCCCCGGCGCGCCCCCCTCACCCAAGGACGCTTATGATCCCTGACTCGCGTCCCATGTCATACTCCCGGTCCTCGCTCACCACCCTGGTGATGCCCCACCAGCAGAACATCCTGGGCGACCTCTTTGGCGGCGAGATCATGGCGCTGATCGATCAGGCTGCGGCCGTGGCGGCGATCCGGCACGCCGGCGGACCGGCGGTGACGGCGAGTATCGACCGGGTGGATTTTCGTGAGCCGATCCCCATCGGCTCGCTGGTCACTGTACACGCCGGCGTGGATTATGTGGGGAATTCGTCGATGGAGATCACGGTGGAAGTGTACTCGGAGGTCGTGAGCACGGGGCAGCGTCGCCAGACCCACACGGCGCACGTCGTGTTTGTGGCGATCGACGAAGCGGGGAAGCCCAAGCGGGTCCCGCGGCTCACGCCTCAAACGGAGGAGGAGCGGGAGCGGTACCTGCGGGCCGAGGCACATCGGAAGGCGGCCCGCGCCAGATGACCGAACAGGTGGTCCTGGTCCTGAGCGGGGGCGGCGCCAAGGCGGCGGCCCACATCGGCGCCGCGCGCGCTTTGGAGGAGGCGGGGGTCGGGGTGGCGCGCTATGTGGGGACCTCGATGGGGGCCGTGATCGCGGCGGCGTTGGCCGCGGGTCGGACCCCGGCGGCGCTGGCCGCGGATGTGGGGACACTCAAAGAACGGGACGTGGCTTCGTTCAATCCGCACGTCCTCTGGCGCGGCATCCGGGCGCGGGCGCTGCTCCGGGCTGAGCCGCTCCGGAAGACGATCGAGCGCATCGTCGGGGCCGCATCCTTCGGCACGCTCCGGCACCCGGTGACCGCGACCGCGGTGGATCTCGACACGGGCGATCTCGTCTTGTTCGGCGCCGGAGGTGAGGATGCCCCCCTGATCGATGCGCTGTACGCGTCCTGCGCCCTCCCCGTCTTTTATCCGGCAACCACCATCGGTGGACGGCGGTTGGGTGATGGTGGCCTGCGGGCCGTGGTCCCGCTGCTCGCGGCACAGGCGCAGGCCACTGAGACGATCGTGGCGGTCGACGTGGGGCCAGGGTTCGACGAGGCGGTTCCGCAGGCTGCGCCGCGGCTCCCGGCGCTGGTACGGGCCCACAACGACGCGGTCCGCATCCTCATGGCCGCGTCCACCGCGAGCCTCCTTGCCACCTGGCCGCGGACCGGGGGGCCGCGCCTCGTGTATGTCCGGCCGCCGATCGATCGCGGGGCCACCTTCGCCGTCGGACGGGCGGCCCACTACGAGGGCGTCGGATACGCCGCCATGCGGCGCGCGTGGTCCGCACCTTGACCACTCCCGAGCGGCGTGGGAGATTGCGGGAGCGCCTCCTCCCTTCGATCATGTCGTTGACGCGCACACGGAACCGCCGGCCCGTTGAGGTGACGAGCCAGATGATCCGGAATCCAAATCGGTGAGGATCTTCACCGTCGCCGAAGCCGAGGGCACCCTGCCCCTGGTAGGGCGTATTGTCCATGACCTTATGGACGAGTTCCCCCTGTGGCGCGGCGCAGTGGCGGATTACGAGGTGGTGAGCGGGAGCGCCAAGGCCGAAGGCGGAGAATCGGCCGAGCTGGCCGCCGCACGCGACCGGGTGATGGAGCATGCCGAGCGCATCAACGATTGTCTCAAGGAGCTCGAGCAGATCGGGTGCGTGTTCAAGGGCTTCGAGAACGGAGTCGTAGACTTTTACGCGCTGCGCGAGGACCGGCTCGTGTTCCTCTGCTGGCGGATGGGCGAGCCCCACATCGGCCACTGGCACGAGGTGGAGGCTGGCTATGCCGGACGGACCCCGATCGACGACGTCTTCCTCTTCGAGCAGTCCACGAGGGTCAACTGGTGATGCACTC
>Ga0055480_10000697_pt1 | contig 12838 bp, 9 predicted proteins | sample Muzzi_PWB_D2_FD_57935 | JGI IMG/M metagenome (GOLD analysis project Ga0055480, IMG submission 57935) | Wetland microbial communities from San Francisco Bay, California, USA, that impact long-term carbon sequestration - Muzzi_PWB_D2 | ecosystem: Environmental > Aquatic > Marine > Wetlands ... | reverse complement strand
ACATGGTCCCTCCTGTGTGCGTCGTGAGCCGGCGAGCCCTCAGCCGCGCCAGGGCGTCAACATGCGCTTGAAGATCGGCCCGTTGTCTTCGAGGAACTCGCGGAAGGTCTTTTCGGTGTTCGCGCGTGTGCTGATGTAACAGGCCTCGCACGTGTTCTGTTTCGTGAAGTTCTCGAGCATGTCTTCCTGCTTGTCGAAATACGCCATCACCATCGCGCACGGCGTGAGGCGGCCGTCCGGATTGATGACCAGGAACCGCCGCCCGGCCTGACAGCCCGGGATCCCGCCCCTGGTCAGGAACTCGAAGTAACGCCACATGACGCGCGGGGACGTGTAGATCGGATAGCCCTGTTTCTGCAAATCGATCACTTTCTCGATGTTCTCCCGGAGTTCTTCGAGCCCGCCGTCGCCGTTCACGAGACCCGCGCGATCCTGCACGCGCAGGTGCGAGTAGACGCTGAAGTTGATCGGCAGCCCCCACCGCTTGGCCGTCTCCGCGAGTCCGCGCAGCTCTTTGTAGTTCCAGGCCGTGATGCAGACGTTCAGCAGGATGTCGTCCTTCGCCGTGCGGCTCGCGAGATCCGGCAGCACTTCGTCCATGTGGCTGAACAAGTTCGGGATACGGCGAAACTCGTCGTGGCGCTCGTCAGGAAAATCGAGCGACACGGACAGCTGGTGCATCCCCGCCTTCTTCAGCTTGAAGAACCGCTCGGGCGTGAGATTGGAGGAGTTCGTGACGACGATCATCCAGGGAAGCCCCCCTTCGTTCGTCATCTTGTCGACGATCTCGTACACGTCGCCCCGGGCGAGCGGCTCACCGCCCGACACGTGGGACACGACGGGACGAAGCTCGCGGCAGATCTCCGCGTACTCGTCGGCCGAGAGGCGCGTCTCCTTGATCGGCCCGCCCCAGTTGCAGTGCCAGCAGTTGGCGGTGCAGGAGTGGGTGACCTCGAACGACACCGACAGCGGTTTGTTCTGGAGCTTATTGCGGAACCCGCGCGCCAGCATCTTGAGGCCCATCGATCCGGAAACGTTCATGCGGTGGACTCCCCGGGGTGAAACGGCGGAAATACGGGACTTCGGCCTGCCGGTATCATCGTGTACGATAGTGTAGGGTGGCACAGTTTCGGACAAGGTAGAGAGGTGGCCCGCCCTTGCGGCCGCCGGGCCCAACCCCCTAGAACCTTCGGCATGACCGACGACCTCAGCCGCAGCCTGGACCGTGTCCGCTGGCCACTGCGGATCGCGTACGTCGTGGTCCTGCTGCTGGCCACACTCACCAACCTCGATCCCGTGCTCGACGCCTCCGAGGCGGCGGCGCGAGCGGAAAGCGTCTTCTCGCTGCACCTGACGCCCAAGGCGCTCGTCGACGCCGCGCGCAACGTCGCGCTGTTCGCGGGCTGGGGGCTCGTCTGGATGACCACGGCCCGACCCGGAAGAACGGCGCGCTCGATGGGTCTCGCCGTCGGGACCGGGCTGCTGATCAGCATCGGCGTGGAGACCGCACAGCTGTTTTCGAGCGTCCGCAATGCCTCCCCCATCGACGTGCTGTCCAACGGGGGCGGCGCCCTGATCGGAGCCGTCGCGGTGATCGTCGCGGTCCGCTGGCTGTCGGGCCTGCGGAACGCCCGCTCGTTCGTCGGCCTTCCGGCCGCGCTGTTCGCGGCGAGCTACGGGCTGGCGATTCTCGGTGAAGCGTTTATGCCCCTGCTGCGGCAGGACCGGCTCTCGGTCTACGGCAATCCGATCTCCCGCTTCAAGTACGTGCTCACCCAGTTCGATCCCGCCTCGTTCGGCGTCCTTCCGCTGAACGAGATCGTGCTCTACGTGCCGGCGGGCTTCTTCCTCGCCGCCGCGCTGACGGAAGCGGGACACGGGTACCGGCGTTCAGCCGTGTGGGCTGCCGTAGGGGGGGCGCTCCTCGTGACGCTGGCTGAGATCGCCCGCGGCGCCGCCTCGTTCGAGATCGCCGGCGGGCCTGTTCTCGTGCACGTCGGAGCGCTGGCGGCCGGTGCGTTCGCGGCCGCCGCCTTGCTCCCGCGCGTCGCCCGGAGCCTGCGAGGCCGGGAGCGGCCGCTACTGCTGTTCGCCGCCTACGCGATCGTCGTCGCGTTCTGGTATCTGCGGCCTTACGTGCCGCAGACCGACCCGTCGGCCTGGCTCGAGCAGCTCGGCGGGCACTGGTGGATGCCGATGGCGTTCGCGGTGGCGCGCCTCGACCTGTTCAGCATCATCGACGTGACCAACGTCTTCTTCCTGTTCCTGCCACTCGGCGGCCTCCTGGCGGTCTGGCCATTCCGACGAAGCGGACCGTGGAGCGGCATCCTGCCGGGACTCTGGCTGGCCGCCGGGGTCGAGTTCGCACAGCTATTCGTGGTGGGCCGCTATCTCGCCCTGGCCGACATCCTCGTGGCCGCCGCCGCCGTGTGGACGGGCTGGGTCTTCGTGCGGCGGGCCGGCTTCCCGGTGCGCGGCGAGATGGCTGCGAAAATCGTCTCGTCTTCCTGACTCAGGGAGGCGTCCCGTCCCGCGGCGCGCGCGACGTTCTGAGGTACCGCACGATCTCGGGGCCGGCCTTGATCGCGTAGCCGAGGATCGCGCCCCCGAAGATCGCGATCAGCAGCCACCCCGGGATGTGGATCACGTAGCCGATCCACGCGAGGAGCACATAGCGCGGAAAGCGTCCGATGAGCAGGGCGCTCAGATACTTCCAGAGCGGGTAGTGCAGCGAGAAGCTGAGGAACTTGAACGGAAAGAACGGGATGGGCGTGAATCCCGTCACGACGATCACGGCGAACGGATACTTGAGGAACACCCCCGCCGCTTTCTGATACCAGGCCTTCTCTTTGTAACCCGTCAGCCCTTTCAGATTCATCACCGGCACGAAGACCGAATGGTCGAGAAATCCCGCGATCAGGGTGCCCGCGCTGGCCGCGACGGCCGTCCACCAGATGCTCCCCTGGCTGCCGTACCAGATCACGACGGGCTCGTGGGGAAACACCGAGATCGCGCTGTTCGCCGGAACCGCATAGAAGGCGAGGTAGAGATAGCTCGACGTGGAGAAGTCCTGCAGCATTAGCACCAGCGCGGCGAGCGCCAGCGCCAGCATGATGCCTCCCATCACCCATACTCGCGGCTCTAGCCGGTCAAACTCGGGTTGCGCGGGCGTCGGATCGTACTCGTGCACGGGGGCTCCGGGTGGAAGTGTTTCGGACCTCGACGGGCCGAACTGCAGGGTTGGAATGCTATGGAGCACCGCCGGCCGCCGCCAGTTCCCGGGGTCGTGGAGACGGCTGGACATCGGGACTGGTCCGCACCTTCGGCCCCACACTAGGTTGGGCACATGAACAAGGTTACCGAGTGTCCATCGTGCGGCCATGCGCTGGGCCCGTACGATCAGACCTGCCAGAAGTGCGGAGAGCCCCTCTCCTACGAACCGGGCGAGTCGTCGGTTGGCTGCTCCGTGTGCGGCGCGGAGATCGGCGCCTACGTGGAGACATGCCCGAAGTGCGGCGAGACCGGATATCCTGCCTTGAGACCGCGCAAAGGTAAGGGCTTCAAGGGCTCGCCCGACTTCGAGGCCGAACGCGACGAGAACTGACGAGTGACGGCGGACGCATCATCCCCTGGCCGGGTCCGCGACGGCCACGCGGCGCTGGACCGCGTCGTCTTCTTGCTCTACCAGCCGCAGGACCTGGTGAACGTCGCGCTCACTGTGCGCGCCATGAAGAACATGGAGCTCACACGACTGCGCCTGGTCGCACCGGCCGAATACGACGAACAGCGGATCGACGGAATCGCCCACGGAACGCAGGACATCGTGGAGCGGATCGAGATCTTCGACGACTTCGATGATGCGGTCGCAGACGTCGTCTGGGTCGCCGCGACCACGGCACGGCGCCGGATGAGCAAGCAGCAGTGGGCTGAACCCGCCGAGGCGGTTCCGGCCCTGCTCGACCGCACGGCGGACGGCGACGTGGCCATCGTGTTCGGCCGCGAGGACCGTGGACTCCCGAATACGATCCTCGACCGTACGAACGAGGCGCTCTGCATCCCGACCAACCCGGACCACTCCTCCCTCAACCTCGGGCACGCGGCGCTGCTGCTGGCCTATGAGTTCCGCCAGGCGGCGCGCAAGCTCGGCGGCATGGAGGAGCGCGACCTGTCGGCCAAGCCCCGCGACCAGGCACCCCCCGCGACGGCCGAGCAGATGGAGGACTTCTTCGCGGTCTGGAAGGAGGCGATGGGGGTGATCGGCATGTACCGCGGCGTCGCGCCGACATCGAAAATGCGGAGCTATCGACGGATTCTTCAGCGGGCCGACCTGGACGAGATGGAGATGCGGCTCATGGAGGCGACGGCCTACCGCATCGTCCACTACGCGGATCGGATGAAGACGCGCCTCGAGCGGAAGGTGCGCGAGGAACGAGAGTAGCCGGCTAGACCTCGACCGTCGACTCGACGACCAGGCCTTCGCGACGCGCCGCCCCCGCGCGTGCCGCCGGTACGTAAAAACGCTCGACATATTCCTTGACCATGCGCCGGGCCGTGAAGTGGGACCCGCCCGTGCGGATCGCGTGCTTCATTACACGCACCCAGCCGCGCGGAATGCCATCCACATCGCGACGGTAGTACAGCGGCGCGATCTCGTGCTCGATCGTGTCGTACAGGCTGGCCGCGTCGCCCTCGTCCCGCGCTGCCGGATCGCCCTCGAGGATCACGCCCGCCGCCTCGTTGATCGCCCAGCCGTTGAGCCGCGTGAATCCCTCGGCCCACCAGCCGTCCAATGTCGAACACTGCGGCACGCCGTTGAGAGCTGCCTTCTCGCCGCTGGTGCCCGAGGCTTCCATCGGGGGACGCGGGTTGTTGAGCCACACGTCCACTCCCGAGAACAGGTCGCGCGCCACGTTGATCTCGTAGTCCTCGACGAACGCGATCCGCCCCCCGAACCTCCGGTCCAGCGCATGCCGATAGACGTCCGCCAGCACGGCCTGTCCCGGCTCGTCCGCCGGGTGCGCCTTGCCGGCGAACACGAGCTGGACGGGACGCGCCGGGTCGAGCAACAGGGCCTCCAGCCGTTCCGTGTCGCGCAGGATCAGATCCGCCCGCTTGTAGGTGGCGAATCGACGCGCGAAGCCCAGCGTCAGCACATCGGGGTCGAGCATCGTGCCCGCCGCCACGACCTGCCCGGGCTCCGATCCCTCGTCCATCCAGCGCCGCCGCGCCCGCTGCCGCAGGACGTCGAGCAGACGGTGTTTGCAGGCGAAGTGCGCTTCCCACACCAGGTGGTCGGGCAAGTCGAGGGCGCGCTCCCACAGGGCGGCATCGTCCTGCTCGAGCATCCAGTCGGGTCCCAGGTAGCGGTCGAACAGGTTGCGAAAGGCGGGCGATATCCAGCTCGGAGCGTGCACACCGTTCGTCACGTAGTCGATCGGCACCTCTGTCACGGGCGGTGCGTCGATCCCGGCGTCATTCGAGTCCGCAGCCGGCGTCTCCGCCCCCTGGATCCACATGCCCTGCCACATGCGGCGCGCCACCGCGCCGTGCAGGCGACTCACGCCGTTCCGGTAGTCGGCCAGACGCAGGGCGAGAGCCGACATGTGAAACCGGCCGTCGTCGTTCGGATGGCGACCGAGCGCGTAGAACTCGTCGCTCTCGAGCCCCAGCTTCGGGATGTATTCGCTGAAGTAGCGATCGACCATGTCGGCCGGGAAGGCGTCGTGCCCGGCCGGGACCGGCGTGTGCGTCGTGAACACGGTCGTCTCGGCCACGCGCCGCATCGCGATCTCGGCCGTCAGGCCCGTCTCTACGAGCTCCCGGATTCGCTCCAGCGTCATGAACGCCGGGTGCCCCTCGTTCGCGTGCCACACGGCGGGCTCGAAGCCGAGGCTCCGCAGGACACGGACGCCGCCGATTCCGAGCACGATCTCCTGGCGCAACCGCATCTCCAGGTCGCCCCGGTAAAGCTGATGTGACAGGGCACGGTCGTCGTCGTGATTGTACTCCACGTCGGTATCGACCAGATGAATCGTCGCCCGTCCTACCTGGATTCGCCAGGCGTTCAGCCGCACGTCGCGGCCCGCCAGGCGGACCCTCGCGTGCTCTCCATGCTCTCCGGTGCCGGGCAAGAACTCGATCGCCATCGTCTCGGGATGAAACGGCTCGTCGATGGCGAGCTGTTCGCCGTCGGGGCCGATCCGCTGCCGGAAGTAACCCCTCTGGTAGAGCAGGCCGACGCCGACGAGCGGGAGCCCGAGGTCGCTGCCCTCCTTGAAGTGGTCACCGGCCAGAATGCCGAGCCCACCCGAATAGATGGGCAGGGACGTATGCACCCCGAACTCGGCGCAGAAGTAGGCGATCCCCCCACGCGCCAGGTCGTCGTGGTGGTCGCGATACCACGAACGCCGCTCGTTCATCACGTCGGCGAACTCCGCCATCACGGCGTCGTACTCGCGCAGGAAGAGCGGATTGCCGGCCATCGCGGCCAGGCGCTCGGGATCGAGCATGCCGAGCATTTCGACGGCGTTCTTGCGGCTGCGTGTCCAGGCGGAGCGGCCGAGGCGACGGAATAGCTTGCGCGCCGCTGGATTCCACGTCCACCAGAGATTGCGGGCGAGCGAATCCAGTCCCGCGATGCGGGGAGGAAGTCCGGGTGTATCGTTCATGGGAGTTTCGGCGCTCAGATCTTCGCCGCCACCATGTCGAGAAGGGCCTGGTTGTTCTCGGTGCGCTTCATGATGCCGAGCACTTCCTTCATCGCCTCGACCTCCGACACACCGCTCAGTTCGCGGCGCATGGCGCGCGAACAGCTGAGCGCCGCGTCCGAGAACAGGAGCTCCTCGCGTCGGGTCTGGCTGGCCTGGAGATCGATGGCCGGGAAGATGCGCCGGTCCGCGAGCTCGCGGCTCAGCAGGAGCTCGCTGTTTCCGGTGCCCTTGAACTCCTCGAAGATCACCTGGTCCATCTTCGAGCCCGTATCGATGAGCGCGGTGGCGATGATCGTCAGCGACCCACCGCCCTGCTCCGGGTCGACGTTGCGGGCGCTTCCCAGGAAGCGCTTCGGCTTGTCGAGCGAATTGGCGTCGAGGCCGCCCGACAGCGTGCGGCCCGAGCCCTCCTCGGTCGTGTTGTAAGCGCGGGCCAGGCGAGTGATCGAATCGAGGATGATCACCACGTCCTGGCCCATCTCGACCCGGCGCCGCGCGCGCTCCAGCGTGATCTCCGCCACCGCCACGTGGCGGTCGGCCGGGTAATCGAAGCTCGAGGCGACGACCTCGCCGTAGCCGCAGGCCTCCATCTCGGTGACCTCTTCGGGACGCTCGTCCACGAGCAGGATCATCACGAGGGCGTCGGGATGGTTCTTCACGATCCCTTCGGCGATGGCCTGCAGGACCATCGTCTTCCCCGCCTTGGAGGGCGCGACAATCATCGCGCGTTGGCCTTTGCCGAGCGGGCAGAACAGGTCGATGATCCGGTTCGTGTAGTCCGGCTCGCCGCGGCGCGTCAGGCCGCACTCGAGCTTGAGCTGCTGGTCGGGATGGAGGGCGGAGAGACGATTGAACTGAGGTCGGTGCTTCGGCGCCTGCTCGGCGGGCACGCCGTTGATCGTGAAGATCCGCTGCAGCGGCGGACTCTTGCCGTTGCCCGGCGGCTTGCCGGCCTCGCCGGCAATCTCGTCGCCCGAGCGGAGCCCAAACTTCTGGATCAACCGCTGGCCGACGTAGATGTCGTCGTCACTCGGCGTGTAACTCGCCTGTGGGCGACGGATGAAGCCACTACGGTTGTTGATGACCTCGAGTACGCCCAGGTAGCCTTCGTCTGTCACGATACATCCATTTCGTACGGTGAATGCACAATTGCCAGGGAGGGTCCCTTCAGAGTGGTGCACGTGCGTTCCGCCTCGGCGGACGCCCCGATGACACCGGCGAAACCCCAGCGATGCATCTTGAAAACCGGCGCGGGCGCGCCGGATGGTTCCTCAATGATACGACGAAACGTGTCGGAATCAACCTTCAGTGAATTTGCACCCCCGCGAGCCGCAGGGGTTCCGTGGCGGAAATCCCGTGCAAGGGACGGGCCAACTGACTTGCGGAACCCGGATCTGGCGGTCCACGTTCTCCAGAGTAGACAGCGCGGTTCCCGCCGCTGCGGCGCATCATCAAGAACGAGACGCCTGCCGCCCCCGGGCTTCCCGTGAGGGAGGAAGCATGTCGTACCCGATTCCGCGGTCTCTGGCGATCGTCACATTCCTGGGCATTCTGCCGTCGATACTGGTCGCTCAGGAGACGCAGCGAGTGCCTCTGTACGGATCCCCTCTCACCGCTCCTCCCCGCATTGCCAGGGCCCTGAGCCCGTACCGTGCCAACCCCGATTCCGCCGCAATCGCCAGACTGCTTGCCGACGAAGCCCGGTTCACCGGCTTTCCGACCTCGGCCACCGACGACCTCCTGGTGGCGCACCTGTGGCGCCGCGCCGGCGTGGCCGACCGGGCGGTCGCGACTCTCGAGTCGATCCCGATGGCGGAGATGGGCTCGCTGGCCCTCCTGGAGCGGGCCCGGGTGCTGCTCGAAAGCGACGCGAACCGTGAGGCGGGCGCCCGCGCCTACTGGGCGGCGTGCGAAGAGCTCGACACCAACGCTTTGCCCGATCTCCGTCAGGATCTGCTTGCCATCTCGACGCCTGAGGAGCGGGCGGCCTGGGAGGAAGCCCCCGATGGACGATTCACCGATTGCGGATGGCTCCGCGAATTCTGGAGCGAGCGAGCGAACCGGATGGCCATATCGGTCGACGAACGTGTCGCCCTGCACTATCGACGGCTGGCACACGTCCGCGACTGGTTCTGGATCGCTAATCCGCGGTTCGCCGAGAGCTGGGCCGATCGGCTCGGACGCCCCGACGGACTGGCGATCGACGATCGGGGCCTGATCTACATGCGGTTGGGTCCGCCCGAGACCGATCAGGGCTTCTTCGGCGATGCCACCGAGGGAGTGAACGTCGCGTTCGAGGTCGCCGATATTTCGGGAGAGAACACTGGCCCCCTGACCGGTTTACCCAAGGACGGCGTCGAGCCGACACGCTGCTGGCCCTATTCCCGACCCAGCGGTTACCAGATTTTCTGCTTCAACCAAATCGCTGCGGGGATGAGCCCTGCCTACGCGCGGGCCGACGGGGACTACAAGCTCCAGGAAGCAATCGTCGCGGAACCCGGCACCCGCTACTACCAGAAGTACGTCATGAACTCGAACCTGCCGCGTACCTGGCGACGAAGTCGGCTCCGGTCTGCGGTGGCCAGCTTCGGTACCGGTCGCTATTCGACGGTGGACCCGTGGCAAAGAGCGCTCCACCACAGGGAGTTCGAACACTACGCCAACGCCTCGGAGTTTCAGACCCGAAAGAACATCGCCGATGTGCTGGAACAGATACCGGACGTACCGGCTGTCCTGCCGACCGTCCGCCTGCAGGTCGAGACGCTCCGCTTTCTGAACCCGTCGCAGCGCGCGTGGCAGGTGTGGGCTCTGGCGGGCGCGCGGGCGGGTGACCTGCAAGCTTCGCCCGACGCGGGCGGCGTGGCCACGTACGTTGCCGGCGGACGCTTTTCCATCCGCGACGGTGCGGACGTCGAGGTCCACGAGTTGCCGACGCGCCGCATCCCCGAGGCGTCGGTTCGGGATGACGACGGAATCCTGTTCTCCAGCGTGTTCCCGGCCCTACCTGGACGCTTGCCGCTCACCGTCGTGATCGAAGACGGCAACCGGCCGAATTCCGGCAACTATCTGCTGGACACCTTGAACGTGCCGGCGATCGGCGGGCTCCCGATGGTGAGCGACATTGCGGTCGCGCAGGAAACCGGCGGGTCATGGACGCGCGACGGCGTGAATTTCCTGAACGTTACGCCCTCTCACGTCGCCAACGACGACGGCACCCTCTTCACGTACTTCGAGGTCTACCAGGTGCGGCCGGGAACCGGCTACCAGGTGGAGATCCGGATGGCTCCGGTCGAGAAAACAGACGAGATCCTCCGGCTCGATCCCGGCGATCTCGACTTCCGCCTGCAGTTCACCGTACAGATGACGGGCGCAATCGGCCGGCACAACCTGCGCCTCGACCTCGGCGACGCACCGCCTGGCGTCTACGCGCTGGCCGTGCGGGTGCAGGACATCGATACGAAAGCCTACAGCTTGCCGGCGGTCACCGACGTATTCATCCCGCGTGAGGCCGGCCGGCGCTGAGCGACTTCAGCCGGCGTAGCGGGACCGCACTTCCTCCACGATCTCGGCATCGCCGAGGAACGTGAGCCGGTCGCCGGCCACCAGCTCCGTCTCGGCCCGCGGCACGAGCGCGACACCCGCCCGTTCGATCAGCACGAGCAGGGCCCCGCGCGGGAACCCGGTGTCGCGGATCATCCGTCCGACGAGGTCCGCCGTCGGCCCTGCATCCCGAACCACGATCGTCAGGAACCGATCCTCCTGGAGCAGGATCTCCTTCACCGCGGTCGGGGTGGGCGCCGTGAGCCATTGCTCCATGAACTCGTCGTCGCTGGCATGGTGCGCGATCCGGGCCAAGATCTGCAGGTGCGGCCCGGTGGCCGAGCGCGGGCTGACGAGGAAGAAGAACGCGTGGATCGGGCCGTCGGCGCCCGGGATGCCGGCCCGGCTGCGAAGCATGAGCAGGTGCGGCTCCGAGATGTCGTCGCGCCGCAAATGGGGCAGCGCGCAGCCGCCGGAGATCGGAATCAGGTCGAGACGCGTTTCCTCGACGAACGCCTCGAACAGCTCGTCGGGCGGTGCCTCCACGAGCTCGGCCAGCCGGTCGCTCGCCCGCCGTGTGACCTCCTCGAAGGTCTGCACGTCATCCTCGAGGTCGACGACGAGTCCGCCGGCCACCGCCTCCTCGAACGGCGCCGACCCTCCGAGCGCCTTCTCCTTGATGATCTGCCGCAGCTCGGGCTCAAGCCCTTCGTAACGCCGCCGGCCGAGTCGTTCGAACACATGGTAGATCGCACCTTCGCGAGCGACCTCTCCGCGGGAGTAGTACCGGTACCAGGTCACGCCGGCCACGATCACGCCCGCCGAGAACAGGATCGACATCGTCCCGAGCTCCCAGACCAGCCACAGGGGCACGAAGACGCCGACGACCTGAATCCACGGGTACAGGGGCGACCGGTAGCCTGGCGAGTACGACGGAAGCTGGCTCTCGCGCATCACGATGACGGCGAGGTTGAGCAGCGAGAAGATCAGCAGCTGGAAGGTGCTGGCCAGCTTCGCCACGCTCTTCACGTCGAGAAATACGATGACCAGGATCATCGCGCCCGCCGTCAGGGCGACGCTGCGCGTCGGGGTGCCGAGGCGACTCACCTTCCCCAGGCCGCCGGCGATCAGGCCGTCGCGCGCCATCGCCAGCGGATACCGCGATGCCGACAGAATCCCCGCGTTGGCCGACGAGGCGCAGGCGGCGAGGGCCGCGGCCACGACGAGCCCGACGCCCACACCCGCCGGCAGCCAGTCGAAGAACCCTTGGGCGGCGGTCGCCACCGGCCGCAGATCGTGGCTCAGTTCGTCGATGCCCAGCACGCCGACCATGATCGCGGCGCCGAGCACGTAGACCGTCGTGGCCACAATCAGTGAGAGGAGCATCCCGCGCGGAATGTTGCGGTCCGGATTCTCGACCTCCTCCGCGAGGCTGGCGACCTTAGTGAGGCCCACATAGGAGACGAACACCAGGCCGGTGGCCGCAGCGAAGCCGTCGAAGCCGAACTCGAAGAACGGATCGAAGCGCGATTCGGCCACCCGAGACAGTCCGAGCACGCTCAGCTCGGTCAGTCCCTGCACGATGAAGTAGCCGAGGACGAACAGCAGCCCGAACACGAGAGCCTGCTGGAGACGGGTCGTTTCCTTCACGCCGACGATGTTCAGCAATGCGAAGGTGACCGTGAGCCCGATCGCGACGGGCTGGATCGCCACGTCGAAGTAAACCCCCAGGTAGGCGCCGATGCCGATCAGGGCGAACGTGCTCTTGAGCACGAGGGCGAGCCAGGTGCCGATGCCGCCAATCGTCCCGACCATCGGGCCGAGGCTGCGATCGAGGAAGTAGTACGGGCCGCCGGCCTTCGGCATGGCGGTCGCCAGCTCCGCCTTGCTGATCATGGCGGGCAGCACGAGCAGGCCGGCCACGGCGTAGGCGAGAATCACGGAGGGACCGGCCTCGGCGGCCGCGATGCCGGGCAGCAGGAAGAAGCCGGCGCTGAGCATCGCCCCGGTCGCGACGGCGAATACGTCACGAAGACCCAGGTTCTTTTCGAGTCGGGTGTCGTCCTGTGCGTCCGGCACGGGCTCGTCTCCTGGTTCGGGGCGCTCCGGAGTTCCGGAACTCTACGTCTTGTTCAGACCGCGGTAGTGACGACCGGCAGGGCGCAGCGGCCGGCCGCATTGGCCCTGAGCGCGGTTTCGGTTCCGGTGAGGACGGCGTCGATCAGCGTGCCGGGTTCTCCGTCCACGCGTACACGAAGGTAGTCGCCCGTGAGCCCCACCGCCGCCGTCTCGACGGCAACGCGCGCCGACTCACCGATGCGGCCGGCCACATAAGCCCGCCCACCGGCGACGGCCAGCTCGCGGAGCTCGCGGGCCCGCTCAGCCGCGATCCGCTGGGGAACGCGCTCGCCAAGCGAAGCGGCGACCGTGCCTTCACGCGGCGACCACGGAAACACGTGGAGGTACGAGTACGGGAGCTCCTCGACGAGTGCCCGGGTGTCCGCGTGGTTCCCGTCGGTCTCCCCCGGAAAGCCCGCGATCACGTCGGCTCCCAGGCCCAGGGGCTGGACCCGCTCCGCGATCTCCAG
>Ga0055480_10000694_pt1 | contig 12892 bp, 13 predicted proteins | sample Muzzi_PWB_D2_FD_57935 | JGI IMG/M metagenome (GOLD analysis project Ga0055480, IMG submission 57935) | Wetland microbial communities from San Francisco Bay, California, USA, that impact long-term carbon sequestration - Muzzi_PWB_D2 | ecosystem: Environmental > Aquatic > Marine > Wetlands ... | reverse complement strand
AGCGGACAGCGGGCCGGGCATCCCGAAGGAGTTGCAGGAGGAGATTTTCACTCCGTTCTTTACCACCAAAAAGGAAGGGGAGGGGACCGGTCTGGGTCTCTATATCTGCCGCAACCTCGTCCGGGAGCATAACGGACGTCTTCTGGTCGCCAGTGAACCCGGAGAGGGGACGGTATTCAAGGTTGTTCTGCCCATCTGACCCCGGTCGTTTGCTTTCTTTTCCCGCGTTTTTCCACCGAGAGGCCATCGCCCTGATTTTGCGCTCAGCCCGGAAAAGATGCCGAAATTTTATGCAAATAGTTTTGTTGCCGTTAGCTAACTATTTGATTTTAGTAATGAAATTGTTTTGGCACAAGGAATGCTAAAAGAAAGGAAAGTAAGTATTCAAGAGATCCTGCGGAGCGCCGCAGACATTCTTCGATAAACGAATAAATGACCTCGGGGAACAAAGACGTCCCCCTTCATGGTCGAAATCGGGCAAAGACGCCCCGGCTTCCAATTCAGGAAGCTTCCGGGCGTCTTTTCATTTTTGGAGAAGTTGGAAAGGAGAAGGGCATGAAGAAGATCGAATGTATCATCAAGCCGTTCAAGCTGGACGATGTCAAGAGTGCCCTCACGGAGAAGGGCATCACCGGCATGACCGTCAGCGAAGTGCGCGGATTCGGCCGGCAGAAGGGACATACCGAGCTCTACCGTGGGGCGGAGTACCAGATCGATTTTATTCCCAAGGTCAAGCTGGAACTGGTGGTTCCCGCTGACAGAGTTTCAGAGGTGATCGAGGTGGTGCAGAAGGAAGCCGCCACCGGGCGCATCGGCGACGGCAAGATTTTCGTTCTCGATGTTCACGAATCAGTTCGTATCCGCACCGGCGAAAGCGGTCCGGAATCCCTCTAAAAGACAATTCCAAAGGAAATAAAGGAGGTAGTCAAATGAAACGGATTTTCCCCTTAATCGCAATCGGACTGCTGCTGGGTCTCCCAACGCTGGCGCTTGCAGAAGACGCGCCCGTTTCGGAAATTTCCTATGTCCTGAACACGTTTTCGTTCCTGGTCATGGGGATCCTGGTCATGTGGATGGCCGCCGGGTTCGGCATGCTCGAATCGGGCCTGGTCCGTTCCAAAAACGTGGCCACCATCTGCCTGAAGAACATTTCTCTTTTCGGCATCGCCGGCATTCTTTATTACCTGGTCGGCTACAACCTGATGTACTCCGGGGTCGACGGCGGCTTCATGGGCTCTTTCGGACTCTGGGCGGCCGATGACGCTGCCGCTCTGGGTGGCGACTACTCCGGTGGCTACGCCGCGGCTTCCGATTGGTTCTTCCAGATGGTCTTCTGCGGCGCCGCCTGCTCGGTTGTCTCGGGATGCGTCGCCGAGAGGATCAAGATCTGGTCGTTTCTCGCGTTCTGTGTCATCTTGACCGGCATCATCTACCCGATCCAGGGGTCCTGGGCCTGGGGCGGTGGTTGGCTCTCCGAGATGGGTTTCCTTGATTTCGCCGGTTCGACCCTGGTGCACTCGGTCGGCGGCTGGGCTGCCCTGAGCGGCGCCATCATTCTCGGTGCCCGTAAAGGGAAATACGGCAAAAATGGCCGTGTGAATCCTCTGCCCGGCTCCAATATCCCGCTGGCGACTCTTGGCACCTTCATCCTCTGGATGGGATGGTACGGTTTCAACGGCGGTTCGGTTCTGGCCCTGGGAGATGCAGCCAGCGCCATCACCATGTCCAACGTCATGGTCAATACCAATATGGCCGCCTGCGGTGGCATGATCGCCGCGATGATCCTGGTTCAAATTCTTTACAAAAAGGTTGACGTGACCATGGGGCTGAACGGCGCTCTGGCTGGTCTGGTTGCCATCACGGCCGGTCCCGACACTCCTTCGCTTGGCGCTGCAACCCTGATCGGCGCGGTCGGTGGAGTGCTGGTGGTACTGGCCGTTCCGTTCTTCGACAAACTGAAAATTGACGATGTCGTCGGCGCCCTGTCGGTTCACCTTGTCGGCGGTATCTGGGGAACCCTGGCCGTGCCGTTCACCAACAGCGATGCGAGTTTCGTGACCCAGTTCATCGGGGTCGCCGCCATCGGTGCCTTCGTCCTGGTATCCACCACCATCGTTTGGCTGGCTCTCAAATACACGGTTGGGATTCGGGTCTCCGAAGAAGAGGAATACGCCGGCTGTGACGTCTCCGAAATCGGATTGGAAGCTTACCCCGATTTCCAGCGGGTCAGCACCGGCGGCGGATCCGGAGTCGCGCCCAATCTCGGCGCCACCGCCGCCCATCGAGTGGCCACCGATCCGGTCAATCAATTATAAAACCATTAATACTTAAATTTTTCGAAGTCATCTGAAATCAAAGGCCGGAGCTTCGGCTCCGGCCCAACTCAACCCTCAATCGTTAACAAAGGAGAATGAAATGAAGAAGTTGATGATCGCTTTAATTGCAGTTCTGGTCATGGGGGCCGCCGCCCCGGCGCTGGCGGTGGAAGCTTCCGCCGATGCCTATCTCGGCATCTACAACATGTATCTCTGGAGGGGGTTCGACCTCAGCCATGATTCCGACTTCGTCGTGCAGCCCGGCATGGACGTGAGCATGAACGACGTCGGCCCCGGCTCCCTGACCTTCAGCTACTGGAGCAACTACGACGAAAACACCGGCGAAATGAACGAAACCGACGTGACCGTTGACTATTCCTTTGACCTCGGCGAGTACGTCAGCCTCGGTCTCGGAAACATTTTCTACGCCCTGGACGGCATCGACGACACCAACGAACTCTATCTCAGCGTTGGGGTGAACGTCCTGCTGAATCCCACCCTGAACCTCTACTGGGATTACGACGAAGCCAAGGATGACGGCCTTTTCTTCACCTTTTCCATCGGCCATGACTTCGACCTGGCCAGTCTAACCGAGGGGCTTTCCCTCTCCCTCGGTGCCCTGGCCAGCTACAACGACCACAGCGACTACGCCGTCGGCGACTACAGCGGGTTCCACAATGCCGAATTCAGCGCCGGCCTTGATTACGCCATCAACGACCAGTTTTCCATCGGCTTGGCGAACACCTTTTCGACCCCCCTCAGCAACGACGCCGAAGACATCGCCGACATCGACGACGAATTCCTAATCGGGGCATCTCTGACCTTCGCGTTCTAAACCACCTGCAAGTCGATGGATTTTTGCCTCCTGTCGACATTTCAGCCGCTGTCTCCTAAATTGGGGGCAGCGGCCTTTTTTTGGCAGCCAGGAAGGATCGGCCAGCCGGCAGGGACCGTCCCCTCGACAACCGGAAATTTACCGTGGGCCTCCAAGACGGGCTCGCGGTCGAAACGGTCTATTACGACACCGGGACCCTTTGCGTCTCCTGTCAGGTCGGCTGCGGCGCCGGCTATCCTTTCTGCGCTTCGGGGCGAGCAGGGCTGATCCGGAATCTGAGCGCGGAAGAAATGTTCGACCAGGTCGATGGGGCGACCGGAAGATCGGAATCAACTATTTGGTCCGGCCCGGGGCCAACGACGGCCCCGACGAGTTGACGAGGCTGCTCGAACTGTTTCACCCCTGGCTGGAAGCGACCCTCCATCTGCTTCAGTACAATCCAGTCCCCGACCTCCCCTGGCAGAGGGCCGGGCCGGACCGCTGCCATTCCTGCCCTGGCGCGCAGCCTCGGCATTCATGTCCGCCGCGCGAATCCCTGGCGGAATGGACGGAGGGGCGCGAGTTCATTGGCAAAGCGGGCCGGGTATGATAGCATGAAGCTGTTGTTCCGACTCCAGCCTCGCAATCTCGATTCAAACCGCGCTTCTTCCAACCACGATCAGGATCCGATGGCCAATTCAGTCCCAGGCAACCCCGTCAGCAGGTTCTCTTCAGGCTTTTTCGCCCCCTTTCGCGCCGCTCCCTTTCTGCTCAGACATCCCGGACTTCTCAAATATGTGCTGATTCCCTTCACCATCAACACCGTGGTGTTTTCTCTCGCGGTCTTTTTCGGGCTCGACTTTTTCAATGACGTGGTGGTGGGATATCTTCCGGCGGGGGATCAATGGTACTGGCTGCTTCTTTACTACCTGCTCTGGACCATCGCGGTCCTGGTGACGGCGGTCCTGGTTTTTTTCAGCTTTACGGTGATCGGCAACCTGATCGCCGCGCCCTTCAACGACCTCCTTTCCGAGCGGACGGAGGAATCAATCCTCGAACGACGGAACGAGGAACCCTTTTCCTGGAGGCTTTTCTGGGGGGACATTTTGCGGACCGTTGGGGATGAAACCAAGAAAATGGCGGTCTTCATCCTGGGAATGGCGTTTCTCTTTCTGCTTAACTTCCTTCCAGGTTTCGGCCCCCTGCTTTACGCCTTTCTGTCGGTTTTTTTCACCCTCTTTTTCCTGGCGGTCGAATACACCGGGTTCGTTTTCGGCCGCAAACACCTGACTTTCAAGGATCAGCGCCGATTTATTTTCGGGAATTTCGGGTCTATGGCGGGCTTCAGCCTTGGGGTTCTGGCTCTTTTGACCATTCCCTTGCTCCAGTTCTTCTGCATTCCCATGGCCGTGGTCGCGGCCACCAGACTCTGTTGTGAACACCGGCAGTCGATGGCGACCGTAGATGAATGATTTCTTCCTTTGTTTCGGGGTCCTTCATGATGAGAACCGCCCTGGCCGCCGCCGAGGCTGCTGGCCGGGTTCTGCTGGAAAGATTCGAAAAAGGGGTGTCCGTCCAGCATAAGGGCCCGGTTGACCTAGTGACCGAGGCCGATCGACTGGCGGAAGAAACCATCGTCGGGCAGCTCCGCAAACAGTTCCCGGACCACGACATCCTGGCCGAGGAAGCCGATCATGGCCGGCAACCCTCCCGCTACCGGTGGATTATCGACCCCCTTGACGGAACCACCAATTTCGCCCATGGGTTCCCCTGGTTTGCCATATCCATCGCCCTGACCATGGCCGGGGAACCGGCTCTGGGCATTATTTACAACCCCTTTCATAAAGCGCTCTTCAGGGCCGAAAAGGGACAGGGAGCTTTTCTCAATGACGTGAAGCTGCACGTCTCGGCGACAGATCGACTCGACCAATCCCTGGTTGCAACCGGGTTTCCCTACGATCGAAAAACCTCTTCCCTCAATAATTACGATCATTTCGTCAATTTCCAGCAGGCCGCCTTGGCCTGCCGACGGGCCGGCGCCGCCAGCCTTGATCTTGCCTATGTCGCCGCAGGCAGTTTCGACGGGTACTGGGAAATGAAGCTGCAGCCCTGGGACATGGCCGCGGGGATTCTGCTGGTCGAGGAAGCCGGCGGCCGCGTTTCCGATTTTACCGGCGGCCGCTTTGATCTGTTCGGTGCCGAAATATTGGCGAGCAACGGCCGGATTCATCAGGCCATGATCGATATATTGCGGCAGGGAAAACAACCCGGATTTGGGAGGAGCAACGACCCTGCCAGCCAATGAACCGGCCGGGGAGAAAACAGCTCCCCGAGAGTATGCTATAATCCAAACGAAGGATTTGATATTCACGCCGGGCAGGATAATCGAACCTGCTCTCGACGGATTTTCGCGAAACGAGACCTGCAACATCAACGTACCAAAGCAAGGAGGACACATGACCGAGCTGAACAGAGATGAAGGGCAGGAGAAGGAATCTCGTTTGGAAAGCAAAATCGAGCACCTGGATGCCGACCTGAACATCCTGGAACGGCACGCGGGGGAGGTTGCTCAGGTAGAAGATGCGATCCAGGAGGATATGCGGAAACGAGACCGGGAATACAAGGATGCCCGTTTCCACAGCGTCCCGAAATCCAGAAAGCATGTTCGTTAGCGCTTCATCTGCAACGGGTAACAAGCTCTCTCGTTTTTGAATCAAAAGCCGGGCCATCCGTAGAGGAGGCCCGGCTTTTTTACGATCGGAATGAAACCGGATGACTTATTCGGGTTTTTTCGGTCGGGCCGTTTTAGGCTTGGCTGCTTTCGGTTTCGGCGTCGGTTCCTTCACCGGTTCTTCTTCCTCTTCCTCCGCTTCCTCCTCGGCGGGAGATCCCTCCCCCTTGATTGCTTCGATTTCCTCCTCCAGGGCCGCGGCCGCCTGCTTCAGGCTGTCGAGTCGCTGGAACAGCTCCTGGACTTCCTCTCCACCAAGCAGGTCGGCGACTTCGGCTTCACGCCGTTCATCGAGTAACTGGCCGAGATCGCTATGGACCGTGCCGATTTTTTTATGGATCGAGGTCAAATCGATTTTCTTCTGCACGATGCGTTTGTACTGCCCGGCGCGAAATGTAGCGGTGTTGAAGGTCTTGCGGGTCGCATCCCAAATCTTTTCGGTGGTAACCCGGCCCTCTTTGGGGGTTTCCTTTTTATCCGTCATTACAGCCTCCCTGGCAAAATTTTTGGAATTTTTAAAATGGTAACAGTGCCGGCAACGCCGTCAAGGCACTGAACTGGAAATAGTCCGAACTTTTTCTTGCCGGGCCAAGACCAATGGTCTAAACTTCCCCGATAAAATAATAGTCCACAATGGGGCACGAGGAGAGATCATCATGAGTGAGGCCGGCAAGACCAAATTTCAGATCGACCTGCGGCGATTTTTGCGCGAGCAGGAGGAAGACCGGGACTTGACCCGGTTGATCTGCGAAATTTCCGACGCGTCAAAATATATCATCAATTCGATCCGCACCGGCGATCTCGGCGTTGCCGGGACCTCGAACCTCTACGGGGAACAGCAGCTGGCCCTGGACGTTCTGTCCGACCGGATCGTGCGCAAACGACTGATCAACTCGGGGGTTGTCGCCAATATCGCCTCGGAGGAAACCAAGGATATCATCACGGTCGATCCCAAGGGAAAATACTCGGTGGCTTACGATCCTCTGGACGGGTCCTCCCTGGTCGACGTCAACCTCGCGGTGGGAACGATCGTTTCCATCTTCGAAGGACCCGATCTCCTTCAGCCGGGGCGCAAACAGGTCGCCGCCATGTACATGCTCTACGGACCGAGGACCACCCTGGTTTTTTCGACCGGGAAGGGGGTCCACGAGTTCGGAATGAACCAGCTCATGGAATTCACGCTCAACTACGAAAATCTCCACATGGACGGAGGGCGGGCCAAAATCTATTCGCCGGGGGGGCAGCGGAGCCAGTATAGCTCCGGCACCGAAAAGTTCGTGCGCCAGATCGAGAATAACGGCGCCAAGCTGCGTTATTCCGGAGGGTTCGTTCCCGACATCAACCAGGTCCTGCTCAAGCGGCAGGGGGTATTTCTCTACCCTCACCTGCAGGATCATCCCCAGGGGAAACTGCGGGTCCTGTTCGAGCTCAACCCCATGGCCTATCTCATCGAGCAGGCCGGAGGCGCGGCTTCCAATGGGCGGCAGCGGATTCTCGACCTCAAGCCCGAATCGATCGAGGACCGGGCACCGATTTTTATCGGCAGCAAAGAAGACGTGGAACTGGCGGAACGGTGCATTGCCGAAGAGGGGTGATGCAAAATCGGGAAATCCTGTGTCTGGATTCAACGGCCCGGCGGACAACGCCGGGCCGTTTTGTCTTCAGATGCAGAGGTGAAACCGCGCCCGGGTGCGGTGTGCCCCCCCAAGGAACAACCTGGGCCCTAGTCAGCCGGGAGGGGTTCCGCCATTCCGGGGAGTGCCCGAGGGACCTTTCTTCAAAAGACCCCGCCGGGCGAATAGAACTTCAAAAAGGCGGGCCTTGGCTTCAGCGGGATTAATGGGCCGTCTCATAACCTCCGGCCACATGATATGTAACATCATTTTGTGGAAAGCATAATCAGGAGCACATCGAAATTCTGGGGGAACCGCCAGCATCAACTGAAGAAGTCCCCGATGGTTGAAGGGAGAAAATGTTTCCTGGACGATATCCCATTCCAACTGGCTTTGCGCCTGCCAACCGCCCATCTTCTGCTCCCAGTAGAACAAGTCGAGAATGTCCATTCCCGTGTCGGCAGCCACCTTGCCGGCCTCACCGAACCAGCTGGAAAAATACTCACGAATGAACGGAATCCCAGCCCAGCCGGGCTCAAGGGCCAGGAGCTGGTCGGTAGACACCACCGGCGGATGGGTTCCTTTCGGGAAGTGCCAACACCGGGTGATCTCGGCACAACTCCCTTTAACGCAGATTCTCTCCGGCGGATAGGTGTCCAGCATCCCGAAGGCTATTTCCCCCCAATCGTGCATGTGCGTGGGACTGGAATTTTTCTGATATGTTTCGCGAAACTCCGCGGAAGCCGTTTTCCGGCAATCGAGGAGATGGTGCCGAAGGCCCAGCGACCTCAGCAAGTCAGAGGGAATCTTGATGTCGTCCGATTGGGGATTCAGGTTACGGTATTGCAGGGTGTAGAAATAGATATCATCGGCAATGGTCTTGGTTGCGCTCAGAATCAGTCTTGAATCCCATCCTGCCGTAACTGTCAGCGCCAGCCTGAACCTGTGGCTCGCCGCGCGCATTAACCGCCTCAGGAGATCCGCGGCCGCCGTCGCGGCTTCCGCCGTCGGTTTTTGAGTGAGTTTCCCCCGCGGCCAGTATCTGATCTGTTCGAGAGTTGAAAAACGGAGGTAATGGTTCGGGACCAGATGGCCCACGTCCTCAAATAGTGAACACCCGCTGGGTATCCAGTGTTCGAGGTTGCCCAGTGCATAAGGTGATCCGTTATAGGACGAAAAACGCATGCCTTTCTTTAAAGGGATGATCCGTCGAAAAATATTCGGCTGCGATCCGACGAATATCCCGCCTTCGTATTTGGTGTAGTACGCGGTTCTCAGCCCGCACGGATCGTGAAACAGCAGCGTGTCGTCGGGGGTTTTTAATAACAAGACAAAGCGTCCGCCGACGGATTCCAGGTAGTCGGCGATGCCGGCGACGGAATCAGCCCAACCGGCAAGGGTGCGCAGAATCTGGGCATCGGTGCGTTCCGGGTGGTCGGGGTCGATAATGTACCCCACCAGCGCAACGGTTACCTTGCCGTCGGCGGATGACAGGGCGGATACCTGCAGATCGGGGTGCGCATACAAGTGGTCATTGCCGATGCGGATATGCTGCCACCGGCTGAGCGACGAACAGACGACAGGCGTCAGGAGGAACTGCCTTCGAAACAGTAAATTGCCGTCGGTCATCTGAGTAACCTTAAAACCCCTGTTCTCCAAAAGGTCAGGGCCAGATTGTTGGGGACACCTTGAAAGCCAGGTTGCGGGTTAGTGACGTCCCAGATTGGAGTTCGGAGGAATCGGGTGATTCTGGAACGAGAGGATTTGGCTGCCGGACAGATAAAAAAGTAACCGGCTCGGGAAGGGAGGTTCCCTTGGTGCCGGCTAAATAAAAGGGAGAAAGCACAATGAAGAAGAGCTCTCCGGTCCGGCTGCCACTCCGGACCTTCGAATGTGACAAGAATAACGGGATTATTAAAAAAGGCAAGGAACCAGGCAGTTATGATTCTAAGGGCGGGGGTGGAAGGAAATCGCCAGGGAAGCGGCATACAATATTTTTCCGGCCCTCCAAGGAGAAAGTCCCCCCGGCGCTGTCAACCTCCCATTGCCACGAAAATAAAGAAGCCCGGAGCAAATTGCCCCGGGCTTCTTTATTTGAACCTACAGACGGCTCAGGCGGTTGCCATCGCTTCCTTGACTTTCTCGAATCCGAGGTTGTAGGCCTTCCGGTTCAACTCAATGAAAGCCTCGGGAACCCGGGCTACGACTGCTTTTTCCCCCGCCTCGCGAGAGACGACGTCAGTCAAGGCTATCATCGCGCCGAGGGCGACGACGTTGGCGACGATTTCCCGGCCGACGTCTTCCTTGGCGGTTCGTATGATCGGAATCTTTACGATCTTGAAATTGCCCTCGGGAATGCGCAGGACAAAATCGGCGTCGAGCAGCAACAGGCCGCCCTCCTTGATGCCGTTGGCGTACTTGTCTGCGGCCTCCTGGGTCATGGCCAGACAGGCGTCGACGATGGTGGCCTTCGGGTAGTCGATGGGCCCTTCGGAAATGATGACTTCCGATTTGGAAGCGCCGCCGCGGGCTTCGGGGCCGTAGCTTTGGGACTGCACGGCGCTTTTGCCTTCGATAATGGTGGCGGCTTCGGCGAGAATAATGCCGGCGGTGATCAGCCCCTGACCGCCAGCGCCGGAAAAACGAATCTCATAACGTTCAGCCATGGTCGTTGCTCCTTATCGCGGGTGATCAGACAGCGCCCTGCGCCTTCTTGATCACTTCCTGGTACATTTCACAGTACTCTGGTTTATTTTCCTGGTAAAGGATCCCGGTGAGGACCTTTCCCTCGAGTTTCTCAGCCGGCATTTTGGCCGCAGCCTGAACCGGAACGGCAACATCCTTCAGCCGCTTCATCATGTCCACCACGGAGCGAAACTTGTTGCGGCGGCCGTAGGTCGTGGGGCAATCGTCGAGGACCTCGATAATCGCCATCCCCTTGTGCCGGATCCCTTCGGCGATCAGCTTGTCGATCTGGGTGGCATGGAAGGCCGTGGTACGGGCGACGAAGGTGGCCCCGGCGCCGATGGCAAGTTTGCTGATGTCGAAGATCGGGTCCGGATTTCCGTAAGGAGTCGTGGTGGCTTTGGCCCCGGTCGGGGTACAGGGGGAAAACTGACCCCCGGTCATGCCGTAGATGTAGTTGTTCATGATAACGTAGGTCATGTCGATATTGCGACGGCAGGCGTGGATGAAATGATTGCCGCCGATGGCGGTGCCGTCGCCGTCACCGCCGCAGACGATGACCGTCATTTCGGGATCGGCCATCTTGACACCCGTCGCGAAAGCGGCGGCGCGGCCGTGGGCGGTGTGCAGGGTACAGGCGTCGATGTAACCGGGGAGCCGGCTGGCGCAGCCGATGCCGGAGACAATGGCGGTCTTCTCCCGGGTCAGTTCACAGGCATCCATGGCCCTAATGAGGCCCTTCATAACGATGCCGTGCCCGCAGCCGGGGCACCAGATGTGCGGCAGTTTGCCGGGGCGGATCGATTTGTCGTAATCGTAAGCCATGGTTACAGGACCTCCTTAGCCTTGGCCATGATCTGGCCGGGATTGATCGGCTCTCCATCCACCCGATGAACACCAACGACCGGGCAGGCGCCGCGGGCTACACGCTCGACCTCAAAAATCATCTGGCCGAGGTTCATCTCGGGGACAACGATCGCCTTGGCCTGGCTGGCCAGTTCGGAGGTCCGTTTTTCGGGGAAGGGCCACAGGGTGATCGGCCGGAACAGGCCGGCCTTGATCCCCTCTTTGCGCAGTTCGTTCACCGCGTAACGGGCGCTGCGGGAGGTGGACCCATAGGCCCAGAAAATAACCTCGGCATCCTCGGTCAGATATTCCTCGTTCTTTTCGATATCGGCAATGTGGTCATCCACCTTGCTGAGCTGGCGGCGCTCTTCGGCGTCGACCAGGCTGGCTTTGGTGGTGGGGAACCCGTCGGGGGCCTTGTTCAGGCCGGTGACGTGGAATTTGAAGCCGGAGCCGAAGGCGGCAAGCGGCGGCACATCGCCGAACTGGGGATCGTATGGCATGTATTCGGCCGGGCTGACGGACGGCGGCGTGCGGTCGATCACCTCAATTTCGCCGGGCTCGGGGAATTCGATGCGCTCGCGCATGTGGCCGACGATTTCATCGTAGAGAACCTGGACCGGCATGCGATATTTTTCGGCCAGGTTGAAGGCACGGACCGTTTCGGTGAAAATCTCCTGGCAGGAGTTGGGGACCAGAGCGATGGCGGCATGGTCGCCGTGCGTTCCCCAGCGGGCCTGCATCACGTCCGACTGGCCCGGACCCGTCGGCATGCCGGTGGAAGGACCTCCGCGCATGACGTTGATGATGACGCAGGGGGTTTCGGCGATGCAGGCGTAGCCGATCAGTTCCTGCTTGAGGGAAACGCCGGGACCGGAGGTGGCGGTCAATGCCTTGAGTCCGGTCAGTGAGGCGCCGATCACCGACGCCATGGCGCCGATCTCGTCTTCCATCTGGATGAACTTGCCACCGATCTTCGGCAATTCGCCGGAAAGAACTTCGGCGACTTCGGTCGATGGGGTGATGGGGTAACCACCGAAGAACTTGCACCCGGCGTACAGCGCGCCTTGGGCACAGGCTTCGTTCCCCTGTAGCAGAGCAGCTTTTTTAGCCACGGTTTCTCTCCTCTAATAGCAAGTTATTTAGGATGAACCTTGATAGCAAAATCGGGGCAGCGCAGTTCGCACTGATTGCAGGCGATGCAGGCATCCGGGTTGGCCACCTTGACCACGAACAGATCCATTTCCAGAACCTTGGTCGGGCAGAACTCAACGCAGATGCTGCACCCTTTGCAGTATCTGTCGATCACTTCGATGTCGGCTTTGGGACCGCTCATTCCGGGAAATCTCCTTTGCTTAGGGATAGGCTGCGGCCAGATCGAGGCAACAGCGGCGGAATCCTAACATAAATGGCCGATTTGTTCCACAATTAATTTTGTTTACCATATATGGTGTCGGCGGCAGATAAAAGTTCGAATTTTTATAGCAAAGAAGGGCAATGTCGCCATTGCCCTTCTTTGGATTCAAACCATTTCGGGCAATGTTTTACAGCAGGCCCATCTTCTCCAGATCCGCGATCAGGCCTTTGACGGCTTTGACCGAGTTGTCCATGAGCGCCTGCTCCGTCGCGTCGAGCTTGAATTCAATGACCTTCTCAACGCCGCCGGCGCCGAGGACGCAGGGGACGCCGACGTAGTAGCCGTCGACACCGAACTCACCGGTGAGCTTGGCGCAGGTCGGCAGGACCCGTTTCTGGTCCTTGAGGATCGATTCGGCCATGGCGATGGCGGAGGAGGCCGGGCTGTAGAATGCGCTGCCGGTCTTGAGCAGGCCAACGACTTCGCCGCCGGCCTTCTTGGTGCGCTCGACCATGGCGGTCATGACCTCTT
>Ga0055480_10000693_pt1 | contig 12912 bp, 13 predicted proteins | sample Muzzi_PWB_D2_FD_57935 | JGI IMG/M metagenome (GOLD analysis project Ga0055480, IMG submission 57935) | Wetland microbial communities from San Francisco Bay, California, USA, that impact long-term carbon sequestration - Muzzi_PWB_D2 | ecosystem: Environmental > Aquatic > Marine > Wetlands ... | reverse complement strand
CAGGGAATGGTAGCGGGTCGCATCGAAGGGGTTGGACAGGCCCTTGAACAAACCTGCGTCTGCATGGTGCACCGGGCTGGTCTTCCCGTGCATCAGCCGATCGGCACGGACGATGTTGCCGCCGAAGGCGGCGCCGATCGATTGATGCCCGAGGCAGACGCCGAGGATAGGGAGCTTCCCGGCAAGCTTCTGGATGGCTTCGACAGAAATCCCGGCCTCGGCCGGCGAACAGGGTCCGGGCGAGATGACCAGCCGCCGGGGGTTCCGGGCGGCGATCTCGGCAACGGAAATCTTGTCGTTGCGCACGACCTCCACCTCTTCCCCCAGCTCCCGCAGGTACTGCACCAGGTTATAAGTGAAGGAGTCGTAATTATCGAGCATCAACAGCATACAGGCATCCCGCGCGGCGTCGGGCCGCGAGACCTTTGATCGTCCTATTTTTTCCTTCCCGGAGGGGAAGGACCTTCAATCCAGCCCATTCCGGGCCAGGGAAATAGCCTTGACCACCCCCTGCGCCTTGTTCAGGGTTTCCTGATATTCGGTTTCCGGCACCGAATCGGCCACGATTCCGGCGCCGGCCTGAAGATAGAGCCGGTCATCCTGAACCACCAGGGTGCGGATGGCGATGGCCATATCCATGTTGCCGGAAAACGAGAAGTACCCCACGGCCCCGCCATAAATCTCCCGGCGGCTCGGCTCCAGTTCGTCGATAATCTCCATGGCCCTTATTTTCGGGGCCCCGGAGAGGGTGCCCGCCGGGAAGGTGGCGCGAAATACATCGACGGCGTCTTTTTGTTCCGCAAGTTCACCGACGACGTTGGAGACGATGTGCATAACATGGGAATACCTCTCGATCACCATCAATTCGGTGACTTCAACCGACCCTGTCCGGCAGACCCGGCCCAGATCGTTTCGACCCAGATCGACCAGCATGATGTGTTCCGCCAATTCCTTGGGGTCGGCGAGCAGGTCCCGTTCCAGCGACTGGTCCTCCTCCGGCGTCGCCCCCCGGGGCCGGGTTCCGGCGATGGGCCGGACTTCGACCCGGCTTCCTTCCTTGCGAACCAGCACTTCGGGCGAAGCCCCGATCACCAGGGTCGGTCCAAACCGCAGAAAAAACATATAGGGGGAGGGATTGACGGTCCGCAGCGCCCGGTAAATGTCAAAGGGATCGGTATCCAGCGCACCGGAAAAACGCTGCGAGAGGACCACTTGTATCACATCTCCTGCGCGCACGTATTCTTTGCACCGCTCCACCGCCCTCTTGAATTCCTCGCGACTGAAATTGGGGGCCAGGCCCATTTCCCCATCCAAGAGAGGACGGGTCGCGGCAGAAGGCGGCAGCGGTCCCCGCAGCCGGGCAATGAGGGTTTCGATTTCTTCCAGCGCCCGGTCATAGGCTGCGGTCCGGTCATCACCTTCCTTAAGGTGGACATTGCTCACCACCTTCACGGTTTGCCGGGCGTTGTCGAAAATCAGCAGCCGTTCCGTCAGCAGGAAGCAGGCATCCCAGGTGCCGATCTCCCGATGGTTATTGTCGGGCAGGTCCTCGATAAAGCGAACCATGTCATAGCCCAGATACCCGACGGCGCCGCCGAAAAACCGCGGCAGGCCGGGCAGTTCGACAGGCCGAAAAGGAGACAAAAATCGCTGCAGTTCCGCCAGAGGATCATCGGTGGCACCGCCATCCACCACCTGGTTCCCTTGGAGAATTTCAAAAAAACGGTCCCGGCAGCGGAAAACCCGCCCCGGCCCGCTTCCCAAAAAGGTATAACGGCCCCACTTTTCTCCTCCCTCGATACTTTCCAGCAGAAAAGAGGTCGTGCCGTCATCGATTTTGCGAAATGCGGAGACCGGCGTTTCCATATCGGCCAGGATTTCCCGGCAAACCGGAATCAGGTTCCCCTGCTCGGCCAATCTGGAAAATTCTGTGCGGGAGGGAAAAATCATCGGGTTTCTGAAACCGTGACGTCGAGTTTGAAGTCGGGTTTGAAAATGAGGCACTGTAGCATGCAGGCGCCGAAACCGTCAAGGCACTGAAAAGACTCTGAGGCCCGGTTCAAAGACAGGGACGGATGAGCCTATTCGGCAAGACCGGCGAGCGGAGACGAGCTTCGTGCTTCCGGTCAAGACGGATATTATTCATCCCGCAGGAAGACCGCCGGTTTCTGCCCCAATCCTCTCCAGGTCCCCAGCAGACCAAGGACAAGAGTCGCGACAATGCCGATGGCAAGGGTCGCCAGAACTGCGCCGGGAGAGAAACGAAATTCGGTGCCCATCAACCCTTCGAGAATGCCGAAGGCCGCCCAACTCCCCGCTGCGGCGCTGACCAGGCCGGCGGCCAGGCCGAGGAACAGAAACTCCAGGCCGAACGCCGCCAGTAGGTCGCGCCGGGTGGCCCCGCAGACCTTGCAGATGACCGCATCATGGATGCGCCGGTGTTGGTCGGATGAGATTGCCCCGGCCAGCACCAGAAAACCGCTTATCAGAACCAGTACGGTAACGGCGCGGAATACTCCGCCAATCCGGCCGAGGGTTCGGGAGACGTTGGCCAGTACTTCCCTTACCCCGATGGCCGAAATATTGCCAAACCGGTTGGTGACCTCGCGCAGGACCTCGTTTTCTCCGCCCGGTGGGACGTAAACCGTGGCGATAAAAGTCTGGGGCGCCTTTTCGAGAGCGCCCGGAGAGAACAAAAGAGCAAAATTGAGGGCCAGGGTCGACCAATCAACCTGCCGCAGGCTGGCGATTTCGGCCGTCAGATTCCGTCCCAGGATGTTCACAGTCAGGGTGTCCCCCACGCGGACGCCAAATCCGCGGGCGATATCCTCCGTGATCGACAACAGCAGTGGCCCCTCGTAGTCGGCCGGCCACCATTTTCCAGCCACTAGGGCGGTGCCGGCCGGAAGTTGGGCGGCATAACTCAGGAACCGGTCGCCGCGAACAGCCCACTGCACGTCCGGAGCAATGATCGCCTGGTCGACGGGAACCCCTTTGATGGCCACAATCCTGCCACGCAGGGTTGGATAACGTTCGGTTCTGGAAACGCCGGGGAGGGAATGGACCCGTGACTCGAACTCCTCGACCTGGTCCGGTTGCAGATCCAGAAAAAAGAAGGCCGGTGCTTCCACGGGGATCGTTTCCTCAACCATTCTGGTGAGATTGACCTGCACCAGGACGACCATGACCAGAGCCGTCAGACCAAGACCCAATGAAAAGATCGTGCTGCCGGCGGGCGAATCGTGTCGGCAGATATTGGTCAGGGCAAGCCTGATCCTGGGGCGGGAGGGACGGGGTAACCGTTGAGCGCCGTAAACGATCCATTTGGACAGACAGTAGAAGGTTGCGAAACAGGCCCCTGCGCCGGATAGAAACCAGAGAGCCAGGCGGCGGTCGCTGCTGGTGAAGATGGCAAAAAGGGCCAAACCTGCCGAGGCCAGGACGATGGCGGCCCAAATTCCGGAGCCCGGCGACTGCCACCAATCTTCCCTATACCCCCGGAAAAGAACCGCAGGGGGCACCCGCCGGGCTGTTCCCAGGGCCTTGAGAGAAAATATTAACGCGATAAGGAGTCCAAAAAGCCCTGCCTCCACCAAGGGCCAGGGGTAAAATCCCGGTTGCAATGGTATCGGCAGATGGCGGCCAGCCGTTTTGACCAACAGCCAGGGAAGCGCGCCCCCTGCCGCCAATCCGCCGGCGGCACCGGCGGCGCCCAGAATTAAGACCTGCAAAAGATACCCGGCGAATACCAGCCGTCCCGTGGCTCCGACACATTTCATGACTGCGATATGATACAGTTTCCCCCGCAGGTAGCCTCTCACCGCACCGGCAACCCCCAGCCCCCCGACCAGGAGAGTGCAGAGGCCGACCAGAGTCAGATTCAGGGACATGCGATCCAAGACCCTGCGAACCCGCGGCGCGGCCTTCTCCCAGGTCCGAACCCGCCAACCGGCTTCCGGAAAAGCGGCCCCCAGTTCTTCCCGAACCTGTTCGGCGGAATGACCGGCCGCCAATCGCAAACGGTACCCGTAGGTCACCAGACTCCCCGGCTGCAGCAGCCCGGTGGCCGCCAGGGCATCCCGGCCCAGCAACAAGCGCGGCCCCAGAGTAAATGCCCGAAGAGTCCGGTCCGGTTCGGTAGTGACGACCCCCCCGATCCGCATTCGGGCATTTCCGACCTGAAAAAGATCCCCCTCCTTGATATCCAACCGCTGCAGCAGAGAGGCTTCGGCCAGCACATTGAAGGTGCCGTCGCCATTCTGGGAAAGAACGTCCGCGAGGGCTCGGGGAGGATCGATTCCCAATTTTCCGTAAAACGGATAGAGCTCGTCTACTGCTTTCAGCTCCACCAGGACCGGTCGGTTTTTTGAAACCGCCCTGGCCATGGCCCGCATTTCGACTATTTCGGAAACTTGTCCGCGCCCCAGCAGAAACCGCCTCTGGTCCGAGGACAATTCCCGGTACACCAGACGGATTTCGAGATCGCCGCCGAGCAGCGCCCGGGCGTCGCTGAGAAGGCCCTGGCGGGCGGCCGCAGAAAAAGATCCGACCGCCGCGATGGCAAATACTCCCAGGAACAAACATCCCAGAAAAACCCCGAAGCCACGAAACCCGGTACGTAATTCACGTCTGGCCAGGTGCCAGGACTGGGTGAAAAGGGGGATTTTCATGAGGGGCGAAAGGGCGAAATCTCCTGCAGCCGGCCGTCGATCATCCGCAAGTGCCGGGCGCAACGCGCCGTCAGGGTTTCGTCGTGAGTGACAAGGACGAGGGTCGTGCTGTTTTCGGCCTGCATGGTAAAGAGCTGGTCCATGACCCGTTCCCCGGTATCACGATCGAGGTTGCCGGTCGGCTCGTCGGCCAGGATCAGAGATGGGCGGGCCACAAAGGCTCTGGCCAGAGCCACCCGCTGCTGTTCCCCACCGGAGAGCTGGCCGGGAAAATGCCGGCACCGGTCAAGGAGGCCGACGGCCTCAAGGGCGCTTTTTGCCAGGGGCTGAGCCTTGCTGTTCCCGGCGAATTCCAGCGGCAGGGCAACATTTTCCTCCGCGGTCATGGATGAAATCAGATGAAAGCCCTGAAAGACGATGCCGATATGGCGGCGGCGAAATTGGGCCAGACCGTCTTCATCCAGACCGGAAAAATCGACCCCTGCCACCCGGATGGTGCCTGCGGTCGGAGATTCCAGCCCGGACATCGCCATCAGCAGAGTTGTTTTTCCCGCCCCGGACGGTCCGGCGATGCTGATTGTTTCGCCCCGCCCGAGGGCCAGGTCAATGCCGCGCAGAATATTGACCCGGCCGCCGCCGCCGATTAGACTCAAATGGAGATTCTTGACTTCGACCATGGTTGCTCCATGCAAGCGTTGTTTAAAAAATATCTGGTCTTAAGTTTCTGTCTTCTGGTCTGGAGTTCCCCGGTACTGGCGAATGGAAACCGAGAGCCGTTCCGCATTACGGTCCTCGGTGACAGCCTCAGTGCCGGTTACGGACTGGAGGCCGCCGAAGCTTTCCCGGCGCGCCTTGAGGATACCCTGCGGTCATCCGGCCTCGATATCCGAGTCATCAACGCCGGGGTCTCGGGCGATACGACCGCCGGCGGTCTTTCCCGCCTGGAATGGGCCCTGGCCGACGACCCGGATTTGGTGATTGTCGAGCTGGGGGGCAACGATGCCCTGAGGGGACTCGATCCGGACCAGACCGCCGCCAATCTGGACGCAATCATGAAACACCTGATGGACCGCGACGTCCAGCCCATCCTGGCCGGGATGCGCGCGCCCCGCAATCTCGGTGTAGATTATTATAACAAGTTCGATCGTATCTACCCGCAATTGGCCGCCCGTTACGACATTCCTTATTACCCCTTCTTTCTGGAGGGGGTGGCCGGACATCCAGAGCTTAACCTGGCCGATGGAATTCATCCCAATCCCGACGGTGTCGCTGAAATCGTCCGCCGCATCCTGCCGCTGATTCAGAGAGCCGTCCCTTCCACCGACCCAGACCGACTCAAGGTCAAAACCCCCTAGCCAACCGGGAACTGTCCGAGGGCAGGAACGATTCCTGCTCACGTCAGGCCACTTCGCCTTCAGAAAAAGGATCGGGGCAAACGAACCGAAGGGTGTTCGTCTGCCCCGAAAATGTCCTGGCTGGCGAGAAACTCAATGCCTATCGATATGCTAAAAAACTTGGTATCCCCATTCTGATATTAAATGTCCGGATGCCGGGCCGCCGAAATCCCGGGGCAAAAGACCGGGCCGAAAAATCCCCGGTTGGCGGGGATGCCGACAACGCCGCGAACAGCCTTTATCGTCAGCCCTAAAAATGGTGGGTCCAGCGCAAATTCAGCCGATACCCATCGGGATGATTCTTCGCCTCGGTTTCAAAATAGGCATTGAAGAAAATATGATCATCCTGCGAAAAATGGTAGACCATGCCGGGCCCGATCCCAAAAACCCTTTCTTTCTGCCCTTCAACATCGTCGCCGTTGGCTTCGAAATCGGTGGTCTGTTTCAGAAAAAACCCATTGATTCCGACCCGCAGGCGGTGCGGCAGGATCTCGTAGGCCGTAGCGAAATTGGCGTGAAATGCCTGCCCGGCACGAGTGTCGTCGAGCCCGCCGCCGGGATTGTCGTTTTTCGCATTCCAGAGGTAATGCAGGCGCCATGAGGCCGTCCATTGAGGGGTCAAAAACAGGGTTCCCGCCCAGTAGGGATCGAATGAGAAAAAGTTGCTTCCCTGATTGAGTTGTTTGTCGTTGTCATATTTTCCGGTGGGAAAGATCATCTGCAACTCGATCCGGTGCATTAAAAGCGGGCCGTTTCTTCCCATGATCGGATCCCATTGGATATAGGGGCCGACCAACAAATCCCCGAACCCGGTGCCATTGTCCTTGAGTCCCAGGTTGTTCTCGTCAATATCGAGAGAGACCAAGGGGAGGATGACGTCCAGGCCCCACTTCCCGCCAAAAAGAACCGCCGTGTTCGACTGGTAGATGACCTGGGTCAAACTGATCCAGCCTTTGAACTCGGTGTCATCTCCGAGGGGAAGTTTCCGACCGTCGTCATCGGCAAATTTGTCGGCCGAATAATATTGAACGTATTCCTGAAAATAAAACCCAGGGCCGGCCGGAGGGCCCCCGTCGAGGAAGCTGGTAAAGCCCAAATTCAAGGCCGGAAGATCGTATCCCCAGGCCTGGGTACTGAGGAATAACCCCGCCAGAACTCCCCAAACCGCAACCTTCATGCATCTTCGGATCATGGCATTTTCTCCTTCTCAACATAAATGGTGCATACCAAAAAATGGAAATTTATTTATAGCAGGAGCCAAAACCTAAGTAAATTCAAATATAAACGGGGCGGATTCGCCACCTGGAGGAACTCGGGAGGCAAGGATATTGGGCCTGGTGTTTCAAGTCCAGTCTTCGAGCCCTTCCTGCTGCTTATTTTTGAATATTGCCCGCCCCGCGGCAAACAAAGGCGACCCTATCATCAGCTGTCCGAGACGGCCGGATCCCTTTTTCCGCCGGACCGAAAAAATGCCCGGCGAAAAGAAACAGGACCCTGCCTTATAAATCCGGCAATCGTGCCAGAAACCACCTGACCTCGAATGGCTTCGGCAGGAATGATTACCTGAGAGGATGACGATGAAGTTCACCCCTAGAAGGAGGATAGATCCGGAGCAAGGTGCCCGGTAAGGACCATGCCCATTAAAATCGGCATGGCCAGGTAGGCGAGATAAAGGTTACAGGGTTGACAATAGGGCCAGGCCCGGTCTGTCAGGATTTCACCGCAATAGCGGCACCGCAGATGTTCCACTTGAGCCATGGATTTGCTGCCCTTCTCCCTCCATGGCCTCCTTTGGTCCAATTTCATCAAAAGCGCCAAGACCTTCCAATTTTCGGTCTGGCAACCTGTCTATATGTGAACTTTACTACTTTTCCCTCCAATCGAGGATTTATCCGGAACGGCGGTGCCGGTATTTTACCCCCTGCCATTACCTCGGGAGCTTGGCGGATCACTTCGGTCAGTTTGGTCCCGAGAGATCCGATAAAAGGTTCCAAAAGAAATTTTCAAGAACCCGACCGGCCGATCAGATCCTTGGTCGGTCAATCTCTCGCAGCCACCATCGGGCCAGCCCGGCGGTGATCACAACGGCCAACAACAGGCGGATGCCGAGCATCTCCCAGCCGTTCCCTCCGATGGCCACAAAGATCAGGGTATCTTCCACTACGGCGTGACAGGTCCCCAGGAACAGCCCCATCAAAAACAGTTCAGCCGAAGGGAGACGCTTTTCCTGGGTCACGCGGATAATAATGCCCGCTCCATAGGCAATCCCCAGAAATATCCCGGTAAATAGCGGCAGTGCTGCCTGGGGCGACAGCCCCATCCCGCGCATGACCGGATCGCTGAATCGGCCGGCGCGGCGAAATATAGGCATATAGCGAAGCAGTTCAAAGAGAACGACCAGGGGTACGATAATCAGTGTCAGCTTGATCGCCAGAAGGACCGCCCCCCAGAGGGCCGGAAGCAGGATCGTCGTCAATTTCCTCCTCCCCGAGATAAGAATCTGAACAGGAATCCGGCCAAAACCGCAATAAAGAGCCTGGCCATAGTCAGCCGTCCGCCCCGGGCTCCGGTGCTTTTGAGCACCCCACCCTCCAGTAGCAGGTTGTGCGCAATCCCCATCATCAATCCGCATTGGGTCACTTGCCATGCCGAAAGTTCCAGGGGAACCAGAATGGCAATCGCGGCATACAGGTTCAGCACCCAAGCGGCCAGAAAGGCCAACGCCGCTTCTCCTGGAAGGCCGAACAATCCCATGGCCGGAGCGAACCAGCGGCTCATGGTTTGCAACAGAGGGGTGCCCTTGATAAGTTCGACAAGAATATAAAGCGGGATGACGAATCGGACCAGTTTCCAGGAGGTCTTGAAACCTGAAGCAAGGCCGGTTTTCAGACGCGTGGCGAAATCGGGAATTTCATTTTCCTGCATGACGTGAAGATAAGGGAGGCGAGGAACACTGTCAATGGCGGATATTGCCCGAAAAATCAGAAAATCAATCGGGTCCTTACTCTCAGATTTCCAATCGGCCAGAGTTAGGCGGATTCGGGAGCAGGTAGAATGTCGACATTCAAAGGTGTCATATATTGTCCAGGGCCTCGTTCAGCCTTTCACCTGAATGTCATGGGCCGAATGCCAAAAAAAAAGCAGGGTAAACGATACCCTGCTTGTTAATTTAATTGATGGCGGCGACTATCGTAGTCTATTCCTTGTTTGCTTCTTCCTCTGCAGCAGGTTCCTTCGAACTATCCACCCCAGCCTGATCGGATTCAGCCGTGGCAGGGGCCTCGACGGTTTCTTCCGGACTGGATGAACTTTCTTCCGCCGCTGTTTCTTCGGTAGCGGTCTCCTTGACCTCGACGGTTTCGGAAACTTCCTCGGAGGCCGATTTTGCCTTGTTTTCTTTAGGGGCCGCAGGAGCCTCTTTTTTGGCGGGCTTCGCTGCAACTGGTGCCTTCTTTTTGGTTTTCGGCTTAAATTCCTCTTCGACCAGTTCGATTCTGGACAAAGCCGCCTTATCCCCTTCCCTCAGTCCCAGCTTGATGATCCGCGTATAACCGCCGGGCCGTTCCAGATACCGGGGTGCAACGCGATCGAAAAGTTTCGTCAGGGTTTTTTGATCGCGAAGAACCGTCGCCGCCTGCCGGCGGGCATGAAGGTCTCCCCGCTTGCCGAGGGTAATCAGCTTTTCGGCGACCTTGCGCAGTTCCTTGGCGCGGGCATCGGTAGTGGTAATCTTCTCATGCTCGAAGAGAGAGGTCACCATATTGCGCAGCATGGCTTTACGATGGCTGGAATTGCGGCCGAGACTTTTTCCGGATTTATTATGACGCATGGTACCGTTATCCTTTCTTGATCTGCCTTATATCAGGATCAATCTTCCTCCTGCCCCTTCTGAATCAGTTTCATGTATTCGGGGTCAGGGAAATTGTCCAATTTCATGCCCAGCGACAGGCCCATATCGGCCAGGATATCCTTGATTTCGTTGAGCGATTTGCGGCCGAAATTCTGGGTCTTGAGCATTTCAGCCTCGCTTCTCTGGACCAGATCGCCAATAAGGCGGATATCGGCATTCTTCAAACAATTGGCGCTGCGGACGGAGAGTTCGAGTTCATCCACACTGCGGTACAGGTTTTCGTTGATCTTGCGGCTCTCTTCGTCCCCATCCTCATCGACCGGCTCGAAAGCCTCATCGAAATTAATGAAAATCTGCAGCTGTTCCTTGAGGATTTTGGCGGCATAGGCGACAGCATCATCAGGCTTGACGCTCCCATCGGTCCAAACTTCCAGGGTCAGCTTGTCGTAGTCGGTGATTTGCCCGACGCGGGCGTTAGTGACCGCGAAATTGACCTTTTTGATCGGAGAGAAGATGGCGTCCATGGGAACGGTGCTGACGGGAGCTTTTTCATCCCGGTTCCGTTCGGCGGGGACATAGCCCTTCCCGGAGGCGACCACCAGGTCCATTTCGACATCGGCTTCTTTCCCACAGGTGGCGATATGATGATCCGGGTTGAGAATTTCGACATGGGCGTCGGTGATAATGTCCCCGGCCTTGATTTCCCCCGCCCCCTTCTTAACGATCCGGATGTTGCGCCGTTCATGACCGTGAAGTTTGACCAGAACCCCCTTGAGGTTCAGGATGATATCGGTCATATCCTCGGTAACGCCGGGGACGGTTGAGAATTCATGCAAAACGCCCTTGGCCCGGACCGAGACAATAGCTGCTCCCTGCAGTGAAGAGAGCAGAACCCGCCGCAGAGAGTTTCCCAGGGTCGTGCCGAAACCCCGTTCAAACGGCTCGGCAAAAAACTTGCCATAGGTATCGGAAAGAAGATCGGGGTCGATCTGGAGGCGCTTGGGTTTGATCAAATCTCTCCAGTTCTTGTACATGCGGATCCTCCAAGAATAAGGTTGATGCTATCTGAATTTCCGATGATGCAGACCCGATTACTTGGAGTAAAGCTCCACGATGAGCTGCTCCTGGAAGGCGGGGGTGTTCATCTCTTCCCGCACCGGCAGGGTCTTGAGAACCGCCTTGAAGGCTTTCCGGTCAAGTTCGACCCAGGAGGGAATCCCCCGGCGCATGACGCCATCGAGGGCTTCATTGATCCGGGCCACTTTCTGGCTTTTCTCCCGCAATTCAACCACATCCCCAGGGCGAACCTGATAGGAAGGAATGTTTACTTTGCGGCCGTTGACCTGAAAGTGAGCATGCCTAACCAAACATCGTGCTTCGGCTCTCGAGGTGCCGAAACCGGCTCGGTAAACCACGCTGTCAAGCCGTCGTTCAAGAAGGATCAGCAGGTTTTCGCCGGTCACCCCTTTCATCCGATCGGCCATTCCAAAATAGGATCGGAATTGTTTTTCCAGCAGACCGTAAGTTCGTTTGACCCGCTGTTTTTCACGCAACTGGGTGCCGTAGTCGGAAACTTTAATCCGCCCCTGGCCGTGCTGGCCGGGCGCATAATTGCGCCGCTCCACGCCGCATTTTTCGGTGTGGCAGCGATCGCCTTTGAGAAACAGCTTCATGTTCTCCCGCCGGCACAGGCGGCAGACGGAACCAGTGTATCGTGCCAAGGTACGACCTCCTTCTGAGGTTAGACTCTGCGGCGCTTGGGCGGCCGACAGCCATTATGTGGAATCGGGGTAACGTCTTTGATGAGGGTAATATTCAGCCCAGCATTAGACAGCGCCCGCAAGGCAGATTCCCGGCCCGACCCAGGACCCTTGACCCGGACTTCGACACTTCGCATGCCATGATCCTGGGCCTTTTTGGCGGCTGTTTCTGCCGCAATCTGGGCGGCAAACGGGGTGCTCTTACGGGAGCCCTTGAAGCCGCTGCCCCCCGCTGTGGCCCAGGAGATCACGTTGCCGACCGGATCGGTAATGGTCACGATCGTGTTGTTGAAAGTCGCCTGGATATGCGCTACGCCGTGGGCGACATTCTTCTTTTCGACTTTCTTCCTGACGGTTCTTTTGCCCGGCTTTGCCATTGTTCCTCCGTTTACTTCTTCTTACCGGCCACGGTCTTGCGCGGCCCTTTACGGGTCCGGGCATTGGTTTTGGTTTTTTGCCCGCGCACCGGCAGCCCTCTGCGGTGACGAAGCCCCCGATAACAACCCAGATCCATGAGCCGTTTAATGTTCATGGTAATGTCCCGCCGCAAATCACCTTCAACCTTAAACCCGCGGTCAAGAACGTCTCTGATTTTGGCAACTTCAGCCTCAGTCAGATCGTCGGAGCGGGTGTTGAAGTCAACTCCGGCCTGGGCCAGGATTTTCTGGGACGAGGAACGACCGATGCCATAAATATAGGTGAGGGCCACCTCGATCCGTTTGTTCCGCGGCAAATCGATTCCAGCGATACGTGCCAATGTCCATTCCTCCCGAAGCGGTTATCCCTGCCGCTGTTTGTGCTTGGGGTTTTCACAAATAATCCGGACCACCCCTTTGCGTTTAATCACCTTGCACTTGTCGCACATGGTTTTTACCGAAGATCGGACTTTCATGGTTCTTTCCCCTGTCTACATGCGAACGGAAAATACGAATTTCCGCCTGGACTGTTTTCCAATAAATTCAGAGCCGGGTCAGTACCTCCACCCCATTTTCTGTCAGGGCGACGGTATGCTCAAAATGGGCTGAAGGGAGCCCGTCGACGGTCACCGCCGTCCAGCCATCTTCCAGGATGACAACTCCCGGTTCACCTGCGTTAATCATTGGTTCGACCGCCAGGGTCATGCCCGTCTTGAGTAATGGCCCTAGCCCGGGAGGTCCAAAGTTGGGAACTTGGGGGGATTCATGCAGCTTTCGGCCGATTCCATGCCCAACAAACTCACGGACGACGCTGAACCCCTC
>Ga0055480_10000692_pt1 | contig 12926 bp, 8 predicted proteins | sample Muzzi_PWB_D2_FD_57935 | JGI IMG/M metagenome (GOLD analysis project Ga0055480, IMG submission 57935) | Wetland microbial communities from San Francisco Bay, California, USA, that impact long-term carbon sequestration - Muzzi_PWB_D2 | ecosystem: Environmental > Aquatic > Marine > Wetlands ... | reverse complement strand
ACGATGCCGGCGCGCATTCGACGTGTGACCAGGACGGGTTCGCGTGTGAGTGCTGTATCCCCAACGACGAGCCCGGCGTAAACGGCAATCCCTTCTGCTTCGAAGGCGCCACTTGCTGTTCGAACGGCGAATGGAAGTGCAACAACTACTCTACGAACTCGACCTGTGACGAGGACGGTGTGGTTTGTCATTGTTGCGACCCCGATGAGGAGCCCGGCACGAATTGCAATCCAATCTGCATCGAAGGGGCAACCTGCTGCTGGGACGGCGAGTGGCGGTGCAATGACGCCGGCGCTCACTCGACTTGTATAGCCGATGGCGACGTCTGCGAGTGCTGCGACCCGGACACCGAACCATGCACACCCGGCAATCCCTTCTGCTGCATCTATGGCCATACCTGCTGCGCCGACGGGGTCTGGCGATGCAACGCCTACGGCGGCGGCACTACGTGCAACGAAGACAGTGAGGTTTGCGGCAAGGTGTGCGGCGGCATCCAGGGCGTTCCGTGCGATGCCGGCGAGTTCTGCAAACTCGATGTCGGTGAGTGCTGTTGCGACTTCCAGGGCGTTTGCACGCCCATCCCGTCGGTTTGCACTTTGGAATACGACCCGGTTTGCGGGTGCGACGGCGTGACCTATGGCAACCCCTGCGTAGCCGAGATGGCAGGTGTCTCGATCGATCACTGCGGCCCCTGTGCGTCCTAGGCATAGGCTGAAAAGGCCGCCTGCGGCGCGACCTGGTGTGAATCCCGCGCCGCAAACTGCGTTTGCATGCGGGTCTTTGACCATACCCCTCCATGGCTCAGAGGCCCGTATGCTATGCGCCATCCAGAGATGCCCACTGCGTTCAAAACCGTTTGCGGCGACCGCCACATGTCATTCGTGACGCCTGGTGGTTTGAGCGGCTGAGGCCCGTCGTCCGTATCGGCGACCGTCGGCCGCGATAAGCTCCTGTCGCACCATCGGCCTGACGATGCGTCGCACGTGAGTTACTGGGTGACATGGGCCAGCAAGTTTGCCGTCCAATGCACTCCATCGGCGGCGCCGCGGCTCACCACTAGCCTTCAACCCGCGTGCTTCATGTCGCGATATACTCGCAGCCGAACAACTCGTGCGATCGCTTACTTGCCGGGGGTCGGCAGCGGAATACTCGTATAGAGCGATCGAAGAAACTTCGTTGCCTCTTCGGGACCTCTCTCACGCGATGCAGCACATGGCCCCGCGACCGTACCGACCACCCATCGCGGCCGGCATTCGCCGGGCCTCCACAACCACCGGCGCTGTTGGTCAGATACGAGGCACGACATCAATTTGGCTCAAAACTGCAGGGAGTACAATCGACATCTGATGGGAGGCAGTCGCTTACTCAGTCCGCTCCGCCATGTGAGGATTTTCGAGAATCAACTTCTTGGTGTAGACTGTGCAGTCTACACTATGATATCTACACTCACTTACCTACATTGCACTGCGGATGCTGGAAGCCACTATCGCTCTTGGCACTCTTGTTTTCCCACAAACGAGAAAATGCTCTACATGGCCGCCTATTACTGAGATACTTTATTAATTCCGCTATGATGGTGTGCATACGCACAGGTGCGATTTAGGTTCCATCCTGACAAAATTCACTAATTCGCGAGAAAACCTCTTGCGTATCCACTACCCTGTTGTTAACTTATGTGACGCTAGTGTTACCGAATAGGGCCGGTCCGCTGGTGATCTCCTATCAGTCTTGTGCGTTGTTTCAGATCTTAACAAGCGTTTGAAATATTGTAGAGAGGAGTGCAGAAATGATCAGGGCGAGAGCTGTATGGCATGGCGCGCGTCGAGGAGGCTGTCCGTTCGCGCTTGGGGTACTGCTGACAATGTTCTACTCCACCGAAGCGCTGGCGACGAACCACGTCGTGCAGGCCGACGAGGTGTGTGGCGGAATCAACGGGAACTCCCAGGCCCAGTACATAGAGATTAAGTCCCTTCTCGGTCAGAATCGCTGGGGGCCGCAAGGTTTGGAGACGGAATCCCGTGCGATGCTCACGTTTTCCGACTCGACGGGCGCCCTGGTGGGAACGTTTGAGTTCCCTTCCGATCCCCCGCAAATTCCGGGCACCCAGGATCCGCAAACGCCCAATCATTTTTCGGCGCTGATCGCAACCGCTGAAGCCGCAGCGCTACCCGGCTTTCCCACGCCGGATTTCACGATCAATCGCTTGATCATCCCCCAGGCCGGCAAGGTCTGTTTTAAGAACAACCCGAACAATCCTAACGCATTTTTTGTGACCATTTGCGTTTCGTATGGCGACAACGTCAATCCCGACTTCAACATCGGCAGGCTGCCGTTTGTCGGCGACACGGAGGGCGCCGGCCCCCCGGCGCCGGCTCTCCCCACAACGACGACTGCCGCGCAGATCAACGTGCAGAGCCTGAAGCGCGTCTCTGGTTTCGGTTGCACGGGAGACTTTTGCCATACGAACGCTGACTTCGACATCGGCGATATGGACCCGCGGAACTCGCAGGGCCAGACCCTTACCATTCCGGCGGATCCGCTCGCGGACCAGGGGTTGCCTCTGTTCGCCCGCGAAGCTTTCGAAGGCAATTCCCGAAACTGCGCTTCCTGCCACAAGGTCAGCGACGTGGTGGGTGCGCCGGTACTTACGCGCAATGAGGCCGGCGGGATCTCGCCGCAGATGATCCAGGATTTATTTGCCGTCGACCCGCTCGATCCGCTCTTCATTGCGGAGAATGATCCCGCCTTGGCGGGGCTTGAGCTCCCGTGCCTGATGCGCACCGGCGACGGAGGAAATGCCGGAACCAACCGTGGCCTGATCCTGGAGAACATCTGCGGCTTCGGCGTACTGCCATTCTTCAGGGAGCCGGTCCACATCATCAACGTCAAGTTCAGCGGGCCATTCGGGCACAACGATCAGGTGCCCAATCTCCAGGAGTTTTCACGCGGCGCCGTCCAGCAGCACTTCCCGAAGTTCATCGGCCCTGGGAATCCGCGCAACTTCGACCCGTCGGCGGGCCCCATCGCGGCTCGAATCCCGAACGAGGCGGAAGTCGTGGCCATGGAGGCCTTCATGAACTCGGTGCGACTGCCATCGGACCTGCCGGACAGCTTCAGCATTGGGCAACGCGACGCCGAAATCGACCGGATGGTCGCTGCTTCGGTGGAATGCCGCGGTGCGAATCAGGTGCAGGTTGACACTGGCCGATCGCTCTTTTTCGGCACCGCAAAGTGCTTCTTCTGCCACGTCAATCAGGTCCTGGCCGGTCCCACGTTCGACACCGGCGTCGTGGACCTTGCGGTCAACCAGGACGACGGTTGCAACGTCCCGCCTTCCGATCCTCAAGATGCCCTCAATTTTGACGGCGACTGTGCCGGTGGGCGCGGTTTCTTTGCGGCGCCTCCGCTGTTTGGAATCGCCTTGACTGCACCGTTTATGCACGCCAACGAGCGCGGCCTGGACGAGGACAATCCGACGGCCGCACTGCACGACGCGGTCAATTTCTACAACAGCAACGAATTCAATAATTCGAACGGCGGCATCGGGGTCGGCGGCATCAGCCTGACGGCGGCTGAGGTTGATGCCATCACGGCATTCCTGGAGGCGCTGCAGGAGCCGATCGAGTGTGGTGGTGCGTGCTGTCTACCGGACGGCACCTGCCTAGACGATGTCAATCAAAGCGTTTGTGAAGCCCAGTGTGGCAACTTCCGGGGCGCGAACACCACTTGCGCATCTGGTCCCATCTGCCCGATCCATATTACCGGGGCGTGCTGCAAGCCGGACAACTCGTGCGAGGAAACGAATGGCCAGTGCGCCTGCGAGCTCACCCCTGGTGGCGAGTATTCTGGCGACGGCACCAACTGCGCGAGTACCACATGTGACATGCCCGGCGCCTGCTGCCTGCCGGACGCCACGTGCCAGGTCATTCTTGAAAGCGAGTGCCTGTCCCAATGCGGCGTTTTCGACGGTGAGAACACCGTTTGCGGGACCGAGTGTTGCGTCGAGTTGCCCCAGGCCTGCTGCTTGCCGGATGGCACCTGCCAGGATCTGATTGAATGCGTTTGCTTGTCACGGGGCGGTATTCCGCAGGGTCCGGACACGAATTGTTCCAGCGCTGACGTCTGCCCACAGCCTGGGGCCTGCTGCCTCCCGGGTCCGGCGTGTGAGCTACGGCTCCAGACCGACTGCGAAGCGGATTGTGGCGTCTTCCTCGGCGAGGGCGTGAGCTGCCCGCCACCGATCTACTGCCCGATCGACCCGCCGAAGGCCTGCTGCCTCCCGGACGATAGCTGCATCGTGACCGACCCGTGCCTATGCGAGCAGCAGGGTGGTACCGCGCAGACGGCCGACACTTGCCCGTTCGCGGGAAGCTGCGTAGCGCCGCCTTCGACCGGTGCGTGCTGCATGCTGGACGGCACGTGCGACAACATTACCCAGGCCGAGTGCAACAGCGCCTGCGGCGTATGGAACGGCGATGGATCGGATTGTCTGTCGAGTCCGATTGCGTGTTCGGTGCCGAGGGCCTGCTGCTTGCGGAACGGTGTCTGCATTGACACGAACGCGTGTGACTGCGCTGCCCGCGGAGGCGTGTTGGAGTCCGGGTTCACCGTGACCTGCGCCACGAAGGTCTGTCCGGGGCCTAAGGAGCCGGACCCGATCATTCAAGTTGAATAACGCCAGGGAACGCGAGGCCGGCTACGCGGCACAAGCCGTGTCGCCGCCTATGAGCGAGTCCCTCACGCATGCGGGTCTCTGACTGCACTTCAGTGCAGCCAGAGGCCCGCATGGCTTTGAGCATCAGGCGTTGGGCGCGAAGTTCAAAGCCTGTTCGCACGCCCCCTACAGGTCTTTCGGGCCGTCTTGTGGTCTGAGCTTCGAGATCCGCTGTGGCGATGCTGTCGGTGCGCCGGCTGCCCCATTCTTCGCGCAGCGAAAAGCGGGGAATCACCGTGTTCCATACCCAGGAAAAGAGACGCCGCAATGGGCTGAGATACGAAATACGGAGATGCGTCAGAAACCGGCATCCGTGGGTCGACGATGCCACCCTGCTCGGGCTTATTATGCAGGCCAGGATGCCTGCGTTACGAAGTGAGCCCTTCGTCGCTTCGTCGCTTCGTCGCTTCGTCGCTTCGTCGCTTCGTCGCTTCGTCGCTTCTTCTAGAACGTATAATACGCCTGATAATGATCCCGGATGGCCAGATCCACGTTGAAAACCGACGCGATCAACGCGGCGCGCATCCACATGCCGTTGCGTACTTGGGCCCAGTATTGGGCTTGGGGAAGGCTGTCCAATTGGGCGTCCAACTCGCCGCGGCGCGGCAGCGGGTGCATGATGACCAGATCCTTCTTGAAGTCCTTGCTCATCTCCTCGGTGAGGCTGAAGCGATAGTAATCAATGGAAGAGGATTCACCCGCCTTGTCATGTTCGTCCTGGAGACGCGTCATGTAGATGGCATCGAGCGAGCCGATGTGCTCGCGCAGGTCGTCGCCGATCTCATACTCGACGTCGTGCCGCTGCAGGTAGTCCAAAATGTCTTCGCCGATCCGCAGTTCCGGCGGAGAGACGAACAGCAATCGGGCACCCGGAAATCGGCAGAGCAGATACGCCAGTGACCGCACCGTGCGCCCGCGCAGCAGGTCGCCCACAAAAGCGATTTGCTTGCCGGCAAACAGGTTGCGCATGTAACGGCACTCGACGCGCGTGCTTTCCGTATCCGCAAAGCACCGCATGAGCGTGTAGATATCCAGTAGGGCCTGCGTGGGATGCTGATCCTTGCCGGAGCCGGCGTTGAGCACCGGGATTGTCCGCGGCATGTCGTTGAGTAGATGGGCGACGTGCTCCGCGAAGCCCTCGGCCGGATGGCGCATGATAATCATGTCGTGGTATTGGCTGAGCACGCGAATGGTGTCGTCTTCCGACTCGCCTTTGACTTCCGACGAGGTCGAACGGTCACGCACCTCGTTGTGGGGGATGCCCAGAATCTGGCAGGCGGCCGAAAACGACAGAAATGTCCGCGTCGACGGCTGAATGAAATAGAGCATCGCCCGGCGGTGGCTGAGCAACGTGCGGAGAAACTGCGTGCCCTGCCGCGAGCCGCCGATGGACCGTATCATGTCAGCCAATTGGCACAATTGTTCGATCGTCGTACGCTCGAATTGCTGGGCGAGCACGACGTGGAACGGCTTGTCGTTACGGTTCAACTCGGCAACGCGGTGAGCGGTATCGGTTGTCGGCGGATTCTGCATCTTGGTGGCCATCGTTCGTACCTTCCATGCCAGGGCGCACCGCGCCCGGCTCTTTGTATGGTCGGCCTCCCTACCGCACTCGATTCTTCCCTGGCTGAAGACAGAGTAGAATCGCCGAACGCCGTTCTGTCAAATTCCGGCGACCGGGTAACGTACGCGGCGGCCGAGCCAACCTCGGCACCAGGCAAACAGTGGCGCCAATCACGACAGGTCTCCTCCTACCGTTTGTCTAGAGGCGGCGCCGATCAGACCAAACGCCGTAATCCCGGTGTGTCGCACACCCGGTTCGGCCGAGCATCCGATTCGCATTAGGGCGCACTCGATGCTGCCCGGTTTCGGCCGGAATTCTCTTTTTTTTGCCGCGCCGCTGACCGTCGGCTTTTGCTATAATCGTCGCATGGCATTTTCGCGTTCACGGCGCCGCCGTCGGACTCGCCGACCGTTTCTCAGGTCTTCCGGCGATCCCGACAAGTGCGACTCAGACGCCGCCCCTGGGTTTGAAGAGCGGGATGCGTACGTCCTTCTCGCCATCGTCCTATTCGCACTTGCGGTGCGCGCCGTCTACATCGCGCAGATGACCGCCAGCCCCCTTTTCGACCACCCCGTGATGGACGAGCTCTACCATGTGCAGTGGGCTCAGGCCATCGTGAGCGGCGAGCGTTTCATCGACGGACCGTACTTTCGCGCCCCACTTTACCCGGCCTTTTTGGCTGGCGTGCGGTGGCTCTGTGGCGGCGGCTACCTCGCCCCACGCATCATCCAGGCGATCCTCGGTGCACTGAGCTGCGGCCTTCTGTTTTTGATTGGGCGGCGTGTATTTGGACGGCGGGTGGGAGCGGTCGCCGGCGCCATCGCCGCGTGCTACTGGATGCTCGTCTATTTCGACGCTGAGTTGCTCATACCCACACTGATCATCTTTCTCGACCTCGTCCTCATCTGGCTGTTGTTGCGAGGCATACGCACACCGAGCAACACGCTTTACGCGGTAGCCGGGATCGTCATGGGCCTCTCGATCATCGCCAGGCCGAATCTGCTGCTGCTCGCGCCGGTGCTGGCCCTCAGCCCGTTGGTCGTGCACCGGCCCGCGATGCGACGCGCATCGATGTATGTGCTGTTCATGTCACTCGGATGCGCGCTGGTGATCCTACCGATCACGGTGCGCAATTACGTGGTGGGTAACGACCTGGTGTTGGTGTCGAGCCAGGGAGGCGTCAATTTCTTCATTGGCAACAATCCCAAATCGGACGGCCGGACGGCCATCGTCCCCGGCACGCCCGGTGGCTGGTGGGAGGGCTACTACGCGTCAATCGAATTGGCAGAGAAAGCGGAGGGCCGCCAGCTCAAGCCTTCTGAAGTGTCGACCCACTATTTTGAAGCGGCCACACGATTCATAACAGATCGCCCCTTACAATTCCTCAAGCTCGTCTGGTTGAAATTCCGTTTCTTCTGGACAAAGGAAGAAATCTCGAACAACAAGGGTATCCACTTCTGGACGGAACAGTTCACGCCGATCGTGCGATTTCTTCCGATCGGCTTCGGCGTCATCGCGCCGCTCGGTATCCTCGGACTGTTCCTGTGTATGCGACGGCGTGCCGAGCTATTCTACCTGACTTCCTTTGTCATCCTCTACATGGTCACCGTGGTCATGTTCTTCTGTACGGCGCGGTACAGAATGCCGGTCATTCCCATCCTGATCCTGCTGGCCGTGGTCGCGGTGGCCGAAACTGGACGGATGGTACAGGCACACAAATGGCGGCAGATCGGCGTCGGCACGGTCGTGCTCGGCGCGGCGGCGCTTCTCGTACTTGCACCGATCGATGGACGCCAATTTCGAAACAACGCATTTTCGTTCGTACGGCTCAGCGCCGCATACCTGGAGATCGGTGACACGGACAAAGCGATCGAATGCCTCAAAAAGGCGATCGCGGAGACCCCGAACTTTCGGACTGCGCACTTCAACTTGGCCAAGCTCATGCACCGCGCCGGTCGCATCAACGAGGCCATCACGCAATATCGTGGTGCCCTTGCCTCTCCTTCTCAGCTCAGCTCGGAGACTAAGGAAATGGAGGCACGCATTCACATGAACCTCTCGATTGCCTTAAATGCCAAAGGGCGGCGCGACGAGGCGCTGCGGCATCGGGAACTGGCTGCACACCTCAATGCGTCACCGTGAGCGCGAGCAGCGTACAATTTCTGAGGAACGAATTTCTGATCCTATCGAATGGGCGGCACATCGTTGCCGAGCAGCCGTGTGGCGTTATCACCGTCGTACGGAGGGGTGAAGATGCCTTCCCAACCCAGGGTTCTCTGTCGGCTGTCGGGACGCACCCGGATACGATGTGTGCAGCTCGGATTGTCGCAGGATGCCGCTTCGATAAGCGAACGGTGCCTACAAGGGGCTGGAGAGAGCCGCGTGTCACGCTGCCGCTCGTCCTGCTCCCCTGAGGAGACCAGCTGCGGTGAGGCGTCGGACCGGTGTACCTTCGTTTCGTTCGCCGCCATCCCGAAATCGGATGCGGTGATTTCGCGCGACTCCAATGGCGCGGGGATGGCGGGGTTCCACGACTCGGGGCCTGACACCATGGGTTGCACCGTCTGCGTCTGATTGGATATCCATATTGACGCAAACCCCACCAAAACAATTGCCGCCGCGGCATATCGCAACGGCCGCCACGACAACTCGCGTGGATTGCCTCCGTATTCCTCGATATCTTCGAGGTTGAACACATCGACCCGACCGGTCAAGACAGCGCCGCGATCGATAGAAGCGCGGGTGCGCGCCTGGGCGAGTGCCAGCAGGTGGTCCGGCGGTTCCGCCTCGGCCACCTTTGCGAGTGCGCTCGCGACAGTCCGCACGCGATCCGACAAAGCACGACAGGAATCGCACCGCGACAAGTGAAAACGCAATGCCGGCGGCAGTGTTTCCCCCTTGTCGATCCGCTCATCGTCCGTGAGCGTGGACATCACCCATGACCGCTTGGGGCAGACGGATTCCGCCTGATCCGGTCGCGTCAACTCTGACATGACTCACTTCCTTCACCCAGCAACGCCGCGAGCTTGACGACCGCATGTCGCCTGTAAACCCGTGCGGTAGCCGGGTCGATTCTCAGAGTCTTGCCGACCTCTTCATACGTCAGCCGGTTGAGATCACGCAAGACAATCACGTTGCGCAAATGAGGGGGTAACGCAGCAATCGACTGCTGCAAAGTCTCCTTCGCGTCGTCCGAGGAATAACGATCGCCGGCGTCGTTCGCCGACGAGTTTTTTTCCCTGTCGACAATTCGGGGCCAATGCGCTTTGAGGCGCCGGCGCGATCGTATCAGTTCGATGGCGATGTTCGTCGCCGTGCGATAGGCATACGCACGCGCGTTGCTGAGACTCCGTCTCCCGTCCAAGGCCGCAAGCCTGCAGAAACAATCCTGGAAGGCGTCCATCACATCCGCCTCCCGACCCAGCAGGCGCCACAACATGCGAAGAATGCCGGGCCCTTCCGATTCCATGAGCCGTGCCGCACGCGCGCAATCCGCCTTGCGCATATCCTTCCTATCCACACAGGCGTCTACCTGCATGGATTGCGAAATCGCGTGTACCGCGCTGGTCATCTTACCTGTTGACGGATCTCGGCGTGTTTCGTTAGCGCTTCGTGTTGTGAAAGCCATTCGTCGTCCTCGCCGCCCGCCGCGGGGCGGGGCAACCCACGTTAGATTCTACCACTAGAATGAACGAAAATGGCTCAAAACATTCTCTCGACCAAGGGTTGGTGCCCGCTCCCGGCCATACGATCCGCAAAACGCCGATCTTCTCCCGAAGAAAATACTGTGTAACTTTAATATTATCGCTGAAATGTCCTTGGCAGTAGCAGAAATCCTTCCAACCAGAGTACGTCGACCGGTGATATCAAGGGAAGACGGCGCTGACTGAACCCCAGCGTTGCATAAATCGGACCGGTTTTCGTCATGCTGCCTGATGGAGGCGTTCGAGCGGGCCGCGTAGTTTCTCTTTGACGGATCCAGCGGCGTGAATCGTGAGGGTGAGTGTGCCGCTTCTTCGGGACGTTGAGCCCATCTGCGGAGTCATGGGCAGAATGGTAGCACAAAGAGAATCAAACGATCCACCGGAAGGTACCGTGCAAATTGATGGAATACTACAGTTGCGACATCAGCCTACTGGACTTGGAGACAATATAGATTCTTCAGCCCGCGCAGGAACAATTGCGATCCCACGATGGCGGGCGAAGCCGTGAAGCTGTCGTCCAGGTCACTTTCGGCCAGCACTTTGAAGGCAGGTCCGTCCTCCAGAACCACCGTTCTGCCGCTACGACCCGCGATGTAGACGCGTCCCTTGGCCGCCACCGGCGAGGCGTACACGCCCTGCAAACCCTCGAGGCGCTGATTGGTGTAATGCGGGCTGCCGGTCTTGGCGTCCACGCAGGAGAGCATGCCCTTATTCTTGTTGAGGAAATAGAGCACGTCGTTGGATAGCAGCGGGGACGGTACATAGGGCGTGCCCTCACCCTCGTACGTCCAAACCACCGTTTCCGAACCCGTGATGTCGCCCTCGGCCTTCTTGTAGTCGATCGCCAACAGCGCGCTGCCGCGAAAGCCACTGGTAAAGTAGAGCAGGCCGGCGGCGGCGGCATGCCCCCGGGCGGAATGGGTGGCATGGGCGGCGGCATGGGCGGCATGGGAGGCATGGGAGGCATGGGAGGCATGGGCGGCATGATGTAGGCCGAGCGCCACTTGCACTGGCGGACAAACCGCCACTGACGCCCGGCGGCCGTAGCCCCGTACCGCAGGCATCCCTGCCTGCAAGTATCAACGACGGGTGCGATGGCGAAGCGAAGCGCCGCCAGGGCATGGTAGCGGCCGCCCCCCATGGCGGCCCTCCGATGCACGTTGATGCACCGGTTTATGGAGGCTGTAGGCTGTAGGGTGCGTCCCGGACGCACGACATAGCCAGCAAGACATGACGTCCCCAGATTGGCCCTACGTCAATCGCTCCTCATAGATGCACCCCGCCGGCGGCAATGCCACCGGCGGGGTGTTTTTCTTCATCCCATTGGCCCTTGTCGACCTCCCGAACTAACGTACTCTCCGGAATCAGGTCGATGTCTCTTGTAGAGCAGCACCTTGTACGGTATATGTTAGGTTTCCGGAGCATATGTCATGGCCAACGGATCGGCAATCGAGTGGACGGAAGCCACCTGGAACCCCGTCACCGGCTGCACCAAGGTGAGCCCCGGCTGCAAGAACTGCTACGCGGAGCGGATGTCGAAACGCCTTCAGGCCATGGGCATTCCCCAATATCGCAACGCTTTCGAGTTGGCCCTCCACCCACAGACGCTCGATCTGCCGCTCCGATGGCGCAAGCCGCGATTGGTATTCGTAAATTCCATGAGCGACCTGTTTCAGGAGGGAATCCCGCTCGACTTCATCCGCAGGGTCTTCGACGTCATGACGCAGGCCTCGCAGCACACGTTTCAGATTCTGACCAAGCGTCCCGAGATTGCACTCAAGCATGCCAAGAACCTTCCCTGGCCGGCAAATGTCTGGATGGGCACGAGCGTCGAGAATGCACTGTATGTGCATCGTGTACGTACGCTGCAATCCATCCCTGCCAAGGTGAGGTTGCTTTCCGTCGAGCCGTTACTAGGCCCGATCGCGCGTCTACCGCTCCGCAACATCCACTGGGTCATTGTCGGAGGAGAATCCGGCCCCGGCGCCATGCCCATGGAAGCCACCTGGGTACGCCAAATCCGCGATCAATGCCGCCAAAAGGATGTCCCCTTTTTCTTCAAACAATGGGGCGGCACCAACAAAAAGAAGACCGGGCGCTTACTAGACGGGCAAACTTGGGATGAAATGCCTACATTCATAAGGGACTTGGACGTACTTGTGCGATTTGAAGATCCGGCTCTTTTCTAGGGAAAGTGGAGCGCCCACGCCGCGCGCCACAGCTGTTTCCAGGATTTCAGAAAATGTCTGTCTTCAAGACCCTCGCATTGATCATTGGCCTTGCCGTACTGCTACTCATACTGGCCATTTGGAGAGACCCTTTCATTGTGGATAGGATCATCCCCACGCCGGCAATTGAAGTGCAGCCGTCGGGACGCCCGGAATACGTGCAACTGTGCAGCCTAACGGAGACGCGCGATGACGCGCATCCAGTCGAGGTTGTCGCTGAAGATGGTACGGTGTGGTATCGTGACAATTCACCCATACTGACGCTGGACTGCATCGACGGATCCAAGATTCACGTAGATGAATTCCTAGGTGGACATGCCGTAATCCTGCGAACTAGGCTAGAGTGCTACAATGCGTTCAACGTATGGTCTCGGCAGCGCATCGGGCAGATGGCGGGCATTCTGGTCGATGGTCGCCTTGTCTTCGTTGCGCGGATGGTACAGGAGCTTGGAGATCAAGTCGCCATCTCTGATCTTGACTCGCTTGACGAAGCCGAGTCGCTCATCGAAGACATCCTCACGATCGGCTACGGGGTAAAGCCCTGACGTGGATCGGGCGTCAACCCCGCGCCGAAGCCATTAGCAAAACCGAATGACGATGCCCAGTACGACCACAAGGGTAATTGCTGTACCCAAGGCGACCGAACGATCGACGACTGTAAGCGCCCACCACAACCATTCTTGACTGGCCGGTTATCCTGGCTCGCGTGTTGACGG
>Ga0055480_10000683_pt1 | contig 12967 bp, 11 predicted proteins | sample Muzzi_PWB_D2_FD_57935 | JGI IMG/M metagenome (GOLD analysis project Ga0055480, IMG submission 57935) | Wetland microbial communities from San Francisco Bay, California, USA, that impact long-term carbon sequestration - Muzzi_PWB_D2 | ecosystem: Environmental > Aquatic > Marine > Wetlands ... | reverse complement strand
CAGCTGCCGGGGAAGTCGATCACAGGCTTTTTCCCAATCACCGAAACTGTAGTCCGTCATTCCGGAAATTGATTTGGCCCTGCCAAACAACAGCGAAACATTACGGTTGATATCCAGAACTTCATCTTTCAGGGTGTTGTAAGTATCCATTGCTTTGTCATTTCGACCCGGTGAACTTAATGCCTTGTAAAAGTTAAGGTTTAATGCTATAAGGTGTCACATTCAAAAGAAACCGAACCGACGGAAGGAAAAAATGATTTATGTCCGAAAAACACCCTGAGTGCCCCCTATATAATCCATTAAATTGCAAGGAGTACTATAATCCGAAGCTTTGCGCCTTTGTCAGAAAAGATAGAGCCTGCCTTAAAAAAAAGAAACCCAAAGCCAAAGCCAAAGCCAAAGCTAAAGGATAATCAAAGAAATTATAAACTTATGCATGACCCGCTGTATTTGACAGCAGAAACGGGTCGATCCCCATTTTTTTAACCGCCTCTTCCCAACGCATTTCAATCGGCATATCAAAAATATTTTCCTCGAATATCGGATGATTTAACCAGGCGTTCTCTTTTATTTCAAACTCCAGTTGTCCCGGCCCCCAGCCGGCACATCCCAATGATATAATATAGGCTTTAGGCCCTCTGGACATGGCGACAGCCTCCAGTATATCTTTGGTATTGCTCATGGCAAGAGACGGAGTAATCATCAGGCTGGCTTCCCAATCGAAGGGAGGTCCGTGCAATACAAATATTTCACCGATATGGACCGGTCCACCCAAATGAACCGGCACGGATTCAGCACCCGGTGCATGCTCAATGGTTAATTCTTCAAATATATCTTTCGCTGACAGGCTATGATGCACCCGGTTGATAATAATACCCATGGCACCGCTGTCGTTATGTTCACAGATACAGGTTACTGTCTGATGGAAATTGGGATCAACCAGACCGGGCATTGCCAGGAGAAACTGTCCTTTCAGCGTTGCGGGATTATTAGTTACCATGATCTCCTCCATCATCCGGAAAAAATTCCCATACAAAAAAGCAATTGCCCAAACCTAATTTTATCAGCACCCTTTGTCAAGCATACATCATGGATTTTTTGATCAGGCGGGAAGCGGGTGCGGAGTTTTGAAAATATCGGGTCTAATTACTCCGCCCTGAAAAATAGCCACACCGGATTTGGATAAAACATCATCGTCCGTTTGAAACGGACCATTAAGGAAATTAGCCGGCCAGGGCGACCGTTTCTTTTTCCAGGCGACGGTCCAACAGCTCATACACGCTCATATTGTTGAAATCTTTTGCGGCATTGCCGGGGATCTCAACATCGGCAACCTCCAGACGTGAGCTAACTGCGCGCAGCGTATTATCGCCGATTAAGATTCCATTCGGATAAGATTTGGTCAGGTTTTGCAGACGGAATACAGTATTTACGGAATCACCGATAACGGTATAATCCATTTTTTTATCAAAACCGATGTTACCCACAACCACTTCCCCGGTATGAATACTGATGCCCATGTCCACCGAAGCGCCAAATTTGCGCATCAGATACTTATTGACGGCCGGCAGGGAGTGCTTCATTTCAAAGGCGGCCGCAACTGCATTGTCCGCATCGCTCGTGCTGGCAACCGGAGCCCCGAAAAGCGCCAGGAAACCGTCTCCCAGATATTTATCGACAATGCCGGAATGTTTAAAAACGATTCCACCCATAACTGAAAAGAAGCTGTTGAGCAGGGCAACGGTTTTCTGGGGACCAATTTTCTTGGACAATATCGAAAAACCTCTGATGTCAATGTTCAACAGGGTGATCGTTCTGATTTCCTCGATAATCGGTTTTCCGTTTGAGGAACCGTGAATGATTTTATCCAGAACTTCTTTGGGAACAAATTTTTGAAACATATGCCGCACATCGCGCTCGTGTTCGGCCATGGATAAGGTTTCCTTATAAAGGCGCGCATTTTCAAGTGCGATACAAACCGATGTGGCGATGGCTTGCAGCAAATCTTTGTCATCGAAGCTGAACTCACCATTAATTTTGTTCAACACCTCGATAACACCGATCACCCGTCCCTGGGATATCATCGGCACGCAAAGAGCAGATTGGGTCGTAAACCCTGATTTTTCATCGATGATCGGAAAAAAGTGAGAGGATTTTTCGGTGTCGTTAACGATGATGGCCTCTCCTCTGGCGGCGACATAACCGGCTATCCCCTGTCCCAGCTTCAGGCGAAACTTTTTCATCGCCTTAATTTTTATGTTAAATGCAACTGCAATTTCAAGTTCATTATCCTCCAGAAACAGGAGTGAACCGGCCTCCACGTTCATGACCTCCCTGATCATGTCCATGGTGTATTTTAAAACTTTACTGATATCAAACGTCGATGAGGCCAGCGCGCTTCCAATCTGGCGAATGGTATTCAGCTCCTGATTGCGCTTGACAACGGCAGCCGAAAGCCGGTTGCGTTCAAGAACCAACGAAAGCCCGTTGGCCATCCACCTCAACAATCCTTTGACATCATCAAACAAACCGGATTGTGTACCCATCAGGACCAGGATACTGTGGACTTTTCCGTCTATCTTGAGCGGAGCCAGCAAACCGGATTTAGCATCATGATCCCCAAAAAGAATTTGATCAAGGGTACTGGAGGTACCGCTGTCATAATCCACGACAAGGGTTGTTTCTTGTTTTATGGCCGTTTCAACGAGAGACCCCGTATAAGGATAGGATTGGCCTTTGATCACACTGCAAGGGCCGTTTCTGAAAAAATCGGAGATAACCAAACAGCCGGGTTTGCTTTCATTTACCGTCATCACAGCGCCGAAATCGTAAGCAACCACACTGTGAATTTCGTTGAGCAGGGCGTGGATGAGTTCGCTTTCGCGAAAGCTTGAGTTAAAGAGCTTAAAAATTTTTTCGATAAATAGGGTGTAAACAGCTCCTTGTTCATTTTGCTTTAAAAGACGTAAATTTTCATAGGTAAACGCGGCATTACTTAGCAGAGGTGTCAGGACTTCAATATCGCTGTGTGTATAAACTCTGCTGCCGTTTCTGGATGATATTGTCAGAACGCCGATAATCTCTTTGCTGGATTTAATCGGCATGCAAACAAAAGACTTTGTCCCGTAGTGAGCATTATTGGCTCGACCAAATCGTTTATCCTTTTCGATATCTTCAACCACGAGGGGGGATTTGTTAATGACCGCGTATTTGGCGATACTGGATTCAAAGTCAATTTGATCGCCGGATTTGACAAACTTACCCAGCCCCATGGTCGCCTTGACGACAAAGGTTCTGGGATCGGTGTTTTCGAGGGTTAAAATCGAACCCAGGTCCGAATTTGTTAAAACCAGCGCCCGTTCAAGGGTAACATGCAGAATCTCTTCCGGGTCAAAGGTCACATAACACAGTTCCGAAAGCTCTTTGAGGATGGAAATTTCAGTCGATTTTTTTTCTAACTGTTTGAAAGTATTACTAAATTGCCTCTCGATGGCGGTAAACGAATTGACAATCGAGTGTAATTCATCCGTACCGGATCCGGTTTTGTTATCGGCAAGTTCAGCGATATAGTTGGTGGCCATTTTTTCGGATATACTGGCAATTTTATCAAAAAGATTTTTCAATATATTAAAGCCAATAAAAGAAAATATGAGCACACCGAGAAAGAAATAAGGCAGGTGTTCATCTTCCAGAATATTATACTTGATACTGAAAAAGATAAATCCTAAAATCGGAAACAAAAAAAAGAGCCCAAAAATCAGATTGAGCTTGTAATAAAGATTGCGGTGTTTCAATGATCGCTTTCCTAACCACTTGGATATTTGCATTGGGCCGTCCTTTTGATATGCCGCACCACTGCAGGTTCGTGGTCAAGCAGATCTATACTAATTTATATAACATAACCATATTTTCTTCAAGAAAATAAATTCTTTATCTTGACTTTATCCGCTGCCCCGCCTATATGAACTGGTCGATTTTTCATAAGAAGTTTTCACCGATGTTGACGGTGAAAAAAGGGTGTCGGGTGTCAGATGTCGGGACAAATTGGTGCTAATAAGGAATATCCGTCAAAATAGTATTTCGGTATCCTGAAATTAAAACTCAATCTTTTTAATAAAATGAATTATATCCTTATTTATTTTGTAATTTAAGCATTTGTAACTTAAGGTTCAGTTATAGCAATTGCACCTGACACCCGAAACCTGACACCTTGATTAACTCGCAATATTTGGTCAGAAAAATACCCGATAAAGACACAGGATTATAAAATGACCCAGTCCCATGTTAAAACGATATCCTCCGAGCTCAACCTGAGGGATCCCCAGGTTAAAGCGGTGCAGGAACTTATAGAAGATGGATCAACCGTCCCTTTTATTGCCAGATACCGCAAAGAAGCAACCGACAGTCTGGATGAGGTGGCCATCACCGCCATCCGTGACCGGTTGCAACAGCTGGCAGAGTTGGATTCACGCAAAGAAGCCATTCTAAAATCTTTAGACGATCACGGACACCTGACAGACGAACTCAGGCAGGACGTCCTGGCGGCACAAACCCTGGCGGTATTGGAAGACCTGTATTTACCGTATCGACCGAAACGACGAACCCGGGCCATGATTGCCCGTGAAAAGGGACTCGAACCGCTGGCCCGGATTCTTTTCGAACAAAACGGCACCGATCCTCAGGTGGCCGCCGCCGAATTTGTGGATCCTGAAAAAACGGTTGACAGCATTGATGCGGCGCTCGCAGGCGCCAGGGATATAATTGCCGAAATCGTCAACGAAGATCAACAGGCAAGGGCCGAACTCAGAAAACTATTTTTTTCACGTGCGATCATTAATAGCCAGGTGGCTTCCGGCAAAGAAGTGCAAGGCGCAAAATACAGGGATTATTTCGATTGGCAGGAGGCGGCGGCCACAGCGCCATCTCATCGAATTCTGGCAATGCGACGCGGAGAAAAAGAGGATTTTCTGAATTTAACCATCGCACCGCCGGAGGATGCCGCCGTCAAGATCCTGGAGGATATCTTTGTAACCGGAGATAAGCAGGATGCGGCTGAAGTTAAAATAGCCGTCCAGGATAGTTATAAAAGGCTTCTTTCCAGGTCTATGGAAACTGAATGCAGGCTGGCCGCCAAAGACCGGGCCGATACCGAGGCCATCAAGGTGTTTTCCGAAAACCTGCGCGAGCTGTTATTATCCCCGCCATTGGGCGCCAGGCGGGTTATGGGAATAGATCCCGGTTATCGCACCGGATGCAAACTGGTTTGTTTGGATCCCCAGGGCAAACTCGAGCATCATGATACGATATTTCCTCACACCTCAAAAAAACAACTCGAACAGGCCGCCCGTCTGGTTCGAGACCGGGTGGACCGCTATCAAATTGAAGCCATTGCGGTCGGCAACGGAACCGCAGGCAGGGAAACGGAAAACTTTATTAAAAATCTCGACCTGGGCCGTCCGGTGCAGGTCGTCATGGTAAATGAAAGCGGTGCTTCAATATATTCGGCCTCCGAGGCCGCCCGACAGGAATTTCCCGACCTGGATTTAACGGTCCGCGGGTCTGTTTCCATCGGCAGACGGCTCATGGATCCCCTATCCGAACTGGTAAAAATCGATCCCAAGTCCATCGGGGTCGGCCAATACCAGCACGATGTCGATCAGACGGCCTTGAAAAAATCTTTGGATGATGTCGTCATCAGCTGCGTCAACAGCGTGGGCGTTGAAGTGAATCAGGCCAGTGTCCAGCTATTGGCCTATGTATCCGGGCTGGGGCCCCAGCTGGCCGGCAATATCGTGGCCTACCGCGAACAAAACGGACCATTTACTTCCCGGGCCCAACTGGTAAAAGTTTCAAGGCTGGGACCCAAAGCCTTTGAGCAATGCGCCGGATTCTTGAGAATCCGTGACGGCGAAAATCCACTGGATGCCAGCGCGGTGCATCCCGAAAGTTACCATGTCGTCTTGGCTATGGCTCAGGATCTGGATTGCACGGTCGAAGACCTGTTGCAAAGCACGGAGCGCAGGCAAAAAATCGATATCAACCGGTATGTCACCGAGCAGATCGGCGCGCCAACATTGAAAGATATACTCGCTGAGCTCTCCAAGCCGGGGCGTGATCCGCGCCAGAATTTTGAAGAGTTCGAGTTTGCCAGTGATGTTGCGAAAATATCCGATCTGAACCCCGGCATGAAAATTCCGGGAATCGTGACCAATGTCACGGCCTTCGGCGCATTTGTAGATGTCGGTGTTCATCAGGATGGTCTGGTGCATATCAGTGAGCTTGCCGATCACTTTGTCAAGAATCCTGCCGATATTGTCCGGGTGCAGCAAAAGGTTGAGGTCACGGTAATCGAGGTCGATATGGAACGCAATCGGATTTCACTTTCCATGAAGTCCGTACCCGGCAGCCGCCCCCAAAAGGCCAAACCATCCGCAAAAACCAAGAAACCAAACGCACCGCCTAAAAACAACCAGAGAAAAAACAGCCCGTTTAATAATCCGTTTGCGGATCTGCTCAATAAATAGTTGAATTATGCGTGCAGTCGTTCAGCGAGTCAAAGAAAGCTCGGTCAAAGCCGGCGATCAAATTATCAGTCAAATAAGCGGCGGGCTATTGGTACTGCTTGGCGTCGCGCAAGCGGACCGTCTTGTGGACGCCGATTATCTTGCGAATAAAATTTCCAACCTGAGAATTTTTGAAGATGAATATGGCAAAATGAATCGCTCCCTGCTGGAAACCGGTGGTGAAATGCTGGTCGTATCCCAGTTCACCCTGCTGGGGGACTGCCGCAAGGGACGCCGCCCGTCTTTTGGGGGCGCTGCCGAGCCGGCAAAAGCCAATGAACTTTATGAACATTTTATCGATCAGGTTCGAAGCCTTGGAATTTCGGTTGAAACGGGCCGTTTCAGAGCCATAATGGACGTCACCCTGGTAAACGACGGCCCGGTCACCCTCATTTTGGAAAGCTGAACGTGATACTTTTTTCTGATAGAAAAAAACCCAGGAACAAGTTCTTTCATAAGCTGGCGGCAGCGACATTGCTGGCGGTGATGTCGCTGTTGGTGGCGGGAAATATCGCCGAGGCCTTTGATACCGATAGTCAGAAGATAAAAGCACTCATTGACCCGCAGGATTCCATATTGGTTGCAGACCCTGTGGGGAAAATAATTATTGCTAAAAATGAACGCCATAAACTGGTGCCAGCCTCTATCCTCAAGATTTTCACCTCTTTGGGGGCATTGCATTATTTAGGATCTGATTTTCGTTATATTACCGAGTTTTTCATCGATCATAATTCCAATTTAATAATTAAAGGATACGGAGATCCCCTGTTAATCTCGGAAGTCGTCTCCCTCATTTCACGCCTGCTGGCAGGACTTATCGGCAGCACAACCATCATCAATGATATCGTGGTCGATGACTCCTATTTCAACCAGCCCCTGACCATCCCCGGAATCAGCACGTCTACTCAACCCTATGATGCGCCTAACGGTGCCCTGTGTGTTAATTTTAATACGGTTTTTTTTAAGCGCACCAAATCCGGCTATATCAGCGCTGAGGCCCAAACGCCGCTGCTGCCCTATGCGGAAAAGAAGATAAAATTATTAAAGCCGAAAAACGGCCGAATCGTGATGTCCCATCAGGAAAATGAAAACACGATTTACGCCGGCAAACTTTTCCGATATTTTTTAGCCTACCACGGGGTTAATCTACGGGGGACCGTGAAATCGGGTCGGGTGGATCAATCAGCGGATAAACTCATCTATCGCTATGAGTCAAGATATACTCTGCCCCAAATCATCGCCAAACTGCTTGAACATTCCAACAATTTCACCACCAATCAACTCCTCATTTCCTGCGGCATCAAGATGTTTGGTCCGCCCGGCAACCTTGAAAAAGGCCTTCGCGCGCTGGCAAATTTTGCGGCGGATAGTTTGCAGATCAATGACATGGCAATTGTTGAAGGCTCCGGGATATCAAGAAACAACAGGGTGTCGGCCGACCAGATGCTGCGTGTGCTCGCTAAATTCGAACCCCATCGTGCTTTGATGCGTCACCGGGGACGGGAATATTATAAAACCGGTACGCTGCAAGGCATCAGCACCCGAGCGGGATACATTGCAAGTGGTGGTGGTGGTTCATATCGATACGTGGTGATGATCAATACCCCGGGCAAATCGACCAGACCGGTGATGCGCAAGCTTTTAAATTCTTTGGATTAACATTAAGGAATGACGAACTCTATGAATGACTAATGTCGATTGTCGAATGAGTGAGTTCCATCCATTTTAATGATCAGATGCCCAAACGCAAGTTAACGGAATTTGATCTAATTCTGAGTTTTAGAATAAAGGCAGAAAATTAAACGACAGAATTCCTTCATTCGACATTTGTCATTCGTCAATCGACATTCTACCTGGAGGTTATACTGGCGTATGCACTGTGATTATGGATTGATTCGAAATTTTCTGCACTCACCGAAAACCAGGTGATGTTGTCATCTTCGTTTAGTCTTTTAGCCACATCGCGTACAATATCTTCGACGAACTTGGGATTGCCGAAGGCTTTTTCCGTAACGCGTTTTTCATCAACCCGCTTTAAAACAGAGAAAACATCACAGGAAGCCGATGCTTCCACCAGTTCGATCATGTCTTCCATCCAGATAAATTTTTTAAAACGGGTGCTCAAACGAACTTCGCCGCGCTGATTATGGGCACCGATGTCGCTGATTTCCATCGAACACGGGCATACCGAGGAGATGGGCACCACAACTTCTGACACCAAATCTACTTTCCCGGTTGGGTCGCTGGTGCCGAAAATGCTGCAAGTGTAATCCATCAGACCTGGAGAAGTGCTGATCGGGGCTTTTTTTTCAATGAAATAGGGAAAGGTCATCTCAAGATGGGCCGAAGCCGCATTTAAATGTTGCTTCATGTTTTCAAGGATTGCCGCAAACTTCGCCAGGGAGACATCCGGGCGCAGCAGATGAAGCAGTTCAACGAAACGGCTCATATGTGTCCCCTTGTTATCGTGGGGTAAATCCACATACATATTGATGGCGGCAATCGTATGCTGAAAACCGTCGCGTCGATCCCGAACGGTAATCGGGTAACGTAGATTTTTTATCCCGACCTTATCGATCGGAATATTGCGGAAATCCGGTTGACTCTGGACATCTTTCATTAGGATTCTTTACTTCAAGAGATATTCAAGTTTAACATGACTCATGGACCGAAAAATATTTCCCTTGATTTTTTTGTTGCTGAGATAAAGCTGTTTTAACATCAGCTTTATTTCACGACGTTTTGAGGTTGCAGCGGTCGGACAAGGATTTATAAAATCAGGGAATCGCTGGTCCCTTGCAAATCGTCGAATTAAGTCCTCATCGGCATATGCCAGAGGTCTGATCAAGGCAAATTTTTGTTGAAAAAAAGTTTGAACCGGTAACATGGTACTGATTTCACCGGCATAACAAATATTCATGAACAACGTTTCGATGAGGTCGTCTTTGTTATGGCCCAGAGCCAATTTATTGCAATCGAGTTCAGCGGCAATTTCAAAGAGTCGTTTACGGCGCAGCCTGGAACATAGAAAACATGGGTTTTCACGATTATCTGAGCTATGGCCCAAGACACCGTAATCCGTGTATTCAACCCTTAACGGAAAACCAACCTTCTCACAATAAATTTCTAGCGGTTCAGCGAAACTGCCCTCAAATCCCGGATCGATATAAACGGCAAACAGTTCGTACCGGATCGGGATTCGTGCCAGGCGCTCCATTAACATCCGCATGAGGGTGAGGCTGTCCGCTCCGCCGGAAACGCCGACGACGATTCGATCACCGTCAGATATCATCTGATAGTGATGTAAAGCCTGGCCCATGGACCGGTTCAAAGCTTTATATGTATTACCCGTAAATGGCAAAAAAAGAATTGCGGGATTTCCCATTATCCCAGAGGACATGGAAGCAGCCCGTTGATCTGCTTAATGTTCTGATTAGTATACACGCAGAAGCTATGTATTCGACCTTTACGCCTCGTCGGAAACAGCATCTTTGGATGAAACTTTTCCTGCCGCAACCTCTCTTAGTGAAACCACTATATCTGCATTTTTAGGTGAGCTTACCAAATAATCGGATCCTTCCCGAATCTGTCTTACCCGTCTGGCGACCATGTTAACCAGCACAAACCGATTATCTACTTTTCTCAGACAATCTTCAATCGTAATACGTGCCACAGAAAAACCTCCATATGTTTGATATTTTAGAGAATTTCCACTAATTCATACACCCGTTTACCGCCGGGCACCTGAAACGTCAGTTCGTCTCCCGGTTTTTTCCCCAGGATGGCCTTGCCGAGAGGCGAGGATACGGAAATACGTCCTTTTTCAATATCCGACTCATCAGGCCCGACCAGCTGATATTCAACGTCCTCGCCGGTCTCGATGTTTTCCAGTAATACTTTACAGCCGAACAGGGCCTTGTCTTTGTTCAACTTGTCCGGCTCAATGATATCGGCATTGGCCAGTTTGTACTGTAACTCACTGATCCGTCCTTCGATAAAACCCTGACGATCCTTGGCTGCTGCAAACTCCGCATTTTCACTAAGATCACCATGAGCGCGGGCTTCTTCAATGGCTTTAATGTTTTCAGGACGTTCAACTCTTTTCAGGCGGTTAAGCTCGTTTTTCAGAGACTCATAGCCTTCTTTAGTTACCGGAACTCTTTCCAAGATGCTACTCCTTGACCGGATCCGCCGGGCTCCGGTTCATAGATCCTGCAGTTCGGAGGGCGGCGGAAAATTGATTATTGAAAAGCTACTTGTTTTATAGATAGTTGTCGGCCAGAACCCGGGCGATCTGTACCGCATTGGTGGCAGCCCCTTTGCGAATATTGTCGGCAACAATCCACATGTTGATCCCATTGGGGATAGATTCGTCGTCTCGAATTCTGCCCACCAGCGTCAAATCCTGACCGGCCGCATCCGTGGCCAGCGGGTAAAGATTGTTTCCCGGATCATCAACCACTTTAATCCCCGGCGTATTTTCAAGAAGCAGTTTTACGTCCCGCGCGGAAATCGGTTCTTTTGTCTCCACATTAACGGATTCGGAATGACTGTGGAACACCGGAACCCGCACCGTGGTGGCGGTCACACCAATGGAGTCATCTTCTAATATTTTGCGGGTTTCATTGACCATCTTGATCTCTTCTTTCGTGTAGCCGTTTGGCATAAAGGTATCAATATGGGGCAAACAGTTAAAGGCAATGCGGTGGGGGTAGACCTTATTTTCACAGTTCAAAAAGTTGATCAGAGCCCGGGTCTGATCGAAAAGTTCATCAATGGCTTTTTTGCCGGTGCCGGATACCGCCTGATAAGTGGAGACGACAATGCGCTTGATACCGTATTTTTTATGAATGGGATCCAGGACAATCACCATCTGTATGGTTGAACAATTGGGATTGGCAATTATTCCTTTCTGGGTATATTGGGCGATGGCATGTGGATTTACCTCCGGGACTACCAGTGGAACATCCGGATCCATTCGCCAGGCGCTGGAATTGTCCACAACCACGCACCCGGATTGGGCAGCGTGCGGTGCAAATTTCTCACTGGTGCCGCCACCGGCTGAAAAAAGAGCGATGTCCATGCCCTTAAACGATTCTTCTTTAAGTTCTTCAACTTCGATCAAATCACCTTTGAATCGCAGTTGTCTTCCCACCGAGCGGGCGGAAGCCAGCAACTTAATGGACTGAATTGGAAAATCGGCTTCCTCCAGACAGCGAACCATCTGATTGCCGACTGCTCCCGTAGCACCGGCTACGGCTATGTTAAATTTTTTTTCAGGCATGGTGTTCGAGCCCCCCTATGCAAATGTAAATAAAAGAAAGAATTCCATAAATATCCATTCTTCAATCGTAAATTTTCAATCATTTCCAAACTGTCCCAGTATCGAAGCACCCGCCTGAACTTTGTCGCCCACAACGACCTTGAGTTTGATGTCCGTCGGCAGATAGACATCGAGCCGTGATCCAAAACAGATAAGTCCAAACCGTTGCCCTCGAACCACCCGATTCCCCGGCTGAATTTTACAGATGATTCTTCTGGCAATCAGTCCGGCAATCTGAACCACGCATAAGGGCTTTCCGTTCTCCATCTCAATGAAGACCGCATTATGTTCGTTTTCCAGGGAGGCTTTATGAAGGTTCGCTGAAAAGAACTTGCCCGGATAATAGCTTATTTCCTTTACCAGTCCATTGAACGGCACCCGGTTGACGTGAACATTGAACACCGACATAAATATGCTGATTTTCATCGCCGGCCCCGTATAGTAAGGACAATTGTCCACGGCGCCGACTGCAATTATTTTCCCGTCCGCGGGTGACACCAATACTCCCTGCTGATCAGGTATTATGCGATCCGGGTCCCTAAAAAACCCACAAATGGCAAAGGTTATCACCAGACTCACCAGAGTCAAGGTGGTCAGGCCCAGCAAAGCTAAGACCGCAGTGGTAAATGCCGCAGCAAATATAAACGGATAACCGCTACTTGCAATCGGAAACGCTGTAAGGTTAGGTGCTTCAGGCCTGGTAAATTTTTCCATTTCACCACAGGTGTCTGAATATAAACGATAAGAATAAATTTAATCGAATTGACCGGAATTAGGCAAAGTTTTATGTTTAACAATTAAACTTATTCTTGTCAAGGATGACCTTAAGATTTCAAGGTATTATCGACCCCGATTTTCAGCTCTGCATCTGATTGCCGGATATAATGGGGTACCAGCAAATGGACATCGTCGGTTTCCTGTCGCCTAAAACGGGACAGACTCAGCCGGGCAACGGCTGCAGCCTGGAGGGTGTGCTGACTTTCTGCGACAAAATGAGCCAATTCTCCCATTTCGATCGAAATTAACTCCTGATATAATTTGGCGCCGTTGCCGACAAATAGACAATGCTCTCGGATTCCGC
>Ga0055480_10000677_pt1 | contig 13022 bp, 11 predicted proteins | sample Muzzi_PWB_D2_FD_57935 | JGI IMG/M metagenome (GOLD analysis project Ga0055480, IMG submission 57935) | Wetland microbial communities from San Francisco Bay, California, USA, that impact long-term carbon sequestration - Muzzi_PWB_D2 | ecosystem: Environmental > Aquatic > Marine > Wetlands ... | reverse complement strand
CGTTCCCTGCTCAACCCAGGACTTGGCCACGGCCCCGAGATTGTAATAAACGGCAAATATCAACACGGCCAGGCCGACTTTGGCGTATTTACCCCGGCGCGGCGCCGTCCGGCTTAATGGGACGCCGATAAGTCCCAGAAGCAGGGTTGACAACCCCGTCGAAAGGCGCCAGTGAAATTCAGCGATGTCCTCCGGGTGGTCCGATCGGGCCAGTGACAGCGTGGAGGCCGCTTTGCGGCGGTATTCCAAGGGGATAACCTCCTTTTGCCGCAACGATAGAAGCGTTCTTTGAAACTGGATCTTGGTGTCCCTTCCCCGGTCGAGGCCGATCCGGTAATGGAACCCGTTCTTAAAGACCAGGACCTTTTCACCCGTTTGCGGATCGACGCCCTGGGTTGCTTCCCGGGCGCGGGTAATTTCCCTTTCGCCATTGAGGACCCGCTGGATAAAAACATCCTCGGCCCGGCCCTGTTTCTGATCAACTTTGCGAGCGAAAAAGACTCTTCCCTTGGTGTCGATTTCATAAAACCGACCGGCTTCGGTGAGTCGGAGGTCGAAGTTTTCTTTTGCTTCGGCTTTCAGCCGGTAGTACTGCTCATAAGCCCAGGGTCTGGCGTATAACGACAACCCGGAAACAAACACAGCAAAGACCAGACTCAGAGAAAAAACCGCCTTGATGATCCTCCCGGGACTTACCCCAACGGCTTCCAGCGCTGTCATTTCCTGGTCGGCATACAGGCGGCCCAAGGCAACGATGACGGAAAGATAAAGGGTAACCGGCAACAGGACTTCCAGGGCGATAACAATCCGTAAAAAAATCAGGGCGGCGACGGTGGTCCCGGGGAGAAGACCGTTGACCGCATCGGCCAGGAACCGGGCGGCTGAATATCCGGCGAAAATCAGGATAACAACTGTGCCGGTGGCGGCCTTGGGCTTAATAATTTCTCGGACGATGTAACGATGCAGGATCAAGGGGCTGCTTTCAAAATTGCGGCCCTTTGGAGTCGGGCCGGCCGGAAACCGTATTTTTCTGAAAGGCAAAAGGGAGCGGATGAATGCAGAGACGTATCAGCCCGGTCTGCCACCGAAAAACAACAGGTAAATATCAGCCGCGGAAGGAAATTCGGCGCCTTCGTCACCGGGAAAAGTCTTGACGTAAGGTGCCTCTTCCTCTATTTTTCAAGTTTACCCTACGCATGCTTGTACGCATGCTTGAAATGGATCCGCTGCCCTTTATCCGCTTGCGATCCCACGCCGACGCGGACATCGGCAAATCTGGGTAAAAGGCAGAATTCCTTCGGGAAATAACATTATCACGGACCATCAATGATCGGCAAGGACCTGGCATCTAACAGGTTTATCTTAAATATTCCTATGCGAGGTTGGCCCCGTTCATCATTCCAACGGCGAACTTTTCAGGCATGCTTACTCCGGCGGGATTTGCCCGTCTGTTACCTGAAAGTTTTTTAACTGCCTGAACGTGTTTTCAACAAACGAATTTAAGGGAAAACCCTTTTCCTTGCCCGAAAGGACTAAATTTAATGAAAGCCATTATCCTCAGTGCCGGCCAAGGGCGACGTCTTTTGCCCCTTACCGCTGAAATTCCCAAATGCGCCATTAAAATCCATGGCCGTTCCATGATCGAATGGCAGTTGGACGAACTCGCCAAATGTGGTGTTCGAGACGTTTCGGTCGTTCTCGGGTACGGCGCTGAAAAAGTGGAAAGACTTCTGTCCGATCGTTACGGCTCGGGACAGGTTGAAACCCTGTTTAATCCTTTCTTCGCCGTTGCCGATAACCTTGGCACCTGCTGGGTGGCCCGATACGAAATGGCAGAGGATTTTCTTCTTTTGAATGGGGACACCCTTTTCGACGCCGCCGTACTGCGGAAGCTGCTTGATTCGCCGGACCATCCGGTAACGGTGACCACCGACCGCAAATCCACCTATGACTCGGACGACATGAAGGTCATCCTTGACGGGGAAAGACTGGTGCGGATCGGCAAGGATCTGCCTCTGGATCAAGTCGATGCGGAGTCGATCGGCATGCTGCTTTTCCGGGGTGAAGGCGCCGCATTATTTCGGAATACCATCGAAACCGTCCTGCGGCAGGAGACCGGGCTCAAACGGTGGTACCTGTCGGTTATTGATGAGATGGCCAGGTCCATGCCCATCTGGACTTGCTGCATAGAAGGTTTGCCCTGGGCTGAAGTTGATTGTCCGGCCGACCTGGAACATGCCGAACGAGTGGTCCGGAGCATTGTCCCTTCCCCCACGGGGAAGGAAAACGCTGCTCTGGCCTGACTGAAGATTTAACAATTTTTTAAGGGAATCATTCCAATATGCCCGCTCTTCTGGATCATCTGAAGTATTACCGGCTTCCCTGGAATTACGCCGACAACGGCATCTCCTGGCTGGAACCGACCACGGCCTGCAATCTTCGTTGCGAAGGGTGCTACCGGGATCTGGAAGAACCTCGGCACAAAACGCTTGAGGAAGTAAAAAGCGAACTCGAAGTTTTTAAAAGACTCCGAAAAAGCGATTGCATGAGCGTGGCGGGGGGAGATCCTTTGGTCTATCCCCAGATTGTCGAACTGGTCAAGCTGATCAAGGAGATGGGCTGGAAGCCCATTATCAACACCAATGGCGTTGCCCTCGATGAATCGTTGTTAAAAGACCTGAAGAAGGCGGGGGTCTACGGGTTCACTCTGCATGTCGATTCCAGTCAGCAGCGTCCTGATTTTAAAGGCGAAACGGAATTAGATCTGAACGCCTTGCGGCTGAAATTTGCCGAGATGCTTGCCAGGGCGGGGAACCTCTCCTGTTCCTTTAACTCCACCGTTAGCAGCAGGACCATGCATGAGATTCCCGGCATGGTCGACTGGGCTCTTGCCCATGCTGATCTGGTTCAGACCATGGTATTCATTCTTTTCCGATCCCCCGGTTTGACCGGGGATTTCGATTTTTACGCCAACAACCAAAAAATTGAAATGGACCGAACCTACGACGAGTCCGATTGGGGCGGAGAAAAAGTTCTGTTTTCCCAAGATGTTGTGGAGAAAATTCGCGAGGCAGATCCGGACTACGAACCAGCGGCCTACCTGAACGGAACTGCAAATCCCGATTCTCTTAAGTGGCTTCTGGCCAACCGCACCGTGTTTAACGGGCGCACCATGGGTTACATGTCGCCCCGGATGATGGAAATCATCCAGACCTTTACCCATCTCTTCACCGGGAGATATCTTGCCTATTCCACTCCCCGATCCACCGCCCTGGGCAAACTGTCCGCGGTGCTCGGAGCCCTGGTCGACCGGAACAGCCGAAAGATCCTCCTGAATATTTTGAAACAGGTCGGCAGCAAGCCATCCAGTATTTTAAAGTCGGCGCACATGCAGTCCTTCATGATCATTCAACCGGTCAATTTTGAGGTCGATGGGCGGCAGGACATGTGCGACAGTTGTCCGGACATGACGGTTCATGATGGAAAGCTGGTCTGGAGTTGTCGCCTGGAAGAGCTTTGGGATTACGGAGGCTTCGTTGACGCGGTGCCCCGCAAGGACTCCGAATCGCGTTAGACAACTTAGGTGGGATTCACCTACGTTAGAAGAGTCTTTCCCTGGTAATTTTTTTCATTTCCGGTTTGACAGGACCGATTCAGCCAGCTCCCAGTCTTCAACCTTGTCAACATCCACTGCCGCTTCGGCGAAAGGCATGAGAACCGCGCCGGCTTCGACTCCCATCGCCCGGGACAACCGGGCAAGACCTTCCGCCAAGGTGAGCCTCCCCATAAGGTAACGCAGAACCGCTATCCAACCCACCGCTTTAACCACTTTCAGAGGGTTTTTCCGTTGCTGTTCGACCCGCCTCCAAAATTCCGCGGCCCTTCGCGCCCGGGGCGTGAGAAAAGCAAAAAGGTTGCAGCCGCATACCCCCCCATCACTAAGCTTGGTTACGGTCCGTCGACTCTCTGGAAAGGCTCTGGCGACGAGGGAGTATGGAGCCAGGCCGGCCACCACATCGTAATTGCTGAGGGCGGCTTCGGTGCAGAAATGGTCCACCATGACCCGATTCAGAAGCGCATGGTCGGCTGTCGTAACCAGTACCGGCTCTTCATCAGGAAGGGAGCGAAGGGAAGCCAGGACGCTTTGGCTGGGAGAAGGGGCATTTTCAACCCAGTGGATGCGCTCGGTCTCCACCAGGCGGACCAACTCCGGATCCTGCTCGAGCAGCGATTCTCTGGAGCCGGAGACCATAATCCGATCCACCAACGAGGATTCCATCAAGGCGTCGACGACCCGTAGGACCATGGCTCTGCCAGCCACGGGCGTTAATGCTTTACAGGGTGTCCCGGCGGCTCTGGCAACCGGGTCGGCGGGACCGCGGTCGGCAGCAAGAATAATGGCCGAAAAGTGCGCAGTGGGTGGATTCATAAAATCGGATGAATTTTCTTTCGAAAGAATACAGGAGGCTCAGGACAGATCTTTTTGAAAAATCCGATACCGTTTATAAGCCTCCCCCCCGATCGATTCGATGATTTTTCTCATGCCTACGTTGTCTTCAAGAATCCAGGACATTTCCGCTTCCCGCACCTTGCGTTTCAATGAAGGAATCTGCAGCTCAGTGATCATCATCAGGGCAAGAGCGGCTCCCAGGCGGGATTTTTGGAATTTTTTCCGAACCCCCATCAAAGGCACCCGAATCGTTGAAGGAAACGAAACCTTTATCCGCCACAAGAGCTTGAGCCAGCCCAAAGGAAGGAGACGGCCATTCAGGTCGGCGATCGCCTCGTTGATGTTGGGGAAAACGACCATCATCGCTGCCGGTTCTCCATCGACCTCGGCGATCCGGACCAAATCATCATCCACCAAAAGTTTGAGGTTTTTCCCGAGTTCGAGAAATTCGGCATCCGTGAAGGGGACAAAACCCCAGTTTTCCGACCAGGCATCTTCGAAAATGTCCCGGATGATTCTAATATCTTCCTTGAATCCTGTCTTGTTCAAAGGACGCAACCGGACCTGACCCTCATATTTTTTAAACAATGCCGGCAAAAAAGGAGGCGGTTGGAAGTCTGCCGGAATGTGATAGGCCAAAAGATCCATGACCTTTGAATATCCGCAGTCCTCGACGCGCGCGGCATAATAGGGGAGGGCGTGACCCATCATGATTTGGGGGGGGGAGGAGAAGCCCTCAACCAGTAAACCGCACTCATCGTTGATGGACAGGTTGAATGGGCCCCGGATCGATGTTATGCCCCGCTGGCGGAGCCAGCCTTCGGCAACCTCAAAAAGGGCCTGAAAGCAATCAGGGTTGTCTTCGGCTTCGAGAAATCCGAAAAACCCGGTGGCGTCATTGTATCGATCTTGGTGAAGATGATTGATTTGGGCGCTGATACGTCCGACAGGGCGGTTGTTACGGAAGGCCATCCAGAACTGGGCCTCGGCATGAGCAAAAAAGGGATTATGAGAGGACAGGTGTTGTTTTCGTTCGAGTACCAATGGTGGAATCCACGCCGGATCATCTGCATAAAGAGTCCAGGGCAGGTGGATGAATTGAGCCATTTCCTTTTTGGTGCGGACCGGAATAATGCGCAGGGAATTTTTGGAGGGAATCTTGGTCAAGGGATGACTTTAATTTTAAAGGGAAAGACGGCGAGAAAAGGACCCGGCAGGGACGTCCCTGCCGAAAAAGGCACAAAAGTTTCGACTAAGGCCATTCTTTTCCCGAAAGTAAAATTTTCAATGAAAGAATGTTAGTCTTTTGGTCCATTTTTGGCAAGAAAGAAGCATAAGGAAAATTGAAAAACCGCGGGAAGCAGGTCGCTGACCAGTCTTCTTCATTTCTATCAAGTCTGGGGCAGCGGTTTCTTTTTCTGATTTCTGTAAAACATTTTTGGTAAATTCTGCCTTTCAGGCGATAAGGCGACTTTAGTTCAAGCTAAATGGCCCGATCCATTGCACGTGGAAACCATTGATGTAAAAGGATTTTTTTTGCGAAAAGTAACCCCCTTGGAGTTTTTGCAAGAAATGTGGCCTGGAAAGATGGATTGATTAAAATAGCATTCTTATAAAGTTTGATTTGTGTTAAAATCTACCGGATTTGGCGGGACGGTGTTCGGGTATGGTCCGCCAGCATAATTCGACTGTGTAATCATTGCAACGGTCCGGCGCTTTTGTGGATACATTGCAACATGTTGGCGTTGCGTAAAGAAGCTCTCAGGAATTGCCATGAGCAACGCTACTATGAAAAAATTCGGATTTCCAGATACTGTCGTCAGTGAAGGGAACTTCTGGGTTCTTCAGGTACGGCCCGCGCAAGTCACCCTGGGGGCCATGGTTCTGATTTGCAAAGAGCCGGTTAATTGTTTTTCCCAGGTCAGTGAAAATGCTTTTTTTGAATTAAAAAAATTTGTTGCCCTTGTTGAGGAAAACCTAAAAAAATTTTTACGGTTCGACAAAATTAATTATCTCATGCTGATGATGGTCGATCCGGACGTTCATTTTCACATAATCCCGCGATATTCCGAAGAACAGGAATTTGCTGGAGTTAAGTTTCAAGATTCCGGCTGGCCCGGTCCTCCCGATTTGGTCAAGGGGAACGAAACGAATGCGGACGTGAATCAGGAAATTCGTCGGCAGTTGAAGGAATGGTTGAGCTAAACCTAACGCCGGGAAGGCTATTCAAGACAAATTTACAAGTTTTTCATAACTTTATTCACCCCTATATTCACCCCTATTTTCGGAAACTGGTCGAAGAAATGATTCAAGAAACGCCGACAGACAGTAATATTCCCTTAAAAACAGAAGGATTCACCACCCTTGCCGAGGCGCTCGATTATGCGGCAACCGGAGCTTCGGGGCTCAATTTTTACGACCGCAAGGGTGCTCTGCGATCCGTTCTTCCTTATTCGGACCTGCGCCGGCAAGCAAGAAAATTGGCCCGCCGCCTTCTCGGCCTGGGGATTGAAAGAGGTTCTCGCATAGCTCTGGTTGCGGACACCGACCCCGATTTTGTCAGGTATTTCTTTGCCTGCCAGTATGCCGGGCTGGTTGCTGTTCCCCTCCCCGCCGCGGTTCATCTCGGCGGTCGCTCCGCCCTGATCGATAAGCTTCGGGGATTGCTCGAGGCGTCGGGGGCGAAGGCGGCTATGGCACCAAGGGAGTTCCTGCCTTTCCTGCAGGAAGCGGCGGCCGGGTTGGGAATTTCTCACCTCGGCCCTGCGGAATATTTCGAACAGATTTCCCCGAGCAATATCCCTTTGCGTTCTCTGGAAGCCGAGGAAACCGCATATCTGCAATATACATCCGGCAGCACCCGGTTCCCCAGGGGAGTTGTGGTCAAGCAAAAGGCGGTCATGAGCAATCTCGCCGGGATTACCAGTCATGGACTTCAGGTTCGTGCCGGCGACCGTGCCGTTTCCTGGCTGCCGTTCTATCATGATATGGGGCTGGTCGGATTCCTCCTGGCACCTCTGGCCTCCCAGATTTCGGTTGATTATCTGGCGACCCGCGATTTTGCCATGCGTCCGCGGCTATGGCCCGCTCTTATTTCCCGGAACCACGGAACAATTTCGTACAGCCCGACCTTCGGTTATTCACTGTGTGCCAGGCGTTTGGCCGAAAACGGACCGGCGGAATTCGACCTCTCCTCGTGGCGAATTGCCGGAGTCGGCGCGGAACCGATTCGTGCCGATGTCTTGGATGAGTTTGCCTCGGTAATGGCCCCTGGCGGCTTTAAAAAAGAGGCTTTTCTCGCCTCTTACGGCATGGCCGAATGTTCCCTTGCTGTCAGTTTTGCGCCGCTGGATAAAGGGATCGAAACCGACCTTATAGACGGCCGGCGTCTGGCTGAAGGCAACGATGCGGTTGCGGTGAATTCGTCGTCCTTCCCGGACGGGGTTAAAATTACCAGCTTCGTCCTTTGCGGTCGTCCCCTGCCCGGGCATGAAGTCACCGTGCGCGACAGCCAGGGGAATGATTTGCCCGAACGAAAATGCGGTACCATTTTCGTTCGAGGTTCCAGCCTCATGTCCGAATATCTAAACAATCCCGAGGCCACCCGGGAGGTTCTAGAGGCGGATGGCTGGTTGAACACCGGTGACCTTGGTTATCGCGTCAATGGCCAACTGGTTATCACCGGTCGGGAAAAAGATCTGATCATTATTAACGGACGGAATATCTGGCCGCAGGATATTGAGTACCTTGCCGAACAAATGCCCGAGGTCCGGCCCAGAGACACAGCGGCGTTCTCCATTGCCGGACCTCAAGGTGAGGAGGTTGCCGTTATCGTGGTTCAATGCCGGCAGACTGACGTCGACATGCGTGATGAATTCGTAAAGGGCCTGCAACGCGCGGTTCGTGAAGAATTCGGCATTGATTGTCTGATCGAACTTGTTCCCCCCCATACGCTCCCTCATACCTCCTCCGGAAAATTGTCGCGGTCCACCGCCCGCCGGGAATTTCTTGAACGTCAACAGTGGACTGAGGAACTGCCAGAAAAACTGGTTGAAAACTTTCGGTAGAGTCTGTAGTGCCGTCCTTCCCGCAGCGGGGAAACCTCCCAACCCCGGTTTCAAGTGTTCAATGCATGCCAGTGGCACTTACCGGTGCCACTGGCTTTATTGGCTGCACAGTTGCCCGTCTTTTGGCGCAATCGGGTTTTTCCGTGCGAGCCTTGATACGCCCTGCCAGTAATGCTCGTCGCTTTGATCTGCCCGGTCTGGAGTGGGTCGAGGGAGACCTCGATAACCCCGCAAGCCTCGACCGGTTGGTTGCCGGAGCCGGAACGGTGGTGCATTGTGCCGGAGTGGTCAGAGGCGTGTCCGCAGCCGATTTTAATCCGATTAACATCGGCGGTGTGGAACGGCTCGTCAAGGCGGCTCAAAAGCTTCCCATTTTACCGAATTTTCTGTTATTCTCCTCGCTGGCGGCCCGGGAGCCCGATCTTTCCCCTTATGCCGCGAGCAAACGGGGAGGCGAAACCTTGCTAGCGTCCATGGCCGGGGAGATGAGATGGCTTGCTTTGCGGCCACCAGCCGTCTATGGACCCGGCGACCGGGAACTGTTGCCGCTTTTTAAATGGATGAGGAAGGGAGTCCTTCCCATTCCCGGCGACCCCGAAGGGCGTTTTTCGCTGATTTTTGTCGACGACTTGGCGCGAGCAGTGATAGCGTGTCTTTTAGTTGACCGAGTTTGGCCGGGGGAGTGTTTTGAATTGCACGACGGCATGGAGGGAGGGTATGGTTGGGACGATGTTTCCAGGATCATGTCCCAGATATATCAGCGGCGAATACGCCGCCTGGTGATTTCTGAAAAGCTCCTCCTTTGGATAGGAGAAATGAACTCTTTGATGGGGCGTGTTTTTCGTTATCGGCCGATGCTTACCCCCGGGAAGGTTCGGGAACTTAACCATCATGACTGGGTATGTGCCAACCGTAAACTGCAGAGGTTCTGTGGCTGGGAACCGACGGTTTCGTTTGTCGATGGCGTGAAAAGGACCCTGGAAGGTTAAAGGAATTCGCTGGTTGGACCGAACAGAAAGATGAATATAGAAACGATGGATTACCAAAAACTATTAAAAGAAGTGACGACTATTCTTGGGCGGTTTTCCAAGCAAGATCGTACTATCGATGAGACAAGCCTTCTGGTAAATGACCTGGGCCTCGATTCTTTGCAGGTTATGGAAGTGGTTCACGATTTGGAAGATACCTTTGATATTTCTTTTCCTCTGAACAACCTTTCCGATGTACGCACCGTTAAGGATCTTGTTCAGGAGATTCATCAATTGATTGAGGCGGGATAATGGGACTATTTAATAAACTTGAGCCGATTGCCGTGGCCCGCAAGGCCCTCGAGGAATTTGGAGTTGACCCCTTCAATGTGGTTATTGAAGACATCATTTCCCCGACCGAAGCTCTCATCATGGGGCGCAGGACCTTGCTGGTCGGTACCAACAACTACCTTGGTTTGACTTTTGATCCCGAATGCATCGAGGCGGCCCGGGAGGCAACCCTTCTTCAGGGGACCGGAACGACTGGCTCACGCATGGCAAACGGGACCTTCGACAGCCATCGAGCGCTGGAAGGCGAATTAGCCGATTTCTATAATTGCAGTAATGCCATCGTCTTTTCCACAGGATTCGTTGCAAACCTGGGAATGATATCCACTCTCACCGGCCCAGGTGACACAATTTTGCTCGATTCTGATTCTCATGCCAGCATTTATGACGGTTGTCGAATGAGCGGTGCCGCGATGATCCGTTTTCGGCATAACAACACCGGCGATCTTGATAAGCGTCTCGGCCGACTGGGGGAGCGTGCCAAGGAATCCCTGATTATTGTTGAGGGGATTTACAGCATGTTGGGCGACCGTGCTCCCTTGAAGGAAATCGTCGAAATTAAAAACCGTTACGGTGCCTGGCTGATGGTTGACGAGGCCCATTCCCTGGGAGTGCTCGGAAAGAAAGGCCGAGGCTTGGTTGAAGAGGCCGACGTTGAAAAGGATGTTGATTTTATTATCGGTACTTTCAGTAAAAGCCTCGGCACCATCGGCGGTTTCTGCGTGAGCAATCATTCAGAACTCGATCTGGTTCGTTATGCCAGCCGCTCCTATGTCTTTACGGCCTCGCCATCGCCAGCAACGATAGCCTCGGTGCGGGTTGCCCTCAAGGCGGTCGCCGCCAGGCCCGAACTTCGTACCAAGCTTTGGGAAAATGCCAACCAGTTATATGAGGGGATAAGAAAAATGGGTTTTACGGTCGGTCCCGAACCCAGCCCCGTCGTTGCCGTCTATATGCCGTCCCGGGAAGAAACTTTGGTCTGTTGGAAAGCTCTTTTGGACCAAGGGGTTTATGTTAATCTGGTTTTGCCCCCGGCCGCCCCCCAGGGCAAGAGCCTTCTGCGATGCAGTGTCAGCGCCGCCCATTCGTCTACGCAGATCGAGGGAGTTCTGAAGGCCTTTGCATCTTTGCCTAGGGGTTGACCCACCTGGATAGATCTCCAATCTTTTCGGTCCTATAGATCCCTTTTTTTTAAAAACAGACCGAAATATTCAATTCTGTAATTCCCGTCGTCCAAATCCCAGTGAGCATGGCAGGATGATTGCTGCTGGGCATTACTCCTCTTTTACCTACCGACTCCGAAAAGTTTCTTTTATTCCCCTTCGGCGCCGACCGACCGCCTTTCCCTTTCCCTGGGCTCACGGGTCCACCAGGGCAGAGTCTGACACGCCATAAGGCTTTTCGAGAATCATCACCCGAAAGGAAGGAAAACCCTGAAAAGACGATGCCGGATTTTTTTGGGAAGAAGGAAATGCAGCGTCCGATCCACCGAAGACCGGATTCCTTTATAAGCTGAGTCGCTTAAAGAATTTTTCGGGTACATGAATGATAAGAAACATGATCAGGCGCCAGAACCATTTCGTGTAAATAACATCGCGACCCTTTTGCTGAGCCGTGAAAATATCCCTGGCCACCTCCTGGGGTTCGGCGGTGAGAAGAGGAGAGAGTTTCATTCCGGCGGTCATCCGGGTATTGACAAAGCCGGGTTTGACGGTCAGGACTTTGACTCCGGCATTATGCAGGCGGTTTCGCAATCCGGAAAGATAGGCGCTTAAGCCGGATTTGGCGCTGCCATAATGATAATTGGTTTTTCTGCCTCGATCACCGGCGGCGGAACTGATAGCAACGATAAACCCCCTTGTTCGTTCTTCAAAGTCGTTGGCAACAATATTCAGAATGGAAACGCAGCCCGTAAAATTTGTGTCGATGGTACGTTGTACCTCGATAAAATCATTTTTCCCTAAAACCTGAGAACCGAGATAACCGATCGCACAAACGACGCCCGAGGGGGGCGGGGAAAGGTTTTTATAGAATTTTTCATGGCTGGGAAAATCCAGAACGTCGAATAGAACCGATCGAACCTCTGTTCGATATCGTACCCGCAGATCGGTGATATCGGCTTCCAATTTCTCTGGTTCGCGGGCGGCGAGATAGAGATGGTAACCGTGGCGGGCGTATTCATGGGCCACTGCCAGGGCGATATCGGAAGTGGCACCAAGGACCAGAATATATTCCTCTTTCATATGCCGAGCCGTTCTGATTGAAGGGAAGCCAACTTTCGCTGCGGGTCGCAAAGGGCTTTCAGCTGCCTAAAACGATCGGCCTGAGGATAGCCTCCGTCAAATGTATTCTTGCTCATTCGAACGTCCTTGGTCAGGTATAGACGTCCGCCACAATCCATCACCATCCGGTCCAATTCGTCGAGAAGCGGAAACAGATTTCGCGTTATCGGGAAATCCAGGGCCAGAGTATATCCTTCCCGCGGGAAAGAGAGCATACCCTCATTGGCCGCCCCAAACAGCTTTAAAACCGCAAGGAAAGAGCCCTGCCCGGATAGAGCGATTCTTCTCAAGATCGTTTCAATTCCTTTCCGACCCGTCTCTTTGGGCAATACGAATTGATACTGGGTAAAACCCCGTCGTCCGTATATCCGGTTCCAGTGGCCCAATGCGTCCAGGGGATAAAAAAAAGAATCAACATTGATGATGTCGAGAGCGGGCCGCTTTGGCGCCTTCCTGAAATACAGTGCGTTGAAGGTCCGGGCCGTCCATGTATTGAGAGCCAGTGCGGGAAGATTAAAGGGCACCGTCAGTTTTTTCCTTGCCTTCTGGTGCAGCGGATCGATCTGTTGTTTTTTGGCCAAATCGGGGAGGAGGGCATGTTCTCCACGGAAAAGGATCGACCGACCAAGGTCTTTCCCCCCGGACAGGCAATCGATCCAGGCCACCGAATAGGTCCATCCACCGGAATCTTCAAAAAGATCCATGATTTCGGCCAAGCATGAGGCTTTTATCGTTTCCTGTCGAATATAGGCCGTGGAAACCGGTTGGAGCTTGATTCCCGCGCGAAGAATGATGCCGGTCAGGCCCATGCCGCCGGTAGTAGCTAAAAGAAGGTCGGCGTTTTCCGACCGACTGCAGCGACGGACCTGGCCGTCAGCCAGCATAAGATCGATCCAGTCGACATGAT
>Ga0055480_10000674_pt1 | contig 13043 bp, 11 predicted proteins | sample Muzzi_PWB_D2_FD_57935 | JGI IMG/M metagenome (GOLD analysis project Ga0055480, IMG submission 57935) | Wetland microbial communities from San Francisco Bay, California, USA, that impact long-term carbon sequestration - Muzzi_PWB_D2 | ecosystem: Environmental > Aquatic > Marine > Wetlands ... | reverse complement strand
CTCCAAAAGGCCCCCGCGCCAATCACCGACTTGACCCTCTTCACCTGGCAAAATTTCCGTGACTGGGCCGTTGACAGCTCTTTTGTCTCCCACCCGGGCAACGGCATGAAGGCCATGAAGGGTGAAAACTCGGGTATGCCTTTCCTCATGGAAATCCTTCCGGTGAAGAGGAAATGGATCAACTGGTTCGACATCTATACCCGGATGGTCCTCAACGTGCCGGAACTGCCGGACGACCTCCGGCTCTTCCCGAAAAGCGTTTCGCCCGGGCTCCTCTCCGCGTTTACCGGTCAGGACATCGAGACCGGAGATCGGGAATTCGACCGGACCTTCACGGTCAAGGGGGAAGATGCCGAGGCGGTCCGGGACTATTTGAACCCAGACCGGCGTGCTTCTTTGCTGCAATACCAGACCGGGAAGCAGGGAGTCTTTCTCAACGACGGGAAGCTCTTTCTACTCGTCCCCGGCCGGGGCGGCGGTTTTTCCGATCTGAGCCGCCTCTTCTCCCAGGTCGGGGACCTCGGGGAAGCGCTCAAATCCCATTGACGCGAGGATTTCTTTTTCGCTCTTTGGGCCGTCGATCCCTTCCATCGTCCGGAAGAACAGGCGAAGAATAAAGCCCGCGCGAAGCGGGCTTTTCGTTTTTCGGAATTTGGAATTATTTGGCTTCGATCGGATACCCCGCCGCTTCCCACGCGTTCCAGCCGCCCCGCAGGGCGAAGACATTGTGGAACCCTTTGTCCATCATCTGCCGTGCCACACTGGCACTGGTCGCTTCGTCCGGTCAGGAGCAGTAGAGGACGTAGGTCTCGTCCGGGGGAAGCCGGTCTATCCAGTCGAGTTTCAGGGGGACCAGACGTACCGCGCCGCGGATTTTGTCCATGCCGACGAACCAGGCGAAGGGAGAGCGCACGTCGATGACCGTCAGGCCGGACTGGCCGAGCCGGGTGTGCAGGTCGTCGATGTCGATCCGTTTGACGGAAGGGTCGGCCGACAGGGCGGCGGTGCAGCCCAACAGGACCGCCGCCACGATCAGGGCCGGGATGAGGAACGGTCGTTTCCGCATGGTCGCCTCCTGTACCAGAGGATTTGCCGAGGTGCCGATACGATCCAAGTTTACCAGAGAATCCCTTCCCGGCACTCTCGCGGAGCTCCGTTCCTTGACTTGGGCCGGGCGATGCCGTAGTAAATGATCTGCCGACAGGTCGCTTCGGACAGGCCTCCGGAAAGCAAGCAATCCCTGTGGCCGGAAAACCGGCTCCGTTCTTATCCTGCTTGCCATTTGACCGGGGAAATTGCTAACTTACCTATGTCCCCCCCGCCCCGAGCCCCTGCGGTTGGTCGATAATGATTCATTATTTCGTCACAAAATCCCATTTTTACACCGTCGTTCCCTTTTTAAAACAATGGGACTGTCCAGTCAGGCGGCATTTTCAAATCATCCCCTATGAACATATCGGCCGGCTCCGCCGGATCGAGCCAGGCCTGTTCGTCTTCTCCGACCTGGATCGGATTTCCCCGCCCTACCGGAAAGAGCTGGCCGCCTTCGCCGATCGACTGGCGACTCATTTTGGGCCGGAAACCATCCTGAATCATCCGGCGGGCTTTCTCCCAAGGGACGAGTTGCTCGAGGCGCTCCATGCGGAAGGGATCAACGATTTCCGAACCTTCCCGGCCGAGAGCCCGGACGAGACCTGCCGCTTTCCTGTTTTTCTCCGCCGCCGCAACGACCACCGTGGGCCGATCACCCCGCTCCTGGAAAACCGCGACGAATGGGCCATCGCCTGTCGAAAACTTCGCCGCAAGGGGGTCCCCCTGGACGAGGTGATCGCCGTGGAGTATTGCGAAACCCGGGGCAGGGACGGCCTTTACCGGAAATATTCCGCCTTCTGCGTCGACGAAGCCGTCGTCCCCTGGCATATCATCTTCTCCACCAACTGGGTTACCAAGGACAGCAGGCCCGAGCCTCTCCGGCAGGAGGAGCGGGATTTTTTCGATCGGAACCCGCATCAGGAACTGATCAGACAGGCGTTCCGCCTGGCCGGTCTCCGCTACGGGCGAATCGACTACGGCGTCAAAGACGGGCGCGTCCGGGTCTGGGAAATCAATTCCAATCCGGCCGTCATCAGTCCGCCCCACAAGTTCACTTCGGACAAACGGCCCCTGCGGCAGGCCAAGATTGACGAAATGAGCCGGGCTTTGGAATCGCTTCATGCGAGAGCCCTTGACGGCAGGACCGTTTTGGAGTTGGGAGAGCACCCGCTCTCAAACGGCGCCCGGCCAGGACCCGGCCGGCCGGAAGTCAACATCGACGGGCTTTCCGGCCTGGCCCATGCGGCCAATTTTTGGGTCCGGAAATATCTTGAGGAACTGCTGTACCGCAGCGGTCTCCAGGCGTAACTTTCCGCAAAGAGTCAGGCAAGACACGATGTCAGTCCTGCGGCCCATCCTTGATCCCCTGGCACATTTCCTGACGGGGAATCTGCGACGGATATTCCCGGATGTCCCCTTGCTCGATGAATGGCCCCCGACCGGAAGAATCCTGGTCGGCGGCTACTGGGTGGTTTTTGGTAGGCTTCATGATGCGGTGGCTATCCGACGGGCGGTCCGGCGGCGGGCCAGACTGCCGAACCTGATGGTGGTCGGGGTGACCGGAAGCGCCGGCAAGAGCATGACCAAGGAACTCATCGCCGCCATTCTCGAGACCAAAGGACCCTGCCAGAAGACTCCTCAATCCCGCAACCGGGTGGTTGGAGTCGCCCGAACCCTCCTTGGAGCCCGCGCCGCGCACCGATACTGCGTGGTCGAAATGGGAGCGGGAAGTTTCGGCGAGATCGCCAGGGCCGTCCGGATAGCCCGACCCGACATCGCCACGGTCACCACCATCGGCGATGATCATTTCACCAGCTTCGGCGACCGACGGGTCATCCTCAGGGAAAAAACGGCCCTGCCCACGGCTCTCCCTCCAAACGGGACGGCCGTACTCAACGCCGACGACCCCCTGGTCGCGTCGATGGAGAAAAGCCTCAAGGTTCCGGTCCTGACCTACGGTTTGAGCCCGGGGGCCGCCTTCCGCGCCAGGGACATCTCCGGCGGCTGGCCGGAACGGTTGACCTTTACCCTGACCTGGCAGGACCACGACCATCAGGTCAGGACCCGTTTGATCGGGCGGCACTGGATGACGGCCGTCCTGGCGGCACTGGCCACCGGGGTCGCGGCCGGCGTACCGATCGAAGATGCGATCGAGGCGGTGGCCGGGGTTGAACCCCTGCCAGGGCGGATGAGCCCCGTCACCTTCCCCACGGGAGTGACTTTTCTCCGCGATGATTGGAAAGCACCGGCCTGGTCCCTGCCGCTGGCGCTGGAGGTCGTCAGGGAAAGTCGCGCCGAACGCAAGATTGTCATTATCGGCACCCTGTCCGATTACCAGGGAGAAGCGGGACGCTCTTACCTGCGGACCGCACGGATGGCCCTGGACGCGGCCGACCAGGTCTTCTTCGTCGGGCCGAATGCCAGCCATGCCCTGAAGGCCAGGGATTCGGAAATGAACCAGAGACTTCGGGCATTTGCCAGTCTAAGGGACCTGCATGATCATCTCGGGTCCTTGCTCCGTTCGGGTGACCTGGTCCTGATCAAGGGAAACCATCGGGCCGATCATCTGGAAAGGCTGATTCTCGCCGAAGAGACCGCCGTGACCTGTTGGCGCTCGGATTGCGGGCTCGAGGCGGATTGTGACCGATGCTGCATGTTGAATCGGCCGAAACGATGTCCGGTCGGTTCAACCGTCCATCCTCCAAATTCAGCCGCAACAGGCCGGGCTGTTCCCGACACGAAGGGAGTGAGGGTTCAGGGAGGGGCGGCTCGAATCATCATCGGTTTGGGCAACCCGGGGGGAACGTTCGCCGACACTCCTCACAATATCGGCTGGCAGGTCCTCGACCGGCTGGCCCGAAGGATGGCCGTCCGATGGCACGGGGACGGGGAGGTGATCTGGGGGGAAGCCCGTTCCGATCACGGTCCGCTGCTGCTCGTCAAGCCCGCGACGGTTATGAACGATTCCGGACCGGTCTTGCTTCGCCTGAGTCAACGTTTTGGCTTCGAGCCGAAGGACTGCATTCTCGTGTTCGACGACGATCATCTGCCCTTCGGGTCTCTGAGGTTTCGGGAGAAGGGAAGCGACGGCGGGCACTTGGGGGTGCGGTCGATATTGATGGCGTTCCAAACCGTTGAATTTCGCCGGATCAAGCTGGGGATCGGACGTCCCAAGGAAGGGCGGAAAAACACCTTTGCCTTATTGAAACCCTGGCCGAAATGGGCCAGGGGGCAGGCGGATGAACTGTGTGATGAGGCGGCGCAGAATGTTCTGAATTTGATTGCCCGGGACTCCGGCTCAGGGAGGGGCCAGGGGATCAGGTCCGGCAGTGCCACATTTAAAGAGGTTTCGAAGTCTTGAAAAATAAGCTTTCTTCCAACGCTACCCTCCAAAAATAATCCCTATGGCCGGCAAACCGATCCTGGTGACGGGATGTCACCGAACAGGAACAACATGGGTAGGCAGAATGATGGCCGCAAGCCCGGAGGTTGCATATATCTGGGAACCCTTTCACCTCAAACATCGAGTCGGCGAGTGTGCCGCACCTCTGGTCTTCCATAATACCTGCGTCACCGAAGCGAATGAGGGCAACTATCTCCCTCATTTAAAGAGAACGCTCAGTTTTCAATACAATTTCTTTCAAGGTTTGTTGCGGGTTCGAAGGTTTAAAGATGCTTATAACCTGGGGATGGGGTATGGCGGTTTTCTTTACCATCGGCTGCGACAGTCGAGACCCCTGCTCAAGGACCCCCGGGCGGTCTTTTCGGCCGAGTGGCTGGCCGATCGGTTCGACGCGGACGTAGTCGTCACCATCCGGCATCCGGCGGCCCTCGCGGGGAGTCTGAAAGTGAAAGGCTGGCACTTTCCGTTTGCGGATTTGCTGAATCAGCCGCAGCTGATGGAAACGTACCTGGGAGATTTTTCAGACGAAATTTCGGCGTTTGCCGAGAAGCCGCACGATATAGTCGATCAGGCAACACTCCTCTGGAAGCTGATCCACCACACGATAGACGGATACCGGCAACGCCATCCCGATTGGCTGTTCATCCGCCATGAAGACCTCTCCCGGGACCCGATAAAGGGATTCCAGGCAATTTTTGATCATGCGGATCTGGATTTTTCTTCTGATGTCATTGAGAGGGTCAAATGGCACTCGGGGCTCTGCCAAGGCCCGGAAAGACAGCCGCGGAAGGTCGAAAAGGTAATTTTCCGAGACAGTGCCGCCAATGTGTACGCTTGGAAAAACCGGCTGACCGAAGAAGAGATAAAACGGGTTAGGGAGCGCGTTGGCGAGGTGGCCCGGAATTTCTACGACGACGGGGAATGGTGAGCTTGAAATATGACAGAAAACCAAAAGCCCGCGCGCAGCGGGCTTTTTTGATATCCCGATAGGAAATATTCATTTGCGTCGCCGTCGGGCGACGGCGTTATTTGCTTTCCGGATGCCTGTGACCGGCGCCGTGTTCCACCAGGTCATGGACCCTCTCGACAAAATGGGTCAGCTGCACGTAAGCCTCCACATACTCCCGTCCCTGGGCTACGGAGCGGTCCGCGACCTTTTTCCGTTCGTACGCCTCGCGGAACCGTTCCTGAATGCCCTTCCGTACGGCCGCCGCGAGTTCGTCTGCGAGATGGTCGATGTCGCCTTCGGCGAGACCATGGTCCGTGGCGGCGATGACCGGCTCGACGCTCCCGGCCGGCTTGAGGCCCATGAAGCCCTCCCCTTCACCCGCGCGGTGAACCCGCACCAGCGTTTCGAAAAAATAGCGATCTGCAACATGGTGGGCCGGCTCGCCCTGGTCCCGGACCGTGACCGCCATCGCAAATGCGGACCTGATCTCCTCCTCGCCTTGGGCCGGCACCCATTTCAGGACCGGGGCTACATTCCCGGCGGCCAGGGCTCTCCGGGCATCCGCGATGACTGGGCCGTCCATGCTGTCGCAATGGGCGAAAGTCTGGACGGCGAAGGCGAGGGACATCCCCAGGGCCAGGATCGAGGCGCGTTTAATAGTTTTCAAGGCTGGTCCTCCTTTTTTTGCGTGAGCCCGGAAACCCGGAACACGTTGCAGGGAAAAGGTGCAGGACAGACAGGAATTCCGTCGTTAATTAGACGTCGACACGGGCTGGCCCTTGGCGACCAGATAATAGACCAGGCCGAGCACCAGGAGCGTTCCCGCCAGGAAAAACTGCGTGGTCAGGGGGTCATGGCTAAGGGTGGAAATGAGGATCTCCCGGATGATGGCGACGATGACCACACCGATGAAAATCAGGATGTTGAAGCGTCCCCCTTTCAGGTTCTTGATCTCGTTGTCCATGAGCTCGATCATCATCCAGAGGATGAGGAGGGTTCCCAGCGCGCCCAGGATGCCCTTTTCCACATTTCCAGTGAAAATATGGGCAATGTCCCAGATGAAAAGGCCGACGACGGACAGGGAAACGCCGACCAGGGCAAGGATGAGGATAAGGTTGAGGCCATAGGTGAAGCGTTCCGTCGCCTTGATGAGCTTTGATTCGAACTTCCGGGAGATGAAGACCTTTCTCAGCTCTTCCTCCATGAAGGCTTCAGTGATGATGTCCAGGTTGATGTCGAGGATTTTTTGCACCGCGTCCATTTTTTTGCGTCGTTCTTCCTGTTCGACGAAATTTTCCTGAATCATGGCGGTCGTGAAACGCCGTACCATGTGCATGGCGGCGTTCACGAAATGGGCGTTCAGGCCGATCTTGACGTGAACTTGACCGACCCGCTGCAGGTTGCGCAGATAGTGGTTGTCGTAACTGCCGCGAAAGAGGTTCAAGAACCATTCGGAGTGGCTTTGTTTCAATCGCCCCAAAACCTCTTCGTTGGCGAGGAAGGCCGCGGTCTCAGGTCTTCCCAGGAGATAATCGTAAAACTCGTTGATCATTCGCTCCTTCTGCGCTTCGGCCAAAGGCAGCAGGGACTTGAGGGTTTCCGCCTCTTCTTCCATGAAAAGGTAATGGCTCCGAATTTCCTGCATGGTGTACATGAGGCTTATTCCTCCCGTCGCAACAGGCAGTTTTCTGACAGAAACGCTTGGTGCCTGGAAGTTTAGAAAGTGTTAACGGGTCTGTCAAACCGGCTGATCGTTGGTCAGATATAGCGGGATGTCCTGGGGGGTGAATAAGAACGCCCTCAGGGCCATGAAAAAATGGCTTGTCCAGCAAAAAAATGCCCGCGTGAAGCGGGCTTTTGGTTTTTCAAAATTCGAATGTGCCCGATGACATCGCCGTCCAGCCGCAGTCGATGGTGAGATTCGAGCCGGTGATGCAGGCGGCGGGGAATAAGAGAAAGTATCACGTCTGCCGCCGGCGAATCCTGAACCTTACTTCGGGTCGGTCGGAAAACCGGCCGTCTCCCAGGCATTCCAGCCCCCGCGCAGGGCGAAGACGTCGGTGAATCCTTGGTCAATCATGTGCCGTGCCACACGGGCACTGGTCCCTTCGTTCGGTCAGGAGCAGTAGAGGACGATGGTCTTGTCCCGCGGGAGGTCCTCCGTCCACTCGAGATGGACGGGGTCCTGGAGCACCGCGCCGGGGATTTTGACCTGGCTGCGTTCCCAATGGAAGGAACCGCGCACGTCGATGACCACTAGGCCGGGTTGACCGAGCCGGGCGCGCAGGTCGTCGATGCTGATTCGCCTGACCTCGTTATCGGCCGACCGGGCCGCGGTGCAGCCCAACAGGGCGGCGGCTATGAGCAGGAACCGCGTGAAAAACCGGCGGGTTTGCATGGTCATCTCCTCGAACAGGGGGGTCGCTGACGCTTCTTTGATGACAGTTTACCAGAAGCCCTTCCTTCATCACGCATTCGGATGCCTGGGCGCTCTTCCGGAATCTCCCGCGACGGCGTCGTCCAACCGCAGTTGAACCGATTCTGTTTTGTGTAGAATTACCTTGTACGGACGCCAAGTCCCCGAAGGGTTTTGGGATTCCGAGCGGCCCGGTCTCTTCGGGTGGGGGGCGGCAATCGTGTCCAAACAGCGACTTGACAATGAAAAGGGAGACGGAAATGACCGGACAGACGGATTTGCTCATCATCGGGGCCGGGCCTTTCGGATTGGCCATGGCCGCCTATGCCAAGGCCATGAAGATCGACCACGTGATCGTCGGGAAACCAATGGAGTTCTGGAGAGCCCACATGCCCGCGGGGTTGATCCTCCGCTCGGCCTGCGACTGGCACCTCGACCCGTTCGAAATCCACACCATCGTAAATTACCTGCAAACGCAGAACCTGACCCCCGCCGATGTCGAGCCCCTCTCTCTCAAGTTCTATTTAGGCTACGTCGAGTGGTTTCAAAAGCAGAAACAGATCGAGATCCGGCCCGCTCTCGTGGAGCGGCTCGATCATGATGCCAACGGGGACCGCTTCAGGGCCACGCTGGACGACGGGACGGACCTGATCGCCAACAAGGTATTGCTCGCCCTGGGCTTCCGGTATTTCCCGAACGTCCCAGCGGAACTGGCGGACATCCTTCCCGCGGGCCGCTTTGCCCATACCTGTGACGCGGTGGATATCGAGCGCTTCGGGGGAAAGCGCTGCCTCATCATCGGCGGCCGCCAGAGCGCCTACGAATGGGCGGCCCTGCTCCACGAGGCCGGGGCGGCGGCGGTCCACGTGTCGCACCGTCAGGAGACCCCGGCCTTCGAGGCGTCGGACTGGTCGTGGGTCGGCCCGATGGTCGCGGGGATGGTCGAAAATCCCGGCTGGTTTCGGAATTTGCCGCCCGAAGAAAAGCAAGACCTTGTCCGGCGGTTTTGGACCGAAGGCCGGTTGAAACTCGAGCCATGGCTGGGATCCAGGATCAACCATGACACCGTCAGGGTATGGCCGAAATCCCAAGTTGTCGGTTGTGATGCCTTGCCGGCAGGCGATCTCGATGTGACTCTCGATACCGGGAAAAAGCTGGTTGTCGATCAAATCATTCTTGCCACGGGGTATAAAGTGGAGATGGAAAAGGTCCCGTTCCTGGCGAATGGAAACATCCTGGCCACTTTGAAAACAATTGAGGGTTATCCGGTGTTGGACAACCACCTGCAAAGCAGCATTCCGGGGCTGTTTTTCACAAGCATGGCCGCCGCTCGGGATTTTGGGCCGTTCTTCGCCTTCACGGTGAGTGTGGTGGCCGCGACAAAAATTATTGGATTGCATATCAGGAAGGCTGTTCAGGCGACGGACTAAGGCCTTTCATTCCATTTGCCCTCGTTCCTTCCCGCAGTAAAGAAAAGCCCGCTTGCCGCGGGCTTTTTTTATGCACCGAATTTGACATCATAATAATTAAGTTGCAGTCCAGCCGCAGTCGATGGTCAGGCCCGACCCGGTAATGCAGGCGGCGGCGTCGCTGATGAGGTAGAGGACCAGGTTGCCGATCTCGTCCGGCTCGATGAGCCGCTTGACGGCGGTATTCTTAAGCATGATCTGCTCGATGACCTCGTTTTCGCTGATGTTGTGGGTGCGGGCCTGGTCGGCGATCTGGTTGTCGACCAGGGGGGTGCGGACGTAGGACGGGCAGATGGAGTTGACGGTGATGCCGGCCGGCCCCCCCTCGAGGGCCGCGGTTTTGGTCAGCCCCATCAGGCCGTGCTTGGCCGAGATGTAGGCCGCCTTAAAGGGGGAGGCAATCAGGCCGTGGACCGAGTTGATGTTGATCACCCGCCCCCAGCCGTTCTTTTTCATCCCCGGCCAGACGTACTTGGTCAGCAGGAAGGGGGCGGTCAGCATCAGGGACAGGATGAGATTCCATTTCTCCTCGGGGAACTCCTCGATCGGCGCGACATGCTGAATACCGGCGTTGTTCACCAGGATATCGACGGCGCCGAAGGTCTCCAGGGCGGCGACGACCAGGGCGTGGCAGTCGTCCTGTTTCGACAGATCGGTGCGGCGGAAATGGGCGCCGATCCGTTCGGCCTCCCAGGTGCCGGCCTTCTCGTTGAGATCGGCCATGACCACCTGGTGGCCGGCCCCGGCGAGGGCCTGCGATACGGCCAGGCCGATGCCGCTGGCCGCGCCGGTGACGAGGGCGGTGCGCTGGCTCATCGTTCTCTCCTTTCCAGGTCGTCCGCGATCCGGATCGGGCAGCCGGTGCGGGCCTCGACCATCTCCAGGGTGGCCCCGGGGGCCAGTTCGGTCAGCGTCATCCCCTTCGCGGCGTCGACGTCGAAGACGGCGAGGTCGGTGACCAGCATGTCGACCACCGCCTTGCCGGTGATCGGCAGGGAGCACTCTTCGAGAATTTTCGGACTGCCGTCCTTGGCGCAGTGCTCCATCATGACGATCAGCTTCTTGACTCCGGAGACCAGGTCCATCGCTCCTCCCGGCCCCTTGACCATCTTGCCGGGGATCATCCAGTTGGCCAGGTCGCCGCAGCGGGAGACCTGCATCCCTCCCAGGACCGACAGGTCGATGTGCCCGCCCCGGATCATGCCGAAAGAGGCCGCCGAGTCGAAGAAACTCGCTCCGGGCAGAGCCGTCACCGTCTGCTTGCCGGCGTTGATCAGGTCGGCGTCGACCGCTTCGGGGAGAGGGAAGGGGCCGAGGCCCAGCAGGCCGTTCTCCGAGTGGAGGGTGATGTGGATCTCCTCGGGGATGTAGTTGGCCACGAGGGTCGGCATGCCGATGCCGAGGTTGACGTAGGCGCCGTCCATCAGCTCCTGGACGACGCGGCGGGCCATCCATTCCCGGGCCGGGGAAAACCCCTTGGCCGCCTCCTGTCCCTGCACGGTGCGCTGCTCGATCGGTTTTTTAAAGCTCTCCCCCTTGATGACCCGGTCGACGTAAATGCCGGGGGTGTGGATCGCTTCGGGGTCGAGTTCACCGGTTTCGACGATCTCCTCCACCTCGGCCACGGTGATGCGGCCGGCCACTGCGCAGAGGGGGTTGAAGTTGCGGGCGGTCCGGCGGTAGGCGAGGTTCCCCGAGCGGTCGGCCTTCCAGGCCTTGACGATGGCAAGATCCGCGACGATGGCCTCTTCCAGCACGTACTCCTGACCGCCGAATGATTTAACCTCTTTCCCTTCGGTCAGGACCGTGCCGTAGCCGGTACGGGTGAAAAAGCCCGGGATCCCCGCTCCCCCGGCCCGCAGCCGTTCCGCGAGGGTCCCCTGGGGGGTGAGTTCCAGCTGCAGCTTTCCGTCCAGGAACTGCCGTTCGAAGAGGGCGTTCTCCCCCACGTAGGAAGAGATCATCTTGCTGATCTGGGTCGTCTGCAGCAGCAGACCGAGGCCGAAGTCGTCGACCCCGGCGTTGTTGCTCGCCACGGTGAGGTTTTTGACCCCGGAATCGCGCAAGGCGAGGATCAGGTTCTCGGGTATGCCGCAGAGGCCGAAACCGCCGGCCGCGACGGTCATGCCGTCGCGCACCACATCCTGCAGGGCCTCTTCTGCGTTAGCGAATATCTTGTTCATGGAGGTTCCTCCTGGAAAAATTTCAACTTGAAAAACGGCAATTGGCCGCAGATAAAGTCGGATAAAATCTGATCAAGCTAGGAGCTATATGTTCTTCAGGAAGTCACCCAATAGGTCGGGTTTGGGACAAATTCTTTAAATCGGTGAAAATCCATGTAAATCAGATCTGATCCGCGACCAATGGTTTTCCCTATCTCTGTGTCTCCGTGGCTGATTAGTTTTTCCCAGACCTCAGACCCGCTCGAAAATCGCCGCCACCGCCTCGCCGCCGCCGATGCAGAGGGAGGCAAGGCCGTAGCGGACCTGTCGCCGCTTCATCTCGGCGAGCAGGGTCGCCACGAGGCGGGCGCCACTGGCGCCGACGGGATGACCGAGGGCCACCGCGCCGCCGTTGACGTTCACTTTTTCCATGTCGAGACCGAGCTCCTTGACCGCGATGAGCGGGACGGCCGCGAAGGCCTCGTTGATCTCGAACAGGTCGATGTCGGCCAAGGGAATCCCGGCCCGCTCGGCCACGGCGGCCATGGCGCCTACGGGGGCCTCGGGAAAACGGTCGGGATGCAGGCTGTTGGTGGCGTAAGCCGCCAGGCGTGCCACCGGGCTCAGGCCGAAGCTTTCCACCGCCGCTTCCCCCGCCACCAGGACCATGGCCGCGCCGTCGTTGATGGTCGAGGCGTTGCCGGCGGTGATGGCGCCGTCGGGCCGGAAGACCGGCCGAAGATGGGGGAGCTTGGCGAAATCGACCCGGAAGGGCTCCTCGTCCCGGGCCACCACCGTCTCCCCCTTGCGTGAGGAAACGGTCACCGGAGCGATTTCCCCGGCGAAGAGGCCTTCATTCACCGCTTTCTGGGCCAGGCGGTAGGAGCGGAGAGCGTACTCGTCCTGGGCTTTCCGGCTGAGACCGTGGCGGTCGATGACCGCTTCGGTGACCTTGCCCATGTGCCGGCCCGAATAAGGGTCGCGCAGGGCGTCGTGGAGGAGCAGATCGACCACTTCGCCGTTCCCCATGCGATAGCCGTATCGGGCGTTCGGCAGGGCGAAGGGGGTGAGGGACATGTTCTCCATCCCTCCGGCCGCCACCAGAGTGGCGTCCCCCAGGGCGATGGAGCCGGCGGCCAGCATGATCGCCTTGAGGCCGCTGCCGCAGACCTTGTTGACGGTCATGGCCGGTGTTCCGTCCGGCAGGCCGGCGAGGCGCATCGCCTGCCGGGCCGGGGCCTGGCCGCTGCCCCCCATGAGGACCTGGCCGAGGATAACCTCGTCCACGGCTTCAGGCGGCAGGCCGGTTTTTTCCAGAAGCGCACGGATCACCCCGGCCGCCAGCTGCGGCGCGGGAACGGTGGCCAGGGCGCCGCCGAAAGACCCCAGGGGGGTCCGCAGGGCGTCGATAATGAAAATCTGTTTTTCAGGATTCATGATTCCCTCACGGCTCGGGGAGTTTAAGGAGATGGGCTCCAGATATCGATCCGGGACCGCCAGGACTCTTCTTAAATATCAAAAATGTAGAATGTATTGTATCAAACTTGTCCAG
>Ga0055480_10000673_pt1 | contig 13053 bp, 9 predicted proteins | sample Muzzi_PWB_D2_FD_57935 | JGI IMG/M metagenome (GOLD analysis project Ga0055480, IMG submission 57935) | Wetland microbial communities from San Francisco Bay, California, USA, that impact long-term carbon sequestration - Muzzi_PWB_D2 | ecosystem: Environmental > Aquatic > Marine > Wetlands ... | reverse complement strand
GGCACCGGCCGCTCCCGATCCCGGGGCCACCCAGAACGCCCAGCTGGTCTCGGTTCCGTTCTTCCACGCCACGGGTTGCCATTCCGTCCTGTGCGCCAACACCGCCTTCGGCGGCAAGCTCGTGATGATGTACAAGTGGGACCCCGAACGGGCCCTCGAGCTGATCGAGCGCGAGCGGATCACGAGCTTCGGTGGTGTGCCGTCGATGGTGTGGCAAGTGCTGGAGTCGCCGAGCTTCGGCACCCGCGACCTGTCGAGCGTGAAGAGCGTTGCGTACGGCGGCGCGCCCGCAGCGCCCGACCTGGTGCGTCGCATCAAGGAGGCGTTTTCCGACGTGTCGCCCGGAAACGGGTACGGGCTGACCGAGACATCGTCGATTACGACCTTCAACGGCGCCGCGGACTACGAGGCCGTACCGGACAGCGTCGGAACCGCGGTACCGGTCTGCGACCTGAAGGTCGTCGACGAACGCGGGCGGACGCTTCCCACTGGCACCGTCGGCGAGCTGTGGATCAAGGGCCCCAACGTCGTGCGCGGCTACTGGAACAAACCGGAAGCCACCGCCGAGACATTCAGCGATGGCTGGCTCCATTCCGGCGATCTGGCGCGCATCGACGAAGCGGGCTTCGTCTACATCGTCGATCGCGCCAAGGACATGCTGATCCGCGGGGGCGAGAACATCTACTGCGTGGAGGTAGAGAGCGTTCTCTACGACCACCCGGACGTAATGGACGCTGCGGTCGTCGGGCTGCCCCACCACGTGCTCGGGGAGGAGGTCGGGGCCGTGGTGCAGGTCACGGCAGACGCCCGCGTCAGCGAGGCGGAGCTCCGCGACCACGTCGCGAAGAAGCTGGCGGCCTTCAAGGTGCCGGTGCGCATCGAGCTGCGAACCCAGCCGCTGCCGCGCAACGCCAACGGCAAGATCCTGAAGGCCCAGCTCAAGCAGGAGCTGACCTCGGACTCCCAATCCTGACCGTCGACGCCCATCGAACGCCCCATCATAGTATGGGCGGAGCGAGGGGGTGGCCGCTGCACTCCGCCGCCTTGACCCAAGGGGAGTGAGCCCTCGATCGGCTGACACGGAGCAGCCGTCGAACGGCGCCGGCGCTTCGGGGTAGGATAGGGTCCCGGGTGGGAGGTGGCTCCATGGCGACGCGGATCACGAGGGTTCCGATGAAGAGCGCGCGTGGTTCGCGAGCTGCGCTGGTCGTGCTCGGCTGCCTGCTCGTGTTCGCACCGGGCGGAGCCGAGGCATCGGAGCTCGACCGCTGCCTGGCCGAGCAGGGGCTGCCACGGGTGGCGCGCATCCGCGGCCCCGACGGCCGGCCCGTATACGGGCTGGTCACCGACGCGAAGGACGGGCGCCCGACCGCCATCGTTCCAATCGCAGACGGCGCGTTGGATCTCGCCAGCGTCTTCGAGCGGGCAGCTGCGCCGCCGACCAACGCCCCCGTCCTCGCACTCGCAGCGAACGGGGCAGGCGTCTGCTCGCCGGTGCGCCTCGACCAGTCGAGCCTCGACGCCGAGGAGCTCGTGGTCGTGGCAGCGGGCCTCAACTACGCCGCCCATGCCGATGAAGCGGGCGGCGGCGACGTCTTCCTCTTCCCAAAGCCGGTCGCCCCCACACCTCCCTATGGAGAGGTCCGACCGCCGAAAGGCGTGGTCCTGCTCGACTACGAGGTCGAGCTCGCCTTCGTGCTGCTGGCCGATGTGTACCTGCGGGCTCTCCCCACGCGGGACGAGCTCCTCGCTCAGAGCGCGTTCTTCGTGGCCAACGAGGTCTCGGACCGCGAACCGATCATCCGACAGAAGGCGCTGAGCGGACCGGGAACCGGCTTCGTCGAGGGGAAGGGACAGCCCGGCTTCTTTCCGGCAGGCCCGTGGATGGTCCGAGGAAGCGAGCTGTTCGCGGCCCTGGCCCGCTGTGGCGAAGCCGGTCTTGGAATCCGATTGGGCGTCGATGAGGGCGACGGCTTCCGTCCGCGACAGGACGCGACCACGGCTGCGATGATCCTCGACCCCTTGGAGCTGCTCGGGAAGATCGCCGAGGTGGTCGCGACCGACGGCCTGCACACGCCGATGCCCGTGAAGCGCACCGCCGGGACGGTCTACTACCCGCTGGCGGTGGACGGGCAGGGGCCACGCCTGCCCGCCGGGAGCGTCGTTCTCACCGGAACGCCCGAAGGCGTCGCGGTCCAGGCGCCGAGGAGTGTGCTGGCCGTGACGGCCCGCGGGCTGCTGCACATGCGCAACCCCCTCGAGCAGTTCCTCCTGGAAGAGCGCGAGCGGGCGATGGGGACCGAGCCCGGCGGCTACCTGCGACCCGGCCAGCGCGTGCGCGCCGAGGTCGACGGCCTCGGCGCCCAGGTGGTCCGCATCGCCGATGCCGGCGCGACCGCACTCCGTGATCCATGCGGCGAGGACTGATGCAACGCCTCGGCGCGCGGACCGCCGCTCGCTTGCTGCTGTGCAGTGGTCTCGCCCTCGCCTGCTCGCGGCAGGACGATCCGGCGGCGGGTCTCGCGGCCGCGACGGGAGACGCAGGATCCACAGCGGTGAACCGGGCGAAGGAGCCGGCGCTGGACGAGGCGCCCATGCTCCCGGCCCACGTGGTCGAGCGCTTCACCGGGGACCTCTCGGAGATGCGCGAGCGCAAGGTCGTACGCGCGCTCGTGAGCATCAACAAGACGGACTTCTTCTTCGAGGGCGGGCGCCCGCTCGGTCTTCAGGCCGAGACGCTTCGAGAGTTCGAGAGCTTTCTGAACCAGGACCTGTCGCGCGATGAGCTGAGGCTCCGCATCGCGTACGTCCCTGTCCCCTTCGAAGAGCTGCTGCCGGCCCTCGTGGAGGGCCGCGGCGACGTGGCCGCCGGCTTCCTGACGATCACGCCGGAGCGCACCAAGCAGGTTGCGTTCGCGACGGGCCGGTCGCTTTCGGTGAACGAGGTCGTGGTGACGCGGGCCGGAGCTCCGGAGATCGCGTCGATCGAAGAGCTGGGGGGCCGCAGCGTCATGGTGTTGCGGGGCAGCAGCTATGCCGAGCACCTGCGTGACCTCGACCGGCGCCTGCGCGCGGAGGGGCACTCCCCGATTCGGATCATCGAATCCGCAGCCCGCCTCACGACCGAGGACCTCCTCGAGTACGTCAACGCCGGCACCATCGAGATCACCGTGGCCGACGACTTCCGAGCGCGGCTCTGGTCGGATGTCCTCCCGAACGTCGTGGTTCGCGAGGATCTCGTGGTCCACGAGGGCGGTCATGTGGGCTGGGCGGTCCGCCCTGGAAATCCGGAGCTGCTGGCGGCGCTGCGTGAGTTCTCGAACCGGGTCAAGAAGGGAACGCTCCTCGGCAACATGCTCTTCAAACGCTACTACCAGAACACGCGCTGGATCGACGACGCGACGGATCCGGAGGAGCAGCGGAAGCTCGAGCAGTTCCGCAGCCTGTTCCGGCGCTACGGCGACCAGTACGGCTTCGACTGGCGGGCCATCGCCGCGCAGGCCTACCAGGAGTCGGGCCTCGATCAGAGCAAGCACAGCCGCACGGGCGCGATCGGCTTGATGCAGGTTCTCCCCAGCACGGCGCGCGGGCCACGGGTCGGGATCCCCGACATCACCGACGTCGAGAACAACGTGCACGCCGGAGTGAAGTACCTCGCGTTTCTGCGGGACCACTACTTCTCCGATCCGGGCCTCGAGGACGAGGACCGCGTCGCCTTTGCGTGGGCGGCCTACAACGCCGGGCCGGCCAAGGTCCGCCGCATGCGCGAACGAGCCCGCGAGATGGGGCTGGACCCCGACCGTTGGTTCCACAACGTCGAGTACGCGGCGCTGGCAATCGTCGGACGCGAGACCGTTCGCTACGTCGCCAACATCTACAAGTACTACGTGGCCTACAAGCTCGCCCCGAACGCACGAGTGGCTCCGAGCCACCGGAAGCCCTGACCGGAGCCAACACCGCCGTGCGCCAGCGGACGGAAATCCCCTCATGCGCCCCATGCGTCGGGACAATACCCGCATGGGTGCTGGATGGATGTTCGGGGGAACGAACGGATGGCCAAGGCAAAGGGAACGACCCTCCTGACGCTGGTGAAGTTCTTGAGGCAGAACCGCGAGCGCGCGCTGGCGCTACTCCCTTCAGAGCTGCACCACTACCTGGGGGATCGCATTCAGACCAGCGCCTGGTACCCGGAGGAGGATCTGCTCGAGCTGAATCGCTGCATGATCGAGCTGATACCCGGGAAACGCGACGCAGTGCTGGAACAGATGGGCAAGAGAATCGCCGCTGAACACATGGAAGGGATCTACTCACATCTGCGGGTGGACGAAGGTGACCTGCAGCCGCTCGCTCGCCGGGCCTTCGCCCTTTGGTCGAGCCAGCACGACACGGGTCGGCTCGGCGTGACTCTCGAAGGCCCGGGAGTGATCCGCTTCGAGCTGTCGGACTTCGGCCTGCCCTCACGAGAGATCTGCGACGTCACCGCCGCCTATTTCCGCGAGACGCTCCGCCTGGCGGGGGTCGATGCGAAGGTCGAGGAGATGGAGTGCCGGGTCGAGGGCGGCAGCCGCTGCCTCTGGCGGGCGACCTGGGAACGAGCCTGAACGGGGACAGGGCTCGCCATCGAAGACGTTTGCTCTCACGCCGACACCGACTCGCGAGCCGGCCGCAACGGGAGCTGCTTCGCCGCTCCCCACCCGCTCTTCCGGGAAGCGCTACTCTCGCCCCCGATGAAGCGCACCGGTTTCCTCGCAACGGGGTGGATGCGGCAGCATTCCGAACCACATGCGTGATCGTCAGCAGATTCCGATCAACTCCGTCGCCCGCGCGCTGGTGGTGATTGGAGACCGCTGGACGCAGCTGATCCTGCGGGAGGCGTTTCTGGGGGCGACCCGATTCGAAGAGTATCGGGAGCGAACCGGCGCAGCCCGCAGCACGCTCAGCAAGCGGCTGCGAAGGCTCGAAGAGAACGGGCTGCTGCGGCGCACTCCCTACCAGACGACTCCGCGCCGTCATGAATACCACCTCACCAAGAAGGGGCTGGACCTCTACCCGGTGGTGGTGATGATCTGGAAGTGGGAGCTTCGCTGGGGCCGAGCGAATACCCGCCTGCCGCGCGTCCTGGTCCGCCGTTCCTGCGGGCACCGTGCGATACCGACGCTTCGCTGTGTTCACTGCAAGGAGGAGATTGCGCTCGGCGATTGCCGCTTCGAGGACGGTCCGGGCGCCGGCCACGAGGCGGCGCCGGAAGGAAGGCTGTACCGCCGCCTGAACAGCAACGCGCGCCTCGAGGCCAGCGACCTGCTGGGGGACCGCTGGAGTGGCCTCGTCCTTTCGTGCCAGTTCTTCGGGCTTCACCGCTTCGACGAGCTGCAACAGTTTCTCGGGATCGCCAGCAACATCCTGACCGACCGGTTGAAGACGCTGGTCGCCAACGGCATCCTGGAGCGAAAGCTCTACCAGGAACGCCCGCCGCGCTACGAGTACCGGCTCACCCAGAAGGGGAGCGAAACGTACCCCTTCACGCTGACGCTGCTGCTCTGGGGCGACCGCTGGCGGGCGGACGAAGCGGGGCCGCCCCTGCTCGTGCACCACAAGAGCTGCGGCGGGCGTCTGGGCGCCGTCGTCACGTGCGGAAGCTGCCACGGTCTTCTGACGCCTCACGACGTGAGCACGGACCCCGTCGGCGCTGCCGACGATCCCTCCGCGCACGCCTGAGATCACTCGCCGCCGGACAGGCTCGCCGGCGCAGCCTCCGCGGAGTCGCTTGTACGACGAAACTCACGGTCGTATGCTCCGGAGGGCCTTCAAGGAGGCGTTGTCCGATGCTCGCCGCTCCGCCGCACCGCATCGAAGAAATGCACAGCCGGGGTCTGTGGGGCGACGCCCGCATCCCCGACCTGTTCTTTCGCAATGCGGCTCGGCACCCGGAGTGGACGGCGCTGGTGGACGCACCCAACCGGAGCTCCTTCACCGACGGCGAGCCGAAGCGCCTGAGCTTCCGGGAGCTCGCCGACCAGTCGAGGCTTCTGGCGGGCCAGCTCGTCGCGCACGGCGTGAAGCGGGACGACATCCTGGTGGTCCAGCTCCCGAACATCGCGGAGCTCGTCATCACCTACCTGGCGGCCTGGCAGATCGGCGCCGTCGTGAGCCCGGTGGCGATCCAGTTCCGCGAGCACGAGCTCGACCCCATCGTGAAGCTGCTGCGACCGCGCGGCTTCGTCACCTGCTCCGACTTCAAGGGCTTCGACGCGGCCGGGCTGGCGTCGGCCTGCCGCGGCAGCCTCGATTACGACGTGTTCGTCTGGGGAGACCGCGTCGTCCCACCGCATGTCTCGCTGGACCGGGCGCTCGCGGCCGGCGCGAGCAGCCCGCTCGCGGTAGCCCCGGCGACCCCCCCAGGCTCCGCCGACGACGTCGCCACGATCTGCTGGACTTCGGGCACCGAAGGCGTACCCAAGGGTGTGCCGCGCAGTCACAATCACTGGATCGCCATCGGCCACGGAACCCACGACGCCATCGCGGTGCAACCGGGTGACGTGCTGCTGAATCCCTTTCCGCTGATCAACATGGCGAGCATCGGTGGCCTGTTCATGAGCTGGGTGCAAGCGGCCGGCCGCCTGGTGCTGCACCACCCGTTGGATCTGTCGGTGTTCCTGGGCCAGATCGCGGCGGAAGGTGTCCACCACACGGTGGCACCGCCCGCGCTCCTGAACATGATCCTGAAGAGCGAGCCTCTGAAGGCGTCGGTGGACTTCGCGTCGTTGCGAACGATCTCCTCGGGGTCGGCGCCGCTGTCTCCGTGGATGGTGCGAGGCTACGCCGAGGAGTTCGGCATCGAAATCGTCAACCTCTTCGGTTCGAACGAGGGCATGGCGCTGATCAGTGGCCCGGGCGATGTGGAGAACCCGGAGCTGCGTGCAAGCCTGTTCCCGCGCTTTGGTCGTCCGGAGTTCTCGTGGAAGAACCGGGTCTCGACGCACATCGAAACGCGACTGTGCGACCTCGAAGGCGGAACGGAGATCAGAACACCGGGTCGCTCGGGCGAGATGCAGATCCGGGGAGCCACCGTCTTCAGCGGCTACTACGGAGCCGGAGAGCTGAATCGCGAGGCATTCACCGAGGATGGATTCTTCCGCAGCGGCGATCTCTTCGAGATTGCGGGGTCGGGACACGAGAGCCGTTACTACCGGTTCGTCGGACGCTGCAAGCAGCTCATCATCCGGGGGGGCGTCAACATATCGCCGGAGGAGCTGGAGACGGTACTGGGCGCCCACCCGAACCTCGCCGACGTCGCCGTCGTGGGATGCCCGGACGACACCATGGGCGAGCGCGTCTGCGCCGTGGTCGTGCTCCGGCCGGGGGAGAGCATTTCGCTCGGCGAGATCGCCGAGCATCTGAGGGAACGGGGCGTCGCGATCTACAAGTTCCCGGAACGCCTGTGCGTCGTCGACCAGCTTCCCCGCAATCCGATGAACAAGCTCCTCCGAAACCAGCTTCGAGAGGTCGCCGCAAGCGGTGACCCGTCAGCAATCTGAAGTGCGCTCCGTGCCCCGCGCAACGGTGCACTCGTCAACGAACCGCAAGCCCCAGGGGATCCCGTGAACGCTCTCTTCGATCTCACCGACAAGGTCGCCATCATCACAGGCTCGAGCCGCGGCATCGGGCGTGCCATCGCCGAGAACATGGCCCGCTGTGGGGCCAGGGTCGTCATCAGCAGCCGCAAGCAGGAGGCCTGCGAGAACGTCGCGGCAGCGATCCGGACCGAAGGCGGCCAGGCCATCGCCCAGGCGGCCAGCATCGCGAGCCGTGAACAGCTGACAGCGCTGGTCGCGCGGGCCCGCGCCGAGTGGAGCCGCGTGGACATTCTCGTGTGCAATGCGGCGACGAATCCGTACTACGGCCCTTTGCACGGCCTCAGCGATGAAATGTTCGACAAGATGATGCACAACAACGTGCGCAGCAATCTCTGGCTGTGCAACATGGTGCTTCCCGAAATGGGCGAACGCCGGGACGGCGTGATCATCGTCATCTCCAGCATCGGCGGCATTCGCGGCAACTCCACGCTGGGCGCCTACGGAATCACCAAGGCTGCCGACATGGCGCTGGTGCGCAATCTGGCCGTCGAGTGGGGCCCGAAGAACGTCCGCGTCACCTGCATCGCTCCGGGCTTGATCAAGACCGACTTCGCGCGCGCTCTCTGGGAGAATCCCGACCTGCTCGCCCACACCGAGAAGATGACGCCGCTCGGGCGAATCGGAACACCGGAAGAAATCGGTGGCCTGGCGGCGTGTCTGGCTTCCCGCGCCGGCGCTTTCATCACCGGCCAGGTGATCGTGGCCGACGGCGGCATGACCATCTCCCAGGGCACGTGACGCCGAACCCCGCCGGCGGTGCCGCCGCGGTTCGGGTCGTCAAGCGCCGTCCGCGGCCAACGACCAGGCCGCGGCGGCGGCAATGCCGAACCGCTCGCCGTAGAGGTGCGCCTCTACCGAGCTGGCATTGCCCTGGAGCGACCGAGCATAGACTCCCTGCATGATGGCCGCGGTGCGAAACAGGCTGAACACCAGGTAGAAGCGCCAGTCCTCGATTGCGTCCAGCCCGCGTTGCCGGCAGTAGGCCGCCACGGTCTCCGCCTCGCTCGGAATTCCCAGAGCGGCGAGATCCCGCCCCAGAAAGCCTCCGGTGGATCCGTCGCTCGCGGGCAGGTGATGGGACATGCAGTTGTAGGCAAGATCGCCGATCGGGTTGCCCAGGGTGGAAAGCTCCCAATCGAGCACCCCGAGGATACGCGGCTCGTGAGGGTGGAGCACCAGGTTCTGCAGACGGTAGTCGCCGTGGACGATCGTCGCTTTCTCGTCCGCGGGCGCGTGCTCCGCCAGCCAGGCCGTGACCTTGTCCATGCAGGGGTCGTCGCCGGTCTTCGAAGCCTGGTACTGCTTGCTCCAACGCGCCAACTGTCGCTGGATGTAGTTCTCGGTCCGCCCGTAGCCGGCGAGTCCCAACGATTCCCAGTCGACATCGTGGAGCCGCGCCAGGGTGTCCGTCATGGCAGCGTAGATCGCCGCGCGATCCGCCTGCGTCAGCCCCGGCAGCAGCGGGTCGCGGTAGACCCGTCCCACGAGGAACTCCATGACATAGAAGGGTGTACCAATGATCTTCGCGTCGGCGCAGTAGAGGTGGACTCGGGGCACGGGCACATCGCTATCGGCGAGCGCGCGCAGAATCCGAAACTCGCGGTCCACCGCATGGGCGGAGGGAAGCAGGCGCCCCGGCGGCTGCTTGCGCAGCACCAGGTCACCAGAAGGGCTCGACAGCAGAAAGGTGGGGTTCGACTGACCGCCCTCGAACTGCTGCACCGAGAGCGGTCCCTCGAAGCCTTCGAGGGCCCGACGGAGGTGGCGCGCGAGCGCCGCCTCGTCGAAGCGGTGACGCTCGGCCACCGTGCCGATTTCGGGTTCTCCGGCCACGGCCTGCACCCTAGCGCGTTCCCGTCGAGGCGGGTGTGAGTTAACTTGCATTGCAAGACTCACTGGGATAGCGTGAAATCGGGGCGAACCGGGGGCTCCGCCGTCCCGGCCCCATCCACGGAGACGCGAACATGACCGACAAGCACTACGACGTGGCAATCATCGGCGCCGGAGTCGCGGGGATGGCTTCGGCGACCCTGCTGGCGAAGAACTTCGGCAAGCGAGTGATCGTGCTCGAGCAGGCTCCCTTCATCGGTGGGCGCACCTTCTCGGTAGTGGGCAAGGGCAACAAGGTCGAGGTCGACGGCATCGAGATGGGACCGGCCGAGTTTCGCAAGGCGCTGGGCCATGCCCGCTGCATGCTGGGCAAGTGCACGCCCGACCTCGAGACGATCTTCGAGCAGGGTCTCCTCGACGGCTGGACGTTCGAGGGCGGCGGTCACGGGCTGTTCTGGGGCAATCGCAGCCGCGCCAGCTGCCTTCTCAACCACCTGGGCACCGACGTCGAGCTGCCGCTCAACGAGGGCTTTGGCTTCGTGGAGTGGGAAGGGGAGGGCAAGCCCGGCAAGGCCTACCAGGTGGAGAAGGGCAAGCCGTACCCGTGGATGAGCCAGGAGGGCTTCGGCAAGACGATGGCGGCGCTGCGCTCGATGGGAATGACGACCTTCGAAGACATGGCCGAGCTGATGACCACACCCCTCCAGGGATGGCTCGAAGCCCAGAACCTGCACCCGGAGGCCTACGACTACATCAAGGTGCTGGCGGCATCACAGACGGCGCAGGCGGAACCGGAGATGACGCCTGCGGGCGACTTCCTGGGCTACATGGCCATTGCCCGCGACATCGGGATGAACCTGGTGGTCGGCTCGGTGGCCACGGCAGCCGCGCCCGGACCCATCGCCATCCCACTGGCCATGGAGAAGGTGCTGCGGGAGCACGGCGGCGAGGTGCTCCGCAGCACTCCGGTGCGCAGCGTGATCATCGAGAACGGCACGGTCCGGGGCGTGGCGATCGAACGCGACGGCGCGGCCGAGACGCTGCAGGTCGACAAGGTGATCTGCACCATCCCTCCCAAATACATCTTCAAGGTCCTGCCGAGGGAGAGCTTTCCGGCCGATTGGGTGGAGCTCCTGGAAACGAAGTTCTGGGGCGCGGGACTGCTGACCGGGTGGGGCGTGCTGAAGCGCAGTGTGTGGCGGGACATCGGCATCGAGCCGAGCAGCTTCATCTACATGCCGGCCATCATCCGCGAAGGCTACATCGGCGCCGTCGACATGGTCATGACCGAGTTCACGGCCTACGGCAAGGGAAACGCCAAACGGGGTCCGGAGGGGAAGCACGACTTCATCTTCTCGACCGCCCTCACCGACGTGGAGATGCGTGACACCGCCAAGGTCAACAAGGTGATCGAAACCTGCGAAGGCTGGGCGCGCGCCACCTTCCCCACCTGGGACGACGACCTGGAGCTCTTGATCTGGACGCCGTCGCCCGAAGCCTACGGGCTGTGGCGCCCGATCGGCGAGCAGCGACCCGACGTCGAGTCGCCCCACGTCACGGGGCTCTACTTCGCCGGCGACCAATACGGCAGGCGACTGTGGGGAGGCGGCGTCGACGGAGCGGCGCTCTCGGGTGTCCTGTGCGTCGACAAGATGATGGGCAGCAACTACGAGGAGGAGATCTTCCCGCCCTACCACCGGGGGATTCCCGAGCTCGAAGCCTGACGCGCCGCCTGCGGTTCAGGAGCCGAAAGCCGGCTGCTCCACCGCCGCGAGGTAGTCACGTCGCAGCTGCGCGATGATCTCCGCAGTGGGCTGAATCCGCTTGACGGAGCCGACGCCCTGACCTGCAGACCAGACGTCCTTCCAGCCCCGGATCCGCTCCTGCGAACCGGTGAGGTCCATCTTCGCCTTGCTGCTCAGGTTGTCGGGGTCCAGCCCGACGTTCTCGATGCTGCCGCGCATGTAGCTGGCGTGGCCGCCGGTAAAGACGTTGGTGACCACCAGGTCCTCGAAGCTCGAGTCGACCACCATCTGCCGGTATGCGTCGCTGGCCATGCTCTCTTCGGCCGCGATGAAGGCGGTGCCCATGTAGGCGAAGTCGGCTCCCAGAACCTCGGCGGCCCGGACGGCGCGCCCGTCGCAGATACTCCCGGCCAGCACGAGGGCGCCCTCGAAGAACTCCCGTACCGCCGCTACGAAGGAGAAGCCAGCCATCGTCCCGGTGTGTCCGCCGGCACCCGCCGCGACCAGTACCAACGCGTCGACACCGAGTGCAGCTGCGCGACGCGCGAAGGCGACGCTGTTCACATCGGCAAAGACCAGGCCGCCGTAGCCGTGAACCACCTCGATCACGGCGGCGGGGCTGCCCAGCGCCGTGATGACCACGGGGGGCCGGTGCTTGGCAACCAGATCGAGCTCTTCCCGGAGTCGGTCGTAGGAGCTGTGCACCACCAGATTGGCGGCCCAGGGAGCAATCTTCGCTCCGGGGTGCGACGCGCGCGCCGACGCGAGCTCGCGATGGATCCGCGTCATCCACTCGTCGAGAACTTCGATGCTCCGCCCGTTGGGGAAGGGGAACGACCCCATGACACCTGCGCGGCAGGCGGCCAGGACCAGCTCGGGTCCGGACACCAGGAACATCGGCGCGACGATCAACGGCAGCGTCATCTGGCTCTTCAAGTCCCGGATTCCAGATGCCGCGGTGGGCTCGGCGTCTCGCGGAGTTGCCACGCTCGCGTCGACCTCGTTCAGCTCGCCAGACCGAGGCGGTTGGCGATGTTGTTCTTCTGCATCTCCGACGAGCCCCCGACGATCGGCATCCCGAGCAGGTCGCGGACGTGGCGTTCCATGTCGTACCCTTCGGAGAGCCCGTAGGCGCCGAGCACGCGCTGGCAGGCCAGGACGATCTCCACGGCCGTATCGGCGACGAAGAGCTTCGCCATGGAAGCTTCGGTGCTGCACGGCCTGCCGCTCTGCGCGAGCCAGGCGGCGTGATACAGCATGTGCCGGCACGCCTGCAGGCGCGTGCGCGCCTCGACGAGGGTGTGGCGCACGGCCTGGTGGCCGCTGATCGGTCGCCCGAACTGGCGTCGCTCCTGCGCGTACTGCCAGGCATCTTCCACGGCCGCCTGGGCGATGCCGAAGGTGACGGCGGTGATCTCGAGCTTCTCCGCGTCGAGGGCGGGACCGATCAGCATCGGCCAACCCTGATTCCACCCCGGCTCGCCGCCGACGAGATTCTCGATGGGAAGCTCCACGTCCTCGAGAATCACGTCACTCGAGAGGGTGTAACGAAGATTCATGTGGTCGATGGGGTGGATGGTGACCCCCGGTGCATTCGGTGGGATCAACACGAAGGAGAGATTCTGGTAGCGCGGTGCGTCCGTGTCGCTGCACGCGAGGCAGTAGATGTAGTCGGCGAAATCGGCGCCCGTGCACCAGCGCTTGAAGCCGTTGACGATGAGCTTCGCGCCGTCATCGGAGCGCCGGACGCGCGTGCGAACGCTGGCGAGATCGCCGCCCACCTCGGGCTCGGAGAGCCCGTAGGCGAAGCGCAGCTCGCCGCGCGCGAGCCGCGGCAGCAGCTC
>Ga0055480_10000671_pt1 | contig 13064 bp, 12 predicted proteins | sample Muzzi_PWB_D2_FD_57935 | JGI IMG/M metagenome (GOLD analysis project Ga0055480, IMG submission 57935) | Wetland microbial communities from San Francisco Bay, California, USA, that impact long-term carbon sequestration - Muzzi_PWB_D2 | ecosystem: Environmental > Aquatic > Marine > Wetlands ... | reverse complement strand
GATCTGGCGCGGGCCCATGGTCCACGGTCTGATCCGGCAGTTCCTCACCGACGTGGAGTGGGGCACGCTCGACTACCTCGTGGTGGACATGCCGCCCGGTACCGGCGATGCAGCGTTGACCCTGACGCAACAGGCGCCGCTCTCCGGCGCCGTGATCGTGACGACCGCCAACGATCTCTCTCTGATCGACGCGCGCAAGGGCTTGGCGATGTTCCAGAAGGTCGACGTCCCGGTCCTCGGCATCATCGAGAACATGTCGTACTTCACGCCGCCGGATCTGCCGGACCGGAAGTACTACATCTTCGGGGAGGGCGGCGGTCGCAAGACCGCAGCCGAGCTGGGCGTGGACTTCCTGGGTGAGATCCCGATCGACGCGCGCATCGTCGAGGGAGGCGACGCGGGCAAGCCGATCGTCCTGGAGGCGCCGGATTCGATCCCGGCGCGCGCCTTCGTCGACCTGGCGGGTACGATCGCGCGGAAGCTCGCGATGCTGGCAGAGGCAGCGCCGCCGATCGCGGATGCGAACATCACCTGGGTGACGAGTTGATCACCGCTTCACGCCTCGCCGCCTAGCGCCGTCCGCGCAAGAGATCCGAATACAGCACCGGAACGGGACCGACCGAACCGGATTTCGCCAGGAAGAATCCGTACTCCTCGAACTCGTACGACGTGATCTCGACGTTGGGATCCACGTCGAAGTACGAGTCTGGAAGCGCGAGCCCGGTCAACCAATCGAGGTAGTCCGTCTCCGTCTTCTTTCCCGTACGGCGCGTGTAGATCTCGATGTGAAGCGGGATGTTCAGCGCGTCCTTCGATGCCCACACCGTGCGCCGGCCGAGGCTGTCGGTCAGCCGGTAGATGACGGCTTCGCGCCCATGGTAGTTCTCCTCTCCCACCTTTTCGGCGCCCATCTCGATCAGCCGCAGCGCCTCGTTGCCGAAGGGTCGCCGATACGGCTGGTCGAGCTTCAACGCCGCCGGCGTGCGTCGGACACGGATTCCGAGGCCCTTGGTGGCGTCGTAGGCGTAGTACCACTCACCAGAGACGATGGTGACGATCTTGTGCCCGGCGATCACCGTTTCGGCGCGCAGCCGCGGGCCCTTGGACCAGAACTGCGTGACGTTCAGACCGCCTTCACCGTGCGCGAGTGCCTGCGCGTGCCAGGTGATGTGATCCGGATCCAGCGGCGTCTCGTCCGCAGCGGCGTCCGACTTCTCGCCGGACGCTTCCTTTGCGAACGCCGCGACGGGCGCGTGCACACCGACGGCGAGCGCGAAGAACAGCGCAAAGAGGAATCGTCTCATCGTCATCTCGTTTCGTCCGTTTCGTCGGGAGATCGCGGCTCCGATTCGGCTGTGACCAGCCCCGCAATGGGCCGGCCCTGCATCCATTCCGGCGGCGGAATCGAGAGCCAGGTCAGGATCGTCGGCGCGACGTCGAGGGTCCGAACGCTCGGAAGCGCCGTACCCGCCGGGATTCCCGCACCGACCGCCACCAACAGGGCTGCCATGCCCGGCTCGTCTGGATGGTAGCCGTGCGAGCCGCGCATGGGGGGGCCGGAGATGCTCGAAATCGCCGTGCCCACGGGCGCGAGGACGAATGCGTCGCCGAATCGGGGATTTTCGGTGGAGAATCCGTCGAGCGACGGGCCGCGCCGCGAGGCGCGGAGACCCTGGGCGCGCGCCGCCGCGATCGCCCGATCGATGGTCTCCGCATGCCCGGCGCCGTTCCGCGATCCCTCCGCGTAGACGAGGGCGAGCCCCCCACCGCCGACCGCGTGGGCGGGGATGTCGGATTCGCGAAAGACCGCGTTCAGGTCGATCACGTCGGCAACGGGCAGCATCCCGTGATCGGAGACGATCAGGAGGATGGTGGAATCGAACGCGTTGCGGCGATCGAGCTCCGCAACGAGGTGGGCCAGAGCGCGGTCCTGCCGCCGGAGCGCCGCCCGCGCACTCTCTGCGCCGGGACCGTCGCGGTGGGCGTCGCGGTCCGCGCCGCGAAACCAGCTCGTGATGAGCCGCGGGCGACCGGACGAAGGGTCGCGATCGATCCACTCGAGGATCTGATCAACCTTCTCCATCTCATCGACATTGCGATCGAAATGCTTCCAGTAGCGCGGGCCGTGACCGTTGGTCCAATTGCCCTCGGATCCGATCCAGTGGAAGGACGCGGAGACCACGCCGTAACGGTCGGCGATGGCCCACAGGGGCTCGACCTCGATCCAGCCCGGCTCGTTCTCGTACCGGAACAGACCGTCTTCGGGATCGAAGAAGACGTTGTTGACGATCCCGTGCCGGTCGGGCTCGACGCCGGTCACGAGCGTCACGTGGTTGGGAAACGTATTCGTCGGAAAGACCGGAATCATTCCCGCGGCGGTCGCACCACGCTTCCCGAGCGCGACCAAGGTCGGAAGCGTCTCGTTCGAGACGTCGGCCGGACGGGTTCCATCCATCGAAAGCAGGACCACCGTGGGCGAATCCGCGCGACCCGACGTGGAGGTCGGCGACGCGGGCGCGCACGCGACGCAGACGGTGGCGTACAAGAAGACGAGCGCACGACCCGTTCCTTGCCGTGTGAGCCGTTGCATTCGGGCTACTCTGACCTCCATGCGCGTCGCACTCAGCATCGCCGGATCCGACCCGACCGGTGGCGCCGGTCTCCAGGCGGATCTCCAGGTATTTCGAGCGTTGGGTGTCCACGGCGCGGCCGTCGTCACCGCCCTGACCATCCAGGACTCGCTCACTGTACACGAGGTGCTCCCGGTCTTTCCCAACGTGGTCCTGCAGCAGATCCGAACCCTGCTCGCAGATCGTGTACCCGACGCGATCAAGCTCGGCATGTTGGCCTCCGACGACGTGGCGCGCATGGTCGACCTCGGTCTGCGTGACCTCGGCACCAAGGGAGCGCCGCGACCACCGATCGTTCTCGACCCGGTCCTCGCCGCGAGCGACGGCACTCCACTCCTCGAGCGGCGGGCGCTCGGGATTCTCCAGGATCTCATCGAGTCCGCGACGCTGGTGACACCGAACCTCGGCGAGGCGCAGCAACTCACGGGTCGCGACGTCTCGACCCGAACGGGCGTCGAAGCCGCGGCCACCGCCCTCGTCTCGGAGCTCGGTGCGCAGGCTGCACTCGTCACCGGGGGACACCGCGAAGGCGCGCCGGACGATCTCATGGCCGCGCGCACGAAGGACGGCGTCCGTCTTCGTTGGCTCGAAGGTCGTCGGATCGAGGGCGGGCCCGTTCACGGGACGGGGTGCGCCCTCGCATCCGCGATCACGGCGGAGCTCGCGAAGGGGACCGAACTCGCGGCGAGCGTCGACGTTGCGCGCCGGTTCGTCGCCGATGCGATCGCTCGCGCGGGGGCCTGCGGCCGCGGCGCGCGTTTCCTCGGGTTCGCCGTTCAGTCCTGAAGGGCCCGCAGCAGCTTCTGCCAGATGCCGCCGAAGTCGCCGTTGCTCATGACGAGAACGACGTCGCCCGGGCGCGCGTTCGACGCGACGTGCGAGACGATGGCGTCCACGCCATCGATGGCCGTGGCCGGCACGCCCCGGGCGGAGACGTCCGCCGCCAGCTTCTTCGCAGAGAAGCGTTCGGTGACGGGACCGGTCGCGCTGTAGATCGGCGCGTCCGGAACGATCGCGACCACCAGCTCATCCGCCTCGTCGAAGGCCCGCCCGTAATCGGCCTGGAAGTCGGCGCGGCGGCTGGTGTTGGTCCGGGGCTCGAACACGGCGATCAGGCGTCGCCCGGGGTACTGCGCCCGGAGCCCGCCGACCGCCGCGCGAACTGCGGTGGGATGGTGGGCGAAGTCGTCGATCACCGCGACGCCCCGCGCCTCGCCGCGAAGCTCCTGTCGTCGTTTGACGCCGCGATGCTCACGCAGCGCCGGGATCGATTCGGCAACGGGCACGCCCAATGCGTCCACCGTGGCCAACGCGGCCAGGGCATTGGCGACGTTGAACTCCCCGTAGAGCGGGAGTGTGACGCGTTCCGCCGAAAGGTCGCCGCACACGACGTCGAAGTGGGTTCCGTCCGCATCGGCGGTGATCCCCGTTGCACGCCATTCCGGCTGCGCTGCTTCGTCGAGCCCGATCCCGACCACGCGACAGGGCGCATCGGCCACCACGTCGCGGACCGTGGCGTGGTCGACCGTCGCGATGATCGTTCCCTCGCGCGGCATGCGCTCGACGAGCGTGCGGAAGGCGGCCTTCACGTGGTCCAGGTCGCGGTAGATGTCGGCGTGGTCGAATTCGACGGATGTGACGACGAGTGTGCGGGCCCCGTAGTGCAGGAACTTCGGGGTCTTGTCGAAGAACGCGGTGTCGTACTCGTCACCCTCGACGACGAAGTGCTCGCCCTGCCCTTCGCGGAAGCTGCCGTCGAAGTCGAGCGACATGCCGCCGACCAGCAAGGACGGGTCGCGGCCCGTCCGGAGGAGAATCGACGCGATCAGATTCGTGGTGGTCGTCTTCCCGTGCGTGCCCGTCACGACGACCGAGTGTCTTCCTGCGATGGCCAGCTGATGCAGCGCGTCCGGGAAGGAGAGATACGGAAGACCTTCGTCGATCGCGGCTCGAGCTTCCGGGTTCGACGGACCCACGGCGTTGCCGATCACGATCAGATCCGGAGTGCCCGCGAGCACGTGCTCCGCCGCGAAGTGTTCGTAAACCGGAATGCCCCAGCGCTCGAGCGCCGTGCTCATCGGCGGATAGAGATTCTCGTCGGATCCGGTGACGTGGATTCCACGGGCGTGGAGCAACCCCGCGAGCGAGCCCATTCCGGTGCCAGCGATCGCGACGAAGTGCACGTGTCGCAGGGGGTCGTTCACACGCCTACCCCGCGAATGCCGCATCCATGATGAAATCGTGCACGACGGGCCGGAGACCGAACTGGCTCCGTTTCGCGATCAGGTGGACGCGGTTGGTGAGCATCACGATGATGGCTTCGCGTTCGAGATCGATCCACAGCGAGGTGCCGGTAAAGCCCAGGTGCCCCACCGAGTGCTCGGAGAAGTGGCTCCCCGAAGACGAGGCGCCCGCAGTCGGCGTGTCCCAGCCCAACGCCCAGTCGGAGTTCGCCGGAATCTTCTGCCGTGTGAAGAACGTCGACAGGAGATCCTTCGGCAGGAAATCGCTGCGTCCGTGCACTACGTCGAGGAGGGTCTCGGCGAAGCGCAGGACGTCCTTCGCCGGGGCGAAGAGTCCGGCGTGGCCGGCGACGCCGCCCATCGCCCAGGCGTTGGGGTCGTGCACCTCCCCCCACAGGATCCGATCCCGCCAGGGACAGTTCTCCGTCGCTGCAAAATTGCGCCGCTCTGGCTCCGAGAGCGGCGAGCCCGCGCGGGAGTTGTGCACGAAGAAGGTGTGCTCCATCCCGAGCGGAGCAAAGATGCGTTCGGCGCAGTACACGTCCAGCGGCGCCGTGGCGATCGCTTCGACGAGCGCTCCGAGGACGATGAAGTCGAGGTCGCCGTACACCGCGGCTTCGCCGGGCTCGTGCACCAGCGCCGAGCGCAGGATGCGATCGAGGATCATCTCGCGCGCCTCCGGGGTCGCCAGCAGCCGCTCTCCCGTCTTCCGCTCCTTCTCGAGGAGCTGCTCGTGATACGGACGCCACGGCTTGAGACCCGACGAGTGCGTGAGGAGATGGCGAACCGTCACTTCCTCTTTGCCGCGGTCTGCGAAGACCGGAAGGTGTTTTGCCACCGGGTCGTCCAGATCGAGCGCGTTCTCGGCGACCAGCTGCATCACGGCGGTCGTCGTCGCGATGGCCTTGGTCAGCGAGGCCAGGTCGAAGATGGTGTCCTCGCGCATGGGGATCCGCTCCGGTCGCAACACGGCCATGCCGCGCACCGAACCGTGATCGACGACCCCTTCTTCGCGCCGAACGCGCGCCAACACCACGGCGCCCGGAATCTCCGCGTTCGCGATGGACTTGTCGATCGCGCGATCCGCGCGCGTGAGCTTGCGTCGAATCAGGCTCCTCTTCACGCCGCTGTGTCCACCCCCTGCTCCAGAATCCGAATCTCGCCGCGATCCGCGTCGATGGTAGCGCGGACTCCCATGGGCCAGGCGCAATTCTCGCGAACGTGTCCGAAGGCGAGATCCGTCACCACCGGGATTCCGTACGGCGCGACGAGCTCGACGATCAGCTCGCGAACGTCGATCTCGGGATAGCGTTCGTCGGTGCACTGCGTGAAGGCGCCGATACCGACGCCGACCACCCCTTCGAGCTTCGAAGCGCCCGCGAGCTGCTGCAGCATGCGATCGATCCGGTACGGAAGCTCGGACGTGTCTTCGAGCAGCAGGATCGCGCCGCGGGTGTCGATCTCCCAGGCGGTGCCGATGCTCGCTGCCACCAGGGTGAGCGATCCTCCGACGAGGGGACCGCTGGCCTCTCCGCGGCCGCGCCCCGTCCCGCGGAGCACGATCGGGAGCTTCGCGTCGCCGCGAAGCTGGTCGGTCAGAGAGGCCACGGCTTCGGCGGAAACGTCGTCGCCGCGATCGAGCATCGGACCGTGAAATCCCACCAGGCCGGCGCACCGCCGCTGCCACAGCAGGAGCGCGGTGATGTCGCTGTAGCCCACCAGGGGCTTCGCCGCGGCCCGGACCCGATCGGCGTCGAGGGCGCCGAGAATGCGGTCGCAGCCGTAGCCGCCGCGCGCGCAGACGATGGCGTCCACCCGCGGGTCGTCGATGAATCCCATGAACTCCTCGATGCGGCGGGCATCGTCGCCGGCGAGATAGGCCCGGCGTTCGAAGAGGTCGTCGCGCCAGACCGTTGCGAAGCCCGCGTCGCGGAGCAGGGCTTCGCCGGCGGCGAAGCGATCCGGGTCCACCGGACCACCGGGCGCCGCGATTCCCAGTGTGGCGCCGTCTTCGAGTGCGCGCGGTTTGATCAGGCTTCGCACCTAGTGTCGTGTCCCAGGAGCTCGCTGCATTCGGACGCGTCTGTGAGCCGCCGACGGCGTTGCGCTCGGCGCGACGCAGACGACCGTGGCTGCCGCCGGCGCCTCGTCAGCGGCCCACAGATGCGCCCTCGGTGCGCGGCGTGTTTCAATGCGCGACGAGGAATCATCACGCGAACTGCTGGGACAGGACACTAGAAAACGTCTTCCTCGGAGCCGAAGTAGTCACCGGGTCCATCGCCGGCTCGAGGCCCGGCCTCCGGGGCGAGGGACTGCGATCCGTCACTGGAATGCGCCGAATCGAGGTCGTGGAAGATCGCGTACTTCTTCTCGAAGATGAGCTTGACGGTGCCGGTGGGGCCGTTGCGCTGCTTCGAGATGATGAGCTCGGCGAGCTTGTGGTTCTCTTCGGTGGGGTTGTAGACCTCGTCGCGGTAGATGAACGCGATCACGTCCGCGTCCTGCTCGATCGCGCCCGACTCGCGCAGGTCGCCCATGTTGGGGCGGCGCTTGTCGGGATCGCGCTGTTCGGGACCGCGATTGAGCTGCGACAGCGCCACCACGGGGAGGTGGAGCTCCTTGGCCAGCGCCTTCAAGCCGTGGCTGATCTCGGCGATTTCGAGGTCCTTGCGCTGCGTCGGCGTGTCGCCGTGGGCGAGCTGCAGGTAGTCGACCATGACCATGTCGAGGCCGCGTTCGGATTTCAGGCGCCGGCACTTCGCCTTGATCTCGAGGATCGTGACCATACCGCTGTCGTCGATCCAGATGTCGGCGTCGGCGAGCCGCGCGCCGGCCGCAACGAGCTTCTTGTGGTCGGTGGCCATTCCGAATCCCTTTCGGAAGCTCGAGAAGTCGACACTCGCCTCGGAGGCCAGCAGCCGCAACGCCAGCGAGAGCTTGGTCATTTCGAGCGAGAAGATCGCCACCTTCTTGCCGTGGTCGAGAGACGCGTTCCGCGCGATGTTGAGCGCCATCGCCGTCTTGCCCATGCTGGGCCGGGCGGCAACGACGATCAGCTCGCCCGGTTGGAATCCGCCGGTCTTCTCGTCGAGGTCCTTGAAGCCGGTGGGGACGCCGGTGAGCTCGCCGGCGCGTTCCATCAGCGCTTCGACGTAGTCGAGGGCCTCGTTCATCTCTTCGTGCAGAGAGTGGAAGGTCGACTGGCTGCGCTGCTGGCCGATGTCGAGCACCTTGCTCTCCGCCGCGTCGAGAAGATGCTCCGCCTGATCGGCGTCCTCGAATCCCGACTCGACGATCTCCGTCGCGACGGCGATGAGACCGCGCTTGATCGACTTGTCGCGAACGATGCGCGCGTGGTGCACGACGTTCGCCGCCGTGGCTTCGTAATCGGCGATCTCCGCGAGGTAGACCGGACCGCCGATCGAGTCGAGGCTCTTCTGCGCGTTCATCAGGTTGGAGAGGGTGTGCAGATCGACGGGCTCGTTGGCGTCCCGCATCATCAACATCGATTCGTAGATCTTGGCGTGCGCCGGATGGTAGAAGTCCGACGGGCGGACCTCGTTCAACACGGCGTGGATCGCATCGTTGTCGAGAAGCAGCGCCGAGAGGACGGCCTTCTCCGCTTCGACGTCACTGGGCGGGACGCGCGAGCCGGAACGCGTCTCGCGGCGGCGATTGCGATCGAATGACTGGTCGGAACGCCGACCGATCGGACCAACTTCCGTCAATGGACCCCCCGGCCGCGCTGATACGCGCCGGCGGTCGCCATTCTACCGCAGTTGGCTCATTCCTCAGCGGTCACGCGGAGCTTGACCTCGGCGGAAACGTCGCCACGAAGACGGATCGGCACGGTGTGCTCGCCGACCTCCTTGATCTGGTCCGCGAGCACGATCTTCCGGCGGTCGATATCAAACCCCTTTTCGGCCAGCAGCGCGGCGACTTGCGCCGACGTGACGGAGCCGAAGAGCTTGCCCGCTTCGCCCGCCTTCGCGGAGATCTCGAGGTCGAGCGCCGCCAGCTTGTCGCGCACCGCCTGGAGGTCCGAAAGCTCCTTCGCGAGCTTCTCTGCCACGACGCGGCGGTGGTGCTCCACCTCTGCGATGCGGGACTCGGTGGCAAGGACGGCCTTCCCCTGCGGGAGCAGGAAATTTCGCGCGTAGCCGACCTTGACGCTGACGAGGTCGCCGGCGTCGCCGAGGCTCGGGATTTCTTCGCGCAGGATCACTCGTATGTTGCGCATGGACGCCCCCCGCCTACTGACCCTGCCCAGCGTAGGGCAGGAGCGCGATGTGACGCGCGCGCTTCACGGCGATGGCGAGCTTCCGCTGGTGCTTGGCGCAATTGCCGGAGATGCGGCGCGGAATCATCTTGCCGATCTCGGTGATGAACAGCCGCAGCGTCTTCGTGTCCTTGTAGTCGATGTCGAGACTCGAATCGGCGCAGAATCGGCACACCTTGCGACGGACGAAGCCGCCCTTCTTCTTCGACTTACGGGCCTTCTTGCGAGCGCGCGCGCGCAGTCGCCCACGCACCGAGTTGTCCACGGGCGGACGATCGCGATCACCGCGCCCACCACGCGACCCGTAGCCGCCACCTTCCATGGGTCCGCTCATCGATCAGGCCTCCTTCTCGGTGTCGCCGGATTCGTCATCGCTCTGCGAATCGTCGGAATCCGAGTCGTCCGCGCTCGATTCAGCGTCGCTCTTCGAATCGTCGTCGCCGGATTCGCTCGCCTCGCGGGCCGCCTTCTCCGCGGCCTCCCGGGCTGCCTTCTCCTCGGCCTCGCGCGTCGCCGCTTCTTCGGCCTCGCGGGCGGCGCGTGCGGTCGCCTCTTCCGCCTCGCGGGCGGCGCGTTCCGCGGCGCGCTGCTCGCGCACCCGCACCTCTTCCGCCGCTTCCGCCTTGCGGGCCTCGATGTCCGAAACCTCTTCGTCGACCTGGACCGTGAGGAATCGGATCACGGAATCGTCGAGACGCAGCGTCCGTTCGAGCACCGGCACCAGGCTCCCCTCGTCGAGGAAGTGGAGCATGACGTACCGACCCTTCTGGAAGTTGTCGATCTCGTAGGCCATCCGGCGACGCCCCTGGTCATCGAACATCAGGCGGATGCCGTTGCCCTTCTCGACGATTCCGTCGAGGCGACTGCAGAACGCCTCGACCGCCTCGTCGGAGATCTCTGGCTGGATGATCACTGTGGTTTCGTATTCCCGCATTCGCTCCTCCTGGTCGGGCCCATCCGGGCGCCGAGCCCTCGTGAGTCGCGACGGCTTCGGGATGCGACGTCGCCCGCGAGGACTGAGGGATATGAGAGCCGTGTCCGGCTGCTGTGGAAGCGAGGGGATAGCAGAATGCGGCAGGAGCGGCGAGGGGCGGCCCTAGCCAGCGGCCGCCTCGACCAGCAGACGCTGGACCCGCCGGTCGGGAGTGAGCTCCGGATGGAAGGTCGTGGCCAGGACGTTCTTCTGGCGGACGAAGACCGGCGCGCCGTCGACGCTCGCGAGGATCTCGACCCCGGGCCCCAGGTCCCGCAGCCGGGGCGCGCGGATGAACACGCACCGGAGCCCCGCGAGCGCACCCTCTGCCGTGGCCGCGAAGGAGTCCACCTGGGTGCCGTAGGCGTTGCGCACCGCCACCGCGTCCAGCAGACCGAGGCAGCGCACCGGATGGTTCTCCACCGCGCGGGCAAGCAGCACCGCCCCCGCGCAGGTCCCGAGAATCGGGCGTCCGGAGCGGGCGAAGGCCTCGATCGGCCCGTGCAGAGCCAGCCGATCGAGGCCCTTCGAGATCGTGGTGCTCTCGCCCCCCGGGAGGATCAGCGCCGCCAGACCGTCGAGATCCTTCTCCCGGCGGACCGGGACGCCCCGCGGACCGATCTCCTCGATCGCCCGGATGTGGGCCTCGAAGTCCCCCTGGATGGCGAGGACGCCGATGCGCAGATCGCTCTCCATGCGGCGCCGATCACCAGCCGCGATTGGCCATGCGTTCGTGCTCCGCCAGCGTCTCCATCTCGATGCCTTCCATGGCGTTGCCGAGCCCGCGACACGCCGCCAGCACCTCGCCCGGGTCCTGCCAATGCGTCGTGGCGCGCACCACGGCGCGCGCTCGCGCCGCCGGATCCTGGCTCTTGAAGATGCCGGATCCGACGAAGACCGTCTCGGCGCCGAGCGCCATGCACAGCGCTGCATCGGGCGGCGTCGCGACGCCGCCGGCGGCGAAATTCGGCACCGGCAGCTTGCCCAGCTCCGCCGCCTTCCGCACCAGCTCGAGCGGGGCCTGGAGCTCCTTCGCCCGCGCGGGCAGCTCTTCGGGCGCGAGCGCGGTCAACGACCGCAGCTCGCCGGTGACCGCCCGCAGGTGCCGGACCGCTTCGACGATGTTCCCGCTGCCGGCCTCGCCCTTGGTGCGAATCATCGCCGCGCCTTCGCCGATGCGGCGCAGCGCCTCCCCGAGATTCCGCGCACCGCAGACGAAGGGCGACCGGAAGGGGTGCTTGTCGACGTGATGTTCCTCGTCCGCCGGCGTCAGCACCTCGCTCTCGTCGATGAAGTCGACCCCGAGGGCGTCGAGCACCCGGGCCTCGAGGAAGTGACCGATGCGGACCTTCGCCATCACCGGAATCGACACCGTGCGCTGGATGCCCTCGATCACCTCGATCGAGCACATTCGCGCCACACCGCCGTCGCGGCGGATGTCCGAGGGCACGCGTTCGAGCGCCATCACGGCGGCGGCGCCCGCGTCCTCGGCGATCTTCGCCTGCTCCGGATTCGTGACGTCCATGATGACGCCGCCCTTCAACATCTCGGCCAGACCGACCTTGATGTCGAAGCTCCGCGCCGTCGTGCGATCGCCGCCGTTTCCATTCGATCCGCCGTTGCCCTTCTGTGTCTCGACCATCTCGCGGTCCTCCGTGCGTTTGAAAGCTAGATGTGAATGGCTGCCGCCGATCGCGTGCCGACCTTCAGTCGAGCACGAACGAGATCGGCGAGGATCCGAATGCCGCGCCGCAGCGACTCGGAGCCGGTCATGGCATAGGTGAGTCGGAGGCAGTTCGACGGCCGGCCGTCGTGATGGAATTGGAAGCCCGGTGCGAACAGCACCCCGGCGCCCACGGCGTCGGCCAACAGCTCACCGGTATCGAGCCCGCTCGGCAGCTCGACCCAGACCTGGTACCCGCCTTCCGGCTCGGCCCAACTCACGCCCGCCGGCATCGTGTTCCGGAGCTCTTCGAGCAACGCGTCGCGGCGCTCGACGAGCACCCGCCGAAGCTTGCGCAGATGGCGCTCGTAGCTGCCGTCGGTGACGAATTCGGCCAGCGCGGCCTGGAGCATCATCGAATCCGACAGGTCCGTCGCCTGCTTGAGCGCGAGGATCGCGTCGACGGTGCGCCCGTGCGCGCTGATGGCGCCGACCCGCGCACCCGGGAACAGGGATTTGGAGAAGGAGAACAGGTGCACGACCCAGCCCGCCGAATCGAGCGCCGCCAGCGGGGGGACTGCCCGGCCCTCGAGGCGGAGATCCATCTCGTAGGCGTCTTCGAGGATCGGCTTGTGACAGCGGCCCGCGATCTCGAGAACCGCCCGCCGGTGCTCGACCGAGGTGGAGATCCCGGTGGGGTTGTGGAACGTCGGGATCGAGTAGAAGAACTTGACGTCCCGCCGCTCGAGGATCCGTCCCAGCGCTTCGAGATCCGCTCCGTCGCGGCGCATGGGCACCGGAACCGTGCGCAGCCCCAGACCCCGCATCACCGCGAGCACGTTGTTGTAGGTCGGCTCCTCGAGCGCCACCGCGTCGCCGGGATCGGCGAAGACCCGGGCCGCGAGGTGGATTCCCTGGCTCGCGCCGTGGCAGAGGACGCCCCCCTCGGGCGTCACGTCGATTCCCGCCGACGCGAGCTTGGCCGCAACCACCTCGCGCAGCGGCTCATAGCCTTGCGGGCCGCCGTACAGCAGCAGATCGGCGCCCTCGCGCTGCAAGACACGCCCGAGGACGCGCCGGAAGGCGTCGACGGGGTACAACGCCGGGTCCGGCACCAGCGTGTGCATCGGCACCGCGCCTTCGTCCGATCCGAATCGCGGCCGGGCGCGCTCGAGGTCGATGAGCTTCTGGGCGAGGTCGGAGAACTCGAGCTCTTCCGGCGCGATCCCGGCGTTCGATCCGGTCTCGCGGGCGCGGACGAACGTGCCCCGGCCGA
>Ga0055480_10000667_pt1 | contig 13104 bp, 13 predicted proteins | sample Muzzi_PWB_D2_FD_57935 | JGI IMG/M metagenome (GOLD analysis project Ga0055480, IMG submission 57935) | Wetland microbial communities from San Francisco Bay, California, USA, that impact long-term carbon sequestration - Muzzi_PWB_D2 | ecosystem: Environmental > Aquatic > Marine > Wetlands ... | reverse complement strand
CCTCTGGCCCGAGCTCGCCACCCGTGCCCGCGCCGCTGGCGCGGCCGTCCTCTTGGTAGCGGGAACCGTGCGGGCCGGAAGCGGACGGCTCCGGTGGCCGGCCCGAGCCGTGGTTGCGCCCGGGTATCGAGCCGTGTCTCGGGCCGGTGCCGTGGCCGAGGAGGACGCTGGGCGCCTGGTCCGCTTGGGCGTCCCCGAGGATCGTGTCTCGGTCCTCGGGGACCCGCGCTTCGATTCCGTTGCCGCCAAGGTCGCGGCGGTCCCTCTCGATGATGAGCTGCTCACCCGTCTCCGCGCGCCGGCTACGCTGGTCGCCGGGTCCACCTGGCCACCCGACGAGCGGGTCCTCCTCCCCGCCTTCGCGGCGATCCGCCTGGAACGGCCCGACGCCCGCCTCATCCTGGTGCCGCACGAACCCACTCCGTCACATCTCGCCGCGGTGAATCAGCGCGCCGCGAGTCTCCGCCTCCCCCCGCCCGTGCGGCTCGCCGACGCGGCCGCACGAGACCCCTTCGTGTTGGTGGATCGGGTGGGCGTTCTGGCCCGTCTGTATGGCGCCGGTACGATGGCATACGTCGGCGGGGGGATCGGGGGAATCGGGCTCCACTCGGTCCTGGAGCCCGCCGCATGGGGACTCCCCGTCGCGATCGGCTCTGAGTGGGCGTTTAGCCGGGATGCCGGCCTCCTTCTCACGGCAGAGGCCGCGGAGCCGCTCCCGCCGAGGGGAGCGGACGTGGCGATGGCGGCAGTCTGGTTGCGGTGGCTGGGAGACGACGCGCGCCGGACCGCCCAAGGCACGCGAGCCCGGGACGTGGTCGCCGCCGGGCTGGGAGCGGCCGAACGGTCTGCCGGATTGGTGGAAGCGGCGGTCCTCGAGCGCTAGTTCCCCGTGGCCGTCCCCACGATGGTACCCTCCACCGTGACCGACCTCGTCGAGATCAGTCCCAAGGTGAGTCCGGTAATCAGGATATCGCTCCACCGGGCGCGCGACTTGATGGTGATGTCGGCGACCGACTGCCCCCCGACCAGTTGATGCGCCAGCGCCTTCTCCAGGTTGGGCTTCCCCAGCTTGACCAACCCCCACAGCCCCCACGCGGCGCGTGACGTTACCTCGAAGTGCGGTCCCTCGGCCGGCGCCGCGGCGTCACTCGACAGGGTCGCCGGCACCCCCAGACTCGTCGCACTGAAGGTCTGGGCGCAGCCCGCCAAGGCGGTGGATGCGAGGAGTCCTGCGAGTGCGGCCAGTCTGAGACGGGTCACGTCGTCCCTCCAAAGGGCAAGGCCGCGACCCTCACCCGGCGCGCGCCGGGACCGGGGAGAGCGGCGGTCGTTTAGAGTCCAGGAACCTTGAAGGTATACGTGACCCCGGCGCTTATCGAGGACGCGGTCATCCCGTCGTCCCGCCGCCAGTCGTAGGCGCCACGGAGCCCGAGCCCACCTAGGAAGGCTAGGTCGACCCCCGCGCTCCAGGCAAACGCGGTCGAGGTAGATGCCTCGCCCCCGTCGGGGGAGGTGCGGATGAAGTCGACCCGCGGGGCCACCCAGGGCTTGATAGCGAACGCTGGGTTGGGGATGGTCAGTACAAAGCCCACGCCCACGGGGACATGATAGAACGACGTGGAGATCGGGACCACACCCGGGGCGTCGGCCTGCCAATAGGCGAACCCGCCCTGCAGCGTGACGGCCAAGGGGATCAGCGGGCCCCCGAAGATCTTCATGTTGGCTGTGCCGCCGACGGCGGTCACGTTGTCGTCGGTCGCGTCGACCTTGGTCCGGGACAGGCTCGCCGTGAAGCCCAGGAGGCCAAGGCCGATGGCGCCGGTCGCGCCGAAGGACGTCCCCAAGCCGGAGTTGTCGTTGGGAAAGCCGATGTCCCCGGCGACACCGATGCCTGTGGGGACGCCGTTGTTGTAGACCGGAAGGCCCGGGTTTTGGGCCTGAAGGGCCGGAGCGGCGGCCAGGCCGAGGGCGAGGACCGCTGTGGCGGCCATGATGCGCGTCATATGCTGCCTCATGGGGCTGTCGTGAAGGAGAGGAATTCGGCCGGCGCCCGGCCGTTACCGTTAGTGCAGGATGCCAAAGCTGACGGCGATACCGTCATAGTCGCCGACCGAACCGCTGACTTCCAGGTCGAAGTCGCCGGAGAACCCGAGCTCGACGCCAAAACCGAGGGAGAACCGGAGCTCGTCGTCGCCGTTGTCTCCAAAGGTGACCGCCACGAGTGGCTGGAAGTACGGCTGGAACGTGACGCTCGAGTTCTCCACGTCGATGCGGCGTCCCAGGCTCAGGCCCAGCGGGATGAACCCCACCGAACCGTCATCGGAGAATGCGCCTCCCAGGCCAGCGGTCAACGCCCCGTCGAGCGGGAAGCTCTCGCTGTAGTTGATGATCGGCGCCCGGAAATCGACGCCGACGAGAAACGCGGTGGCGCCGTTGTCCACGTCGTGGATGCCGGCCCGGAAGCGGAGGTCATTGGCCCCCGCCGTGCGGGTGTAGAACCCCTCGAGGGCAAACCCGGGGCCGGGGTCGGACAGCGTGGCGCCCCAGTCGTAGGTTCGGAAGTTGCGCCTCGGGGTCACGAAGACCGGGGTGCCGGTCGATTGGGCCCAGACATCCTGCGCCACCGGGAGGAGGACGACGGCGAGGAGCGCCGCGGGGAGCCTAGGCCGCATCCGCGGCCTCCGAGACGTACTCGGCGACCACCCGAACATCGTTGTCGATCACCTGCAGGAACCCTCCACGGACCAGGAAGCGGTGGTTGGTTGCGCCGGTGCGCACGGTCAGAGTGCCCTCGCCCAAGAGGGTCATGAACGGAGCGTGCCTGGGGAGGATGCCCACCTCCCCATCGTAGGCCGGCGCGACGACCGCGCTGGCCTCCCCATCGAACATGGACGCCTGAGGCGAGATCACCGTGACATGCATCACGAGGCCGCCAGCTTCTTGGCCTTCTCGACCGCCTCGTCGATCCCACCGACCATGTAGAACGCCTGCTCGGGGAGCTCATCGAACTCGCCGGACAATACGCGCTCGAAGCTCTCGATGGTTTCGGCCAACTTGACGTACTTCCCGGGGAAGCCGGTGAATTGCTCGGCGACGTGAAACGGCTGCGACAGGAACCGTTGGACCCGGCGGGCCCGCGCCACGATCTGCTTGTCCTCTTCGGACAGCTCGTCCATCCCGAGAATCGCGATGATGTCCTGCAGGGCCTTGTAGCGCTGCAGGGTCTCCTGCACCCCGATCGCCACCTTGTAGTGGCGCTCCCCGAGGAACTGGGGATCGAGGATGCGGCTGGAGCTGTCCAGCGGGTCGACGGCAGGATAGATGCCCAACTCGGAGATCGCCCGGGACAACACGACCGTCGCGTCCAGGTGGGCAAAGGCCGTCGCCGGCGCGGGGTCGGTCAAGTCGTCGGCCGGCACGTAGATGGCCTGCACCGACGTGATCGAGCCCTTGGTGGTAGAGGTGATCCGTTCCTGGAGGGCGCCCATCTCGGTCGCCAGCGTCGGCTGATAGCCCACCGCGCTCGGCATCCGGCCGAGCAGCGCCGAGACCTCCGATCCCGCCTGCGTAAAGCGGAAGATGTTGTCGATGAAGAGGAGGACGTCCTGCCCCTCCATGTCGCGGAAGTACTCGGCCACCGTGAGGCCGCTAAGGCCCACGCGCAGACGCGCCCCCGGTGGCTCGTTCATCTGACCGTAGATCAGCGCCGTGGAGCCGAGCACACCGGATTCCTTCATCTCGAGGTAGAGGTCATTCCCCTCGCGGGTCCGCTCCCCCACGCCGCAGAACACCGACTTCCCGCCGTGGCCCTGGGCGACGTTGTTGATCAGCTCCATGATCACGACCGTCTTCCCCACCCCGGCGCCGCCGAAGAGGCCGATCTTCCCGCCCTTCACGAACGGCGCGATCAGGTCGACGACCTTGATGCCGGTCTCGAAGATCTCGGTCTTGGGCTGAAGAGACGTGAATAACGGGGTCTCCCGGTGGATCGGCCAGCGCTCCACGTCCCGCGAGATGGGGTTCCCTCCGTCGACCGGCTCGCCCAACACATTGAGAATCCGGCCGAGGGCGGCATTCCCCACCGGAACGGTGATCGGCCCGCCGGTGTCGAGCGCGTCCATCCCCCGGGTTACCCCGTCCGTGGCGCTCATCGCCACGGCACGCACCTGGTTTTGGCCGATGTGTTGCTGCACCTCGGCCACCAGGCGGACGGGGATCTTCCCGCCGCTGTCTTCCACCACCAGGGCGTTGTAGATCTCCGGGAGATGCTCCGGGTCGAATTCCACGTCGAGAACCGGGCCGATGACCTGGACGATTGTGCCGATGTTCTTGGTCTGCGTTGCGGTCGTCATTATCGAATCGTATCCCTTGCTCAACCTTCGAGGGCCGCGGCGCCGCCGACGATCTCGGCGATCTCCTGGGTGATTTGGGCTTGGCGCTGCTTGTTGTAGGTGCGCCGCAGGACGTCGAGGATCTCTCCGGCGTTGTCGGTGGCGTTCTTCATCGCCGTCCGCCGCGCGCCATGTTCCGCCGCCGCGGTTTCCACCATCCCGCGAAACACCTGGTTCCGGACGTACAACGGGAGGAGCCGCTCCAGGATCGCTTCGGCGTTGGGCCGCAGTAGATAGGCGGCGGTGCGCCCCTCGCCCCCTTCGGGCGCCGCCACGGGGAGGATCCGGAGCGTAGTGGGCGGGGTCGTGAGCGCGCTCACGAACCGGGCGTAGACCAGGTCGACACTGGCGATCCGGCCTGCTGCAAACGCCTCCATCAGCCCGGTCACGACGCTCTCGGCGTGCTCCGGCGTCGGCTTGTCGCCCACGTCTTGCCGATCGGTCGCCAATGCCCGCCCGATGTACTTGAAATAGCCGATCCCCTTCTTCCCGACGGCATGGAGATCGACTGTCAGCCCTTCGGCCTCGAGCGCCTCGATCCGCGCCTGCGCCGCCTTGATGAGGTTGGCGTTGAAGGCGCCGGCTAGCCCGCGATTGGAGGTCAGCAGCACCACGGCCGCCCGGGCCGGACCGCCCTGCGCCGCCGGCCGGGGCCGCCGGAGGAGGGGAAACCGTTCCGCCAGCTCCGGCGTCGACAGATCCGCGATGACCGTGGCGAGAGCTTCGGCGTACGGACGTGCGCCGACCACCCGGTCCTGGGCCCGCTTGAGCTTGGACGTGGCGACCAGCTCCATCGTCCGGGTGATCTTCCGGGTGTTCTGAACCGAGCGAATGCGGCCCTTGAGCTGGCGTCCCTTGGCCATCAGTCGGCGACGAAGAGGGGCTTGAAGGCCTCGATGGCCGCGTCCAAGGCGGCCTTCACGTCGTCATCCAGGACGCGCTTGGTGCGGATGCCCTCGAGGACGGTAGGTTGACGCGCATCGAGGAACTCGAGAAAGTCCGCCTCCCACTTGCGGATTTGCTCTACCGGGATGTCGTCCAAGTGGCCGTTGGTGACCGCGTAGATGACGGCAATCTGGCGCTCCACCGGGACCGGTTGGTATTGCGGCTGCTTGAGGACCTCCACCGTCCGTGCGCCGCGGGCCAGCTGCCGTTGGGTCGCGGCGTCAAGCTCGGAGCCAAACTGCGCGAACGCCTCGAGCTCACGGTACTGCGCCAGACTCAGGCGCAGCGGCCCCGCCACCTGCTTCATCGCCTTGATCTGGGCGTTGCCACCCACGCGGCTCACGCTGATTCCCGCGTCCACCGCCGGCCGGACGTTGGAGAAGAAGAGGTCGGTAGTGAGGAAGATCTGCCCGTCCGTGATCGAGATGACGTTGGTCGGGATGTAGGCGGAGACGTCGCCGGCCTGGGTCTCGATGATCGGGAGCGCCGTGAGCGAGCCGCCGGGTGTCTTGATCCGGTCGTCCAATTTGACGACGTCTGGGTCGGTGGAGATCTTGGCGGCACGCTCCAGCAGACGGGAATGGAGGTAAAACACGTCGCCGGGGAACGCCTCGCGCCCCGGCGGCCGCCGGAGGACGAGCGACATCTGCCGGTACGCCGCCGCCTGTTTGGACAGGTCGTCATACACGCAGAGCGTGTCCCGCCCCTCCTGATACATGAAATACTCGGCCATCGCCGCGCCGGCGTACGGCGCGATATACTGCAGCGGGGCGGGCTCCGCCGCGGAGGCCGTCACCACGATGGAGTATTCCATCGCGCCGGCGTCCTTGAGTTTTTCCACCACCGTCGCCACCGTCGAGAGCTTTTGCCCGATGGCGACATAGACGCACACGACGTCTTGCCCCTTCTGATTGATGATCGTGTCGATCGCGATCGCCGTCTTCCCAGTCCCGCGGTCGCCGATGATCAACTCACGCTGACCCCGGCCGATGGGAATCATCGAGTCGATCGCCTTGATCCCCGTCTGCAGCGGGACGTTCACCGGCTGCCGCACGATGATACCCGGCGCGATCATCTCCACCGGCCGATGCCCCGCGGCCTGGATCGGGCCCTTCCCGTCCACCGGCTGGCCCAACGCGTTCACCACCCGCCCGAGCATCGCCGGCCCCACCGGAACTTCCAGGAGGCGTCCGGTGCAGCGCACCTCGTCGCCCTCGCGCAGCTTCAGGTAATTCCCCAGGATGGCCGCGCCGACGTTGTCCTCTTCCAGGTTGAGCACCTGGCCGATCACCGTCTCCCCCGTCTGCGACGAGGTGAACTCCAACATCTCGCTCGCCACAGCAGAGCTCAGTCCGTAGATCCTGGCGATGCCGTCCTTTACCTCCAAGACGGTCCCCACTTCCTTCGTGTCGATCGTGGCGAGATCGGCGGAGGCGATCTCCTTGAGGAGCACCTCCTTGAGCTCGCCGGGACGGAGAATGGAATCGGTGGCCATGGTGCTCGCGGCTGGGGTGGATCGGGCGGTTCGGCTATAGCTTGTGAATTTTATCACAAAATCGCAGGGCCGGCAAGACAGCCCCACAGGACAACCGCGGGCATGGTGTTATCTTCTTGCCAATGAAAGACTTCTCCCCGATCCCCAGGTACCTGTCCTCCCGAACCAGTCTCCTGGGCGATCGGCTGATCCAAGGGCTCCTCCGGCTCGGGGTCGGGGAGGCCACGGTCCTGCTGGGACTGGCCGCGCTGGTCGGCACCGTCGTGGGCTTCAGCATCCTGGTGTTCTACCGCGCCATCGACCTCGCCGCCACCGTGGTCCCGGGGATCACGGCCCGCCTGCAGGTCCCGTTGGCGCTCGCGGCCATCGCCACCCTGGTCATCGGCCTCGGGATCGTGCGGCTCATCGTGCACTTCGGCACCAAAGACTCCCTCGGCGAGAACATCCCAGACGTGATGCACGCCGTGGCCCGGCGCGGCGGCGTGGTCCGGTCGTGGCGCGTGACGCTCAAGACGATCGCCGCGGCGGTGACCCTCGGCAGCGGCGGTTCAGTCGGCGCCGAGGGGCCGGTCGCGGTCCTCGGCGCGGCGCTCGGCAGCCGGATCGGCCGGTACTTCCGATTTCGGCCCAACCGGTTGAAGCTCCTCGTCGGCTGCGGGGCAGCCGCCGGGATCTCCGGCGCCTTCGGCGCGCCGATCGCGGGCGTTTTTTTCACTCTCGAGGAGATCATCGGTTCGTTCCGGACCCTCACCCTGGCCCCTGTAGTCGTAGCTAGCGTGTTCGCCGCCGCGGTCACCCGGATCGGCCTCGGGGAGGACTTGGTGATCCGCATCCCGCGCACCTACGAGATCGGCCCGACCCGCGATCTGTTCCTCTACGCCCTCCTCGGACTCCTCGGCGGGGTCATCGCGGTGGCCTACAACCGCGGCGTGTGGCGGGTCCAGGACTGGATGTCCAAACTCCCGATGTGGCTCAAGTTGAGCTTTGCGGCGGTGGTCATCGGCGCCGTCTCTCGACAGTTCCCCTCCGACCTCTGGGGGCAGGGCCACCAGGGGATGGACCTCGGCCTCGTGATCGGCCAATCGGCGTGGGTGCTGTTCCTCCTGGCCTTCGCCAAGATCGCCCTCACCGGGATGACGCTCGCGGGAGGCGGAGTGGGCGGCGTCTTCACCCCGGCGCTCGTGATCGGCGGCGCGTTCGGCGCGGGGATCGGGGTGGCGCTCCAGACCGTGTTCCCCGACCTCGGCATCCAGCCGGTGGCGTTTGGCCTGGTGGGGATGGCCGCTCTGGTGGCGGGCGCCACCCACGCGCCGCTCACCGCGATCTTTATGGTGCTGGAGATGACCAACGACTACGGGCTGATTCTCCCCTTGATGCTGGGAGGGGTCCTGTCCTACGTCGTGGCGCGCCGACTCTATCCCGATTCGATCTACAGCGAATGGCTCGTGCGGCGCGGCGAGCACATTTCCCACGGTACCGACGAGGGAGTCCTGCGGAGCCTCACCGTGGAAGACGCCTACCGGAGCGATCCGACTTTCGTCATGGCCGACGCCACGCTGGCGAGCACCCTCCCCGTCATTCGAAACACCAACCAGCTGGAGTTCCCGGTGGTGGACCGCAACAACGTCGTGGTGGGGATCTTCACCTGGCAGGACCTCAAGAACGCGCTGGCCGACCGTGAATTCCCCGGGAATACCCTTATCCGCGATCTGTCGCACCCGTTCAGCGAGGGCGTGACGCTGGGGGACGACCTCCTGACCGCCCTCCGGCAGCTGGGCGCGCGCGACGCCCAGATGCTCCCCGTGGTCGACCGTCAGCCGCCCTACCACCTCCGCGGCATCATCGGTCGGCAGGAGATCTTCGCGGCCTACGATCGGTCGGTGGGGTGAGGTGCGACCGGCGGTACCGAGCGGTCGCAGGCGGTTCATACCGGGTAGGACCCCCAGGCCCGGTTGCCCGCTCGAGAATCGAGAGTCCCCGATTAAGGGATTGCCTCGACGCCGGGTTCGGGCCTAACCCGATCCCTCCGTCCTGGTACCGAATCCTCCCTCGATGGTGCCGCCCCCGCGGCCTCCCCTCCTCCATCACAGTCGCGATCTGGTCTTCCCGCGGGCGAAGCGGGCCAGGATCTCCCCCGGGGTAAGCCCGCGGAGGTCCGCCGCAGTGGCGCCGGCCACGCGCTGGGTGGTGCGGCTCAGATGACTGGCGGAGGAGAAGTGGAGGAGCCGAGCGACCTCGCCGGGAGTGTAGCCGGGGTTCGCCAGCAACTGAGCGGCCGCCACGACGCGGAGGAGGTCGACGACCCGCTTGAGGTTGGGTGCGCCACCCGCGCCGAACTGCCGCGAGAGGTGCTCACGGCTCATGCGAAACCGGCGCGCCAGGTCGTCGGTCTTGAGCGGTTCCCCCGCTTCCTGCACGAGCAGATTCCAGAGGTCGCGCTGGAGGCGCTCACTCAGACGGAGGAGCCGCGGCCCAGCCGCCAGTGCCTCGCGGCGCCGGGCGGTCAGAGACACGCGACGGACAATCTCTCCGACCACCGGGTCGTCCACGCCTTGGAGGGCCACCGCGCTCACCCCGGCACGACGCCAGCGCAACACCGTGTCGCCGTCGTCGGGCCGGAGCTTCCCATACAACACGATGGTGATCTCGGGAAAGGCCTCACGGAAGGCCGCCACCGCCTCGGGGCCGACCGCCGGCGCCACCACGGCCGCCTCCAGGACTCGACGCGCGAGGAGGGCACGGAGGGCCTTCAGCTGGCGGCAGCGGACGACCCGCACGTCCTTCCGGGGCAGGCTCCGGCGCAGGGCGGCGACCGCCTCCGGATGCTCCAGGATGGCGGCGATCGCCGGCATGGCTACTCGGCCGAGGGCGCGGTCGCCTCGGACCGGCGCTTGGGACGTCCCTCTCCCACCGCCACCAGCGTTCGGGCCATCTCCCCCGCCCGCTTGAGCACCCCACGGGCATTGTCGTAGGACAGCACGCGGAGCGCTTCATCCAGCGGGAGCCAGCGGTAGCCGGAGATGCCTTCCTCTTCCTGTGGGTTCGGCTCGTCGGCCGGGCTTTCGAACAGGAAGAAGTGGCAGTACTTGTGGATCCTGCGGCCGCGGAAGCGAAAGTACCAGTCGATGATCCGGATCGGTCCGTGGAGGATCAGATCGCCGAGGCCGGTTTCTTCTTCTGACTCGCGGTGGGCGGCGGCGGCCGGCGATTCCCCGTCCTCGAGGTGCCCCTTGGGGAATCCCCAATGGCGGTAGGAATCGCGAATCAAGAGGAACATCGTCGGCTGTCCCTGTTCGCGGCGGAAGACGATGCCGCCGGCGCTGACCTCACGCTCCGCTTTCGGCTTCTTCATTAGAAGACGGAGAACTTGAAGTACCGGCGCGGGTTGGCTTGGATGTCAGCCATCAGCTGCCGGGCCTCCTGCAGCGTCAGGGTGGCCTCCCGGTAGAGGGCGGAATCGCTCATGAGGAGGCCGATCGTCCCCGACCCTTGTTGCAGCCGGGACATGACCGAGTCCGCCGCCACGAGTACCCGCACCAGATTGGCCTCGTGGGCGCGCGCGGCCTCCATCAGGCGCCGCAGGTCGGCGGTGGCCTCCCGTAGGTCGCCGCTCGTCCCGCGGGCGGAGTTGAGGATGTCCGCCAGCTGCCGATCGGCGGTCGCCGAGTCGATCCGCGCCAAGGTGGTTCGAAGGTCTCTCGCAGCCGCCGCTGCGTCCTCGGACCCGGAGGCCAGGTTGCCGGTGGCGCGCGACAGCGTCTCCGTCTGGGTCCGGGTGAAGCTCCGCAGCTGGCGCGCGATCTCGGTGAAGTCGTCGAGGCTGCTTCGGAGTGCTGCGGCCGTGTTGGAATCCACCGCCGTGCCGAGCCGTTGCGTCAGGACGGCGATGTCGGAGGCGATCCGGCCGGCCTGGGCGGTGAGCTGGCCGACGTCGGGGAGGGTGGCACCCGGCCACAGGTCGCTGCCCGGCGCGGCGGCCTGCCGGAGCATCGCCAGGACGCTCGGGTCGTCAGGCGGCTCCTGGTCGAGCGAGATGATCGTCGCGGCCCATTCTCCAAAGAGGGAGGCGGACGCCGCGATCACCGCGGGTGTCGAGGGGATCTGGGCCGTGCGGTCGATCCGGAGGTCGGCCTCGACCCACCCGTCATCGGCCAACCGGATCTCCGCCACTTGCCCCACACGCACGCCACGGACGGTGACTGGTGCGCCCACCCCCATCCCACCCACGGTCCGGAACCGGGCGGTGTGGACCTCCCACTGGTAGCCGAACTGCCTATCGCTCAACCAGAGGGCGCCCGCGACGATCACCGCGATCGCCACGACGATGGCGAGGCCCACGAGGAGGTCGTTCTTGGCTTTCACGGCAGGGTCGTCTCCTGGGCGGTCGCGCCACGTCGATCAGGCTCGGGTCGCCCCTCGATGAATTGCCGCACGACCGGGTCATCAGTCTCCCGGATCTCGGCGACGGTCCCCACGCGACGCACCTGCCCTTGATAGAGCATGGCGATGCGGTCGCCAACGGTGAACGCGCTCCGCATGTCGTGGGTCACCACGACCCCCGTGGCGCCCGACTGCTCCCGAACTCGCACCATCAACCGATCGATCACCGCCGAGGTCACCGGGTCCAGGCCCGTCGTGGGCTCGTCGTACAGAATGTATTGCGGATGCAGGGCGATGGCCCGGGCCACGCCCACTCGCTTCCGCATCCCACCGGACAGCTCGGACGGCATCCGGTCGGCGGCATCCTCCAGTTCCACCAGGGCCAGGCTCTCCTCGATCCGCCGCGCGATCTCGTCTTCCGGCAGCTCCCGGCGGGCCAATCCCAACCGGATGTTGTCGCCCACGGTCATCGAATCAAACAAGGCTGAGAACTGGAACACGTAGCCGATCTTCCCCCGGAGCGCCGCAAGCGCGTCGCGGTCGATCTCCGCGAGGTCCAGCCCGTCCACCATGACCCGGCCGGCGTCCGGCTGAAGGAGGCCGACGATGTGCTTGAGCGCCACGCTCTTCCCCGACCCGGAGTACCCAATGATGACAGTGGTCTCGCCTTCCGGGATCTCCAGGCTGAAGTCATCGAGGACCTGCTTGGCCCCGAAGGCCTTCGACACACGATCGAAGACGATCACGACGCAGCGTCCCCCCAGGTCTGGTCGAGCCCAGGTCCGGTCATAGGAGCACGAGCGCCCAAAACGCGTCCAGGACCAGGATGGACTCGCAGCCGAGGACCACTGCTCGGGTCGCGCAGCGGCCCACCCCCTCGGCGCCCCCGCGCGTGCGGAGGCCCTGGAGGCACCCCATCAGGGTCACCGCCAGGCCGAATGAGGCCGCCTTCACCAGCCCGAACCAGATGTCCTTGAAGCCGTAGAAGAGGCGCAATCCCTTGAAGAACTGCGGACTCGAGAGATCGAGGAGATTGATGGCGGTGATCCACCCCGAGGCGACGCCGACAGCGATGGCAAAGGTCGTCACCACCGGAAACATCAGGGTACCGGCCATCACCCGAGGCACCACGAGGTAGGCGTTGGGGTCGTAGGCCAGGGTCTCGAGGGCGTCGACCTGCTCGGTGACCCGCATCGTCCCGATCTCGGCGGCGATGTTGGCCCCGACGCGGCCCGCCAGGGCCATCCCCGTGAGCACCGGCCCCAACTCCATCATGATCGTCTTCCCCACCAGCGCCCCGACGAAGTAGAGCGGCACCGCCCCCGTGAAAATGTAGGAGGAGAGGAGCGCCAGGACGATCCCGGTGAACACGGCGATGAAGATGGCAATCGGCACCGAGTCCACCCCCAGCCGCCGCATGTTGCCGACGAGGAGGGGAGCCCAGGTGCGGACATCGAGGACGGCGCGAACGGCCTCGGACGTACCGCGCCCCACCCGGCGGAGGAACCCGGCCGGGAATGGTAACGCGAGGGTGTGGGACACAGGCGGAAGGTACGGGGAGGCCGGAGGGGTGTAAAGGCGCGGGAGCCTTAACCCATGGCGGGCGTTTGGCTTGACACGTTCGGCGGACCCCACTAGCATAGCCACGTCGCCGGGACCCGGCGGCCCGACACTTGCGGGGGCGTAGCTCAGTTGGGAGAGCGCGTGAATGGCATTCACGAGGTCAGGGGTTCGATCCCCCTCGCCTCCACTCCCTGAGGGGGTGGCGTCCGGCTTGCGCGGCATGGCGGCCGGCACTAAGATCCGCAAACCGGTCTGCGGGAATAGCTCAGTTGGTAGAGCACAACCTTGCCAAGGTTGGGGTCGCGGGTTCGAGTCCCGTTTCCCGCTCTC
>Ga0055480_10000660_pt1 | contig 13126 bp, 13 predicted proteins | sample Muzzi_PWB_D2_FD_57935 | JGI IMG/M metagenome (GOLD analysis project Ga0055480, IMG submission 57935) | Wetland microbial communities from San Francisco Bay, California, USA, that impact long-term carbon sequestration - Muzzi_PWB_D2 | ecosystem: Environmental > Aquatic > Marine > Wetlands ... | reverse complement strand
GGGCGGCGGTGGTGGCCTATCCCGAAATGAGCGATACCGGGTACGACTTGGACGCCGCCCGCCGACTCGCCGCCCCTGTGAACGCTCCACCATTAGCGACCTTGGCCGAGGCCGCACGCCGGCTCCGGCTGACGATCGCCGTCGGCCTCTCCGAGCGGGACGGCGACCGGGTGTGCAACACCTTGGCGGTCGTCGGGCCGGACGGGGCGGTCGCCCAGCGATACCGGAAGGTGCATCTCTTTGGCCTCGACGGCCTGGACGAGGCGGGGACCTTCACCCCGGGCGACGCCCCGGCGACCGTCTCGGCTGGCGGGGTCTCTTGGGGCCTCTCGGTGTGCTACGACCTCCGCTTCCCCGAGCTCTATCGGCTGGAGGTCGTGGCGGGCGCCGAGGTGCTCCTCAACTGTGCCGCGTGGCCCACCGCCCGGATCGGGCATTGGGAGGCTCTCGCGCGAGCCCGCGCCATCGAGAACCAGGCATACTTCGTCGGCGTCAATCGCGTGGGTACGGATGCCGGTCTCGTCTTTGGAGGCCGAAGCCTCATCGTCGCGCCGGAAGGCGAGGTGGTCGCGATGGGGAGCGACGCCGAGGAGGAACTCGTCGTGGGGACGGTCGACCCGGACCAGGTCGATGACTTCCGTGGCCGCCTCCCAACGCTCCGGCACCGGCGACCGGCCGCCTACCGCGGCATGAGCCTCTGACCCGCCGACGCGGCCTTGAGCTTCCTCCGGCCCCGGGGCATCTTGCGGTCTGGCGCAGGTCCGACTGCAGCCGCGTCCGTAGCTCAATGGTAGAGCAAGGGCCTTTTAAGCCCGAGGTTGTAGGTTCGAGTCCTACCGGACGCATGTCCGATCAGCGGCACCCCGCCCGGGTGCCGCGTTGTATTTCTCCTCGCCCGCCGCGGACGCGCCGATGACCTTCATTATCGATCGTGAGTATGTCCTCGACGTCCTCCGCCGCCTCGTGGCGACGGATTCGGTCAACCCCACCCTCGCGCCGGCCCACCCGGGGGAGGCCAACGCGGCCGCCCTCGTCGCCGAGGCACTCCACCGCCTCGGCGCCGAGGTCCAGGTGGTCGAGCCGGAGCCAGGGCGGGCCAGCGCGGTCGGCCGCGTGAACGGCAACCGCGGCGGGCGGTCCCTCATGCTCAACGCCCACATCGATACGGTCGGGGTCGAGGGGATGGACGACCCCTTCGCCGCCGAGGTCAAGAGCGGCCGCCTCTACGGCCGGGGCGCCTACGATATGAAGGGGAGCATGGCCGCGTGCCTCGGCGCAGTGAAGGCCCTTCACGACGCCGGCGTCAAACTGGCCGGCGATCTCGTCGTGGCCGGCGTGGCGGACGAAGAGTACGGGAGCCTGGGGACCCGAAGCGTCCTCGAGCAGGTGCGCGTCGACGGGGCCATCGTGACCGAGCCCACCCATCTCAAGATCTGCCTGGCCCACAAGGGCTACGTGTGGCTCAAGGTCTCGACGGAAGGACGTGCCGCCCACGGGAGCCGCTTTGAAGAGGGGATCGACGCCAACATGCGAATGGGGCGCGTTCTGGCCGAGCTCGAGGACCTTGAGCGACGGCTCCGCACGGGCCCGCGCCACCCCCTCGTCGGACCGCCCTCTCTCCACGCCGCCCTCCTCGCCGGCGGCACCGGCCTCAGCACCTACGCCGCCCACTGCGAGCTCCAGATCGAGCGGCGGACCATCCCCGGAGAGACCGAGGCGGGCGCGGTGGCCGAGATCGACGCGCTCCTCGCCACGCTACGGCACGCGGACCCGTCCTTCCGCGGCCGGGTCAAGGCGACGCTGAGCCGCGAGCCCTTCGAGGTGCCCCGGGAGGCAGCCATCGTTCGCTCCCTGGAGCAGGCCACCCGCCGGGTCACCGGGAAGGTGGCCGACCACGTCGGGGACACGCCGTGGATGGATGCAGCCCTCCTCGCCGCCGCCGGCGTGGAGACGGTCGTGTTCGGCCCCGCCGGTGCCGGGGCCCACGCGGCGGAGGAGTGGGTCGATCTCGAGTCGGTCTACCGCCTTACCGAGGTGCTCGCCGAGGCCGTCGTCGGCTACTGCGGGACGTGACCGGCACCGACGCCCTCACTCGCCGGTTCCGTGACGCTTTCGGCGGTCCGGCCGGTGCCGTCCTGGTGCGTTCCCCGGGGCGGGTCAACCTCATCGGCGAGCACATCGACTACAACGGGCTCCCCGTCCTCCCGATGGCGATTCAGCGGTCCGTATGCATCCTCGCCCGTCCGCGGCCGGAGGGCGACGCCACCCTCGACGTCCGAAACGTGGACCCGACCTTCGGGGATCGATCGTTCGTCGGCGGTCCGGAAATCGATCCTTTCCCTCCCGGCGACTGGGGGAACTACCTCAAGGCCGCCGCCCGGATGCTGTGGCGCCGCCACGGCGGGCTCCGTGGGATCGACGCGGTGCTGGCCTCGGACCTCCCGCCCGCCGCGGGGCTCAGCAGCTCCTCGGCCCTGGTCACCGCGGCCGCCCTGGCGCTCCTCGGCGCCAACGGGCTCCCCATCGACCGACAGGCACTCATGGAGGAGCTGGCGGAAGCGGAGCGCTACGTCGGCACTCGCGGTGGGGGGATGGACCAGGCCATCTGCCTGGCGGGGGGGGCAGGGCACGCCGCCCTGGTCGAGTTCGCGCCGGTCCGGGTCACGCATGTGGCGATCCCGGAGGGGTGGCGCTTCCTCGTGGCCTCGAGCCTCGAGCGGGCCGAGAAGTCGGGGAGCGCCCAGGCCACCTACAACCGGCGGACCCGGGAATGTCGCGAGGCGTTAGAATCGGTTGCCCGCGCGCTCGGCGAGTCCGCGGGCGCGACCTATCCCGGTTTGGTTGCGGCGCGTAGGAGCGAGGCGTTGCTGGAGGTGGGAGAGCAGGCCCTGGAGGACCCGTGGTCGCGGCGGTATCGCCATGTGATCGGCGAGGCCGAACGCGTCCGCGCGGCGGTGACCGCGCTTCGAGAGCACGATCGGGCGGGATTCGGTAGTCTGATGGATGCCTCCCACGCCTCCCTCCGGGGCGACTACGAGGTCAGTACACCGCCGTTGGACGCATTGGTGACAATGGCGCGGGCGGCAGGCGCCGACGGCGCTCGGCTGACAGGGGCAGGGTTGGGAGGGTACGCCTTAATCTTGTGCTGCCAAGAGACGATGCCGGCGGTACGGAACGCGCTCGTGGAGGGTTTCTTTTGGCCACGCGGGGTATCCGAACTCGACGACCTGATGTTCGAGGTGCGGGCCTCGGGTGGTGCGACGATGAAGGGTGGGAGGGGAGAGGCTGTTACTTGACAGGCACGAAGGGCGACTGAGCCTCTCGCGCCGCCTCCGCCTATTTGAACCCTACTCTCGGCAGCGTCGCGAACAGCCCCATCGCCGCGCACGCCGCGATCACCAGCGCCACAAAGGCCATCGGCAACTGTCCGTAGATGAGCCATCCTGTTCCGAAGAGCGCCCCGTACACGGCGGCACACCCGAAGACCCAGCAGAGCACGCCAGCGGCGACGCTCTCCCCGGTGCCGGCCTCGGCGTGGGGGACCACGGTTCGCCAGCCGCGCCCGAGCGGACGGATCGCGTCGTAGAAGGATTGCAGTGTCGATGTCGGTTCAGGAGCTGTGAGGAACGTGACGGCCACCCACCCCACGGTGGTGATGACGACGCCGACCACCAGGGTGATGGAGGCATCCCATGACGCGAACCCGAGTCGTTGGTGTCCCCACTGGAAGTAGACGGCCACCAGGAACGAGATGACCATCGCCGAGATTTCGCTCCAGGCGTTGATCCGCCACCAGAACCACCGAAGGATGAACACCAGTCCGGTGCCGGCACCGATTTGGAGGAGAATCTGAAAGGCCTGCAGCGCGTTCTGGAGCCAGAGGGAGACGATGCCCGCGAACAGGATCAAGAGGACAGTGACGGCCCGGCCGACCTGCACGTAGTGCTTGTCCGGGAGGCCCGGCGCCATGAAGCGGCGGTAGAAGTCGTCGACGATGTAGGAGGCCCCCCAATTGAGATGCGTGCTGATCGTCGACATGTACGCTGCCGCGAGGGAGGCGACCACCAACCCCATGAGGCCGTGCGGGAGGAAGGTCAGCATCGCGGGGTAGGCCAGGTCGTGCCGCACGATCGACGGGTCGAGATTGGGGAAGGCCTGCCGCAGGGACTCCAGTGTGGGGAAGACCGCGAGCGACGCCAGGGCCACGAGGATCCAGGGCCAGGGCCGGAGGGAATAGTGGGCGATGTTGAACCAGAGGGTCGCCCGCATCGATTCCTTTTCGGACCGGGCTGCCAGCATCCGCTGCGCGGTGTAGCCGCCGCCCCCTGGCTCCGCCCCCGGGTACCAGGTGGCCCACCATTGGACCGCAAGCGGTACGATCAAGATCGTCAACGTGGCGTGCCAGTCGCCGAAATCGGGCAGGAAGGACAGCTTCCCGGCGACGTTGGGGTGGGCCAGGAGCCCCGACAGGCCACCGACCTCGGGGAGCCGGAGCGCATAGACTGCGGCGGCGATCCCGCCGATCATCGCGATGACGAAGAGCAGGAGATCGGTGACCACCACCCCCCAGAGGCCCGAGGTAGCCGAGTAGAGGACCGTCACCGAGCCGGCCAAGATGACCGTCGTGTACTTGTCGAGCCCCAGGAGCACCCCGCCGATCTTGATCGCGGCTAGTGTCACCGTCGCCATGATCATGATGTTGAAGAAGGCGCCCAAATACAGCGACCGAAAGCCTCGGAGGAACGCTGCCGGCTTTCCGGCGTACCGAAGCTCGTAGAACGCCATGTCGGTGAGTGCACCCGACCGGCGCCACAGCTTGGCATAGAAGAAGACGGTGAGCATCCCCGTCAGGAGAAACGCCCACCAGAGCCAGTTCTTGCTCACCCCGCCCGTCCGGACCAAGTCGGTCACCAGGTTGGGCGTGTCGGTGGAAAAGGTGGTGGCCACCATCGACGTCCCCAGGAGCCACCAGGGGAGCTTCCGCCCGGCCAGGAAGTACTCCTCCATCCCGCTCCCCGCCCGTCGGGTGAACGCGAGGCCAATGACCAGGACGATGATTCCGTAGATCACGATCACGGCCCAGTCCATCCCGATCAGCTGCATGGTGGTCTCTTCTCCTCCGTCTGTGGTGGCGTCAGCATCGGGCCGCCGGCCCCAAGGCGGGCGGGTAGCGACCGGCGGCGGTCAGCGCGGCGAGTCGCTCCCGGACGAGGACGAGGTCGGCGGGGTGGGTGAGGCCGAACCAGGTCTCCTCGGTACGCAAGAGGCGAAGGCGCACCTGGCCGCCGGCGACCTGACGATCCACGGCCGTGCTCAGCGCGAACTCGGCATCCTCGGATGGGTTGCCGGCCAGAAACTCCACGAACTGGCTTTCAAATCGGGGGAAGGCCGCTGCGGGAAACCCCCATAAGTTCATCGAGGTCGCCGCATCCGGCGGCACGCTTTGGGGCCGGCCGTCTCCGTCGCAACCCACCAGATGGTCGCCCTCGCGACGGACGTCGGAGAGCTCCTCGACCGACGTGACCCAACCACCGTCGGTGACCGTGAGGCGGGCCCGGGACACACCACCGCCTGACGAGAGGGTCTCGCCCATCGGGTAACCCACCACGGCGTAGGTCTGCGGATCAGCCTCGGCGAGGAAGGTGAACATCGTTGCAAAGGCATCGGGGCCGTACCAGTCGTCGGCGTTGCAGACGGCCACCGGCCCGTCGACGGTCTCGGCCGCGGCGAGAAGGGCGTGCCCGGTCCCCAAGGGCCGATGCCGCGGGGCCGGTGGGGGTGGCTGCACCACCACCCGTGCCCCGGTGACGAAGGGGAGAGCGGCTGCCAAGTGCTGGTGGAACGCGTGCTCGAGGTCGGGCCGCGTGACCACCACGATCGAACGGCACCCCGCCCGGACCGCGTCGAAGATGGCGTAATCGCACAACGCCTCTCCCGAGGGCCCGACGGGGGTCAGCTGCTTGGCGGCCCCGAAGCGACGGCCGAGGCCCGCCGCGAGGACGATGAGGGACGTCACGGATCGCGTGGCACGGGTGCCCCAATATATTGGTTCCGTCCCCTCCTCACGAGCCGCTGATGGCATGGAACACCGCCCTGAGCTTTTCCCTCCCCGACTGGACCGAGGGCGTTGCCGGCGTGGGAGACCGATTTGCCACGGACGTGGAGAAGATGCGGCTCGTGGTCACGCTCGCGCGCGAGAATATCCGGCGGAAAACCGGCGGTCCCTTCGGCGCCGCGGTGTTCCGGCGCGACACCGGCGCCTTGGTGTCGCTCGGGGTCAATTGCGTGACCGCCGCCAAGAACTCCATCCTCCACGCCGAGATCGTGGCCATCATGGCCGCCGAACGGCACCTGGAGAGTCATACGTTGGCCGTTCCCGGTGGCCCCGAGCACGAGCTCGTCACCTCCTGCGAGCCCTGCGCCATGTGCCTCGGCGCCATCCTCTGGTCCGGCGCCCGGCGAGTCGTCTCCGGAGCCGTTCGGGACGACGCCCTCGGCCTGGGGTTCGATGAGGGCCCGGTTTTTCCGGCCTCCCACCGCTACCTCGAGGACCGCGGGATCGTCCTCGTCCACGGCCTCCTGCGGGAGGAGGCCGCCGCCGTCCTCCGCGAGTACCGGGAGCTCGGTGGGGAGATCTACTAGCCGGCAGCTCGACCGGCGATTGACATGTGCCGGCGGACGAAGTAGACATTCCTCCCCATGATGCGCCTCACCTGGTACTCCTATCCGTCCGCGACCCTACCCGGGCCGGCGATGGAGGTCTGCACCTAGGTTTATCCCAGCGACGCAGCGCTTTCCGGCGGCCCGTGATTGCACGGGCCGCTTTTTGTTGTCCCATCACCGGAGATCACGATGCCGGACCCCCGCGACGGTTCCCAGATGGAGCCCTTCCTGACGGTGCAGGAGTGGGCACGCTACTCGCCAGAACAGCATGCGGTCTGGGCCCTCCTGTATCGCCGCCGGATCGAAACGCTGCAAGCCACGGCGAGTCGGGTCTACCTGGACGGGATCGACGCCATCGGCCTGGACGACCGCCGCGTCCCGGACCTGGCGGACGTGAATCGCCGGCTCGGCGTGCGCACCGGCTGGGCCGCCGTTCCCGTCACCGGATTCGTCCCGGCCCGGGCGTTCTTCGAGAGCCTACGCCGGCGGCGCTTCCCGACCACTGTCACCGTGCGCCCCAAGGAGCGCCTCGACTACGTTCCAGAGCCGGACATCTTCCACGATGTCTTCGGGCACGTGCCGCTCCACGCCGATCCTGCCTTTGCGGAGTTCCTTCAGGCGTTCGGCGCCGTCGCCGCGAAGGCGCGGGACGTCCACAACGTCGAGGCGATGGCGCGCCTGTTTTGGTTTACGGTGGAATTCGGCTTGATTCACGAGGAGGGGAGGGTCAAGATCTACGGCAGCGGCCTGATCTCCTCGGCGGAAGACGCCCGGAACGCCCTCGGCCCGTCCTGTCAGCGGCGTCCCTTTTCACTCGACGCCGTTACGGCGCAACCCTTTCGGATCGACCAAGTGCAGGAGGTGCTCTTCGTGATCGATGGCTTCGACCAGCTGCGAGAGGCGCTCACCCAGCTCGGCGCTCATCTCCCGAGGCTAGCAGTATCGGATGGGCCCCCCCTGGCCGAACCGTAGCCTGGGCCCGACCGTCGGGTCCCCTCCAATCCGGCGGGGTCCCGACGCAATCCCCGCGGGCGCGGACCTCCGGCCGATTGTCCGGCCGGCACCCCGGACGCCCTTGACGTAACTCATTATCGCGTTTCATATTAGCCCGTTCCATCTCGCAGTGAGCCCGTACCCTCCTGGAGAAGGCCCATGGCCTGGCGTGTAGTCCAGTTCGGTGATACCCAATGGAATGTCTCCGTCGCCGCGGAGCGGCGTCCCCATAATGCCTACTACCGTTTGGTCCTGGCGTTTCGATCGTCGGGCCCCGACTCCACTTCCGTATGGGCTCCCTACCCGCTGGAATCATCGTCCAAATCGAGCCTCTTTGCCGAGGCCGACCGGATTCCGGCGGACCGCCTCCGGGCGCTCTTGGCGGAGCACCTCGGCTGACGGTGGTCGACTGATGCCCGTCCGCATGAACGACCTTCGCCGGGTCGCCGAAGCGCTCGCCCAACTGCACGGACGGCCGATCGTCGAGGCCATGATGCGATCCGACCTCCGGCAGCTCAAGATTGAGCTGTCCGACGGCCTCGTCGTAGTCGTCGCCGCGGAGGCCGACGAGGATGGGCGGCCTCGGCTCGAGGTCGATGTGGTCCGCCGGCTGGATGAATCCGAACGCCAACTCGAGGTGCGCTTCGATCGGGCCTAGGCCGTTCGGCTCCTTCGGGGACCCTCCGCCCGTCCACCTACCGGCGGTACCGCACGGGACAATACGCCATGGAACGCCCGAGTTCATCGCCTGAACGCCTGCGGTTTGCCGAGTTCCATCTCCAACGCCTCCCGACGGGCCGCTGCCGAGCCCGCGTGGTCCTCACGTGGCAGGGGAGTGGAGAATTCGTTGGCGAGGCCGAGGGGCTGACTTCCCCGGCCGGCGAGCTGCGTTGCGCGGCCCAGGCCTGCGTCACGGCGCTTACCGAGGCCGTCGACGGCGATATCAAGTTCGATCTACTGGGCGTGAAGGCCGTGCGGGCCTTCGACGCCACAGTAGTCATCGTGTCGCTCGCCGCCCACGGCCTTGAGGTCGGCCACCGGGTCGTCGGCTCGGTGTTGACCGAGGAAGACATCCCCCGGGCGGCTGCCATGGCAGTCCTCAACGCCACCAACCGGCTCATGGGGAACCGGGTCTTCATGCGCTGAGGCAACCAATCGTGGGCGCCGAGCATCTAGCGAGTGGCCGTGACGACACGGTATCTCGGCAGATCGCCGAAGGGGTCGGGGCCTCCCGGAGTGTCGCGGCGCCCCCCCTGAACGTCTAACCAGTTGTCCGCCAGTGCGTTGGCCCACTGCCAGGGGGATCCGATCAACCTGGCACGGGATTGGCTTTCCATAGACACCCTGGGTAGCTCCGGCGCGTCCGTGTGAGTCGCTGCCGAGTCCCATCACAGCCGCCTTTGAGGTCGTTTCGTGGCCCTACGTTATCTCACACCGCTTTTCCTGGCCGCCGCCGCCGGGTGTTCCGCGTCGTCGCACACCGCCTCGCCCATTCCCCAGCCCGAGGCCGCTTCGGATCAGGAGGTCGGCGCCGGGGCCATCGACCAACACGGGCTGGCAGCGTTTCCGGCTGCCGAGGTCACCGATTCGGCGGCGGACGCCGCGGTCCTGGAGGCTCTCGCCAACAGCAGCCTCGATACGACGGACCTGGAAGCTACGATACGGGCAACGGGTGGACCGGACGCGCTCGTCGCGACGCCCGTGAGCTGGGACATGGAGGTTGAGCCCTTTATCAGTCACAGCCGGGTGCGTTACTACCTGGACTTCTTCCAGGGGAAGGCCCGTGACCGGTTTGCGATCTGGCTGACCCGGATGCCGAGGTATGAGGACCGCATCCGGCAGGCGATGGTTGCCAACGACCTCCCGAGCGATATGGTATACCTGGCCCTCATCGAGAGCGGGTTCTCCAATAGCGCCGTCAGCAGGTCGCGCGCCGTGGGAATGTGGCAGTTCATGCGAGGGACCGCCAAGATGTACGGCCTCCGAGTCGACTACTGGATCGACGAACGGCGGGATCCCGTCAAGGCGACCGAAGCCGCCGCTCGACACTTGGCGGATCTGCGCGACCGATTCGGCTCCCTGTTCCTCGCCGCGGCCGCCTACAATGCCGGCGCCGGACGGGTGAGCCGTGGCCTCAAGCGCCTCGGCTCGGCGGACGAGGAAGAGGGGATCTCGGACGAGACCTTCTTTCAACTGTACAACACCCGCTACCTCGTCCGGGAGACGAAGGATTACGTCCCCAAATTGATCGCCGCCGCGCTCATCGCCAAGGAGCCGGAGCGCTATGGCTTTGACCCGCCGCCGGCTATCGCGCCGATGGCCTACGATTCCATCACCGTCCCCGACGCCACCGGCCTCGACGTGATCGCCCGGCTGGCGGGCGTTCCACTCGACACGATCCGCGGGCTCAATCCGCATATCATTCGCTTGGCCACCCCCCCCGGAGAGTCGATGGTTGTACGGGTCCCCGTGGGCACAGGCGAGGCCGTCGCCGACAGGTACGCCGAGGTCCCGCCGTCAAAGCGAGTGACGTACCGTGTGCATGTCGTGCGATCCGGTGAGACTTTTGGCCACATCGCGCGGACATACGGCGTGACCGTGACCGCGCTCGAGAAGGCCAATCCGCGGGTCCGCCCGCGGGCCATCCGGATCGGGTCGCGGCTGGTGATCCCGACGGGGGGGATCCCGTCGGCGGAACTCCGGCTGGCACTCCGCACCGCCGGGAACAACGTGCCGACCTCCCGATATCACCGGGTGCGGAGTGGTGAGTCGTTGTGGACGATCGGCCGCCGGTACGGCGTGAGCACCACCAGCCTCAAACGGTGGAATCGCCTCCGGTCGGACGTGATCCGCCCCGGCCAGCGGCTGCGCGTGGCCCGGTAGTCGCATGCGGGAACGACAACGGGGCAGAGCGCTGACGCGCTCGCCCCGTTGCGTTGATGAGACCGCGGGACTACTTCGCCTCCGCCTGCCGACCCTTCCCCGCCACCGCCTTGGCATACCCGTTCGCCGGATCGCCGCCCTCGGCAAGAATGCGCCGGACCGTGGTCGGTCCGCGGTTATACGCCAAGAGGGCGTAGTGCATGTCATGATCGAACCGGTCCATCAGCTCCCGCAAGAACCGAAACCCGATCCGCAGGTTGATGTCGCGCTCGTACAGGTCCTTCTTGGTGACGCCGGCCATGTAGAACTGCGCCGTCGCCGGCATCAGCTGGGTATAGCCGATGGCGCCGACGTGGCTGACCGCATGCGCGTCGAAGCCGCTCTCCACTTGCACCAACCGGAACCCGATTGACGGGCTCACGCCCTCACTGAGCGCGATATCATAGATCGCCGCGCTGAGGTCGGCCGGGATGTGATACTGCGCCGAGTACTCGATGACGGCCTGGGCACGCTCCAACTGGAGGCGGGCCACCGCCAGCTCACCCGACACCGCCTGCAAGGAATCCCACAACTCGCGCCGTTCGACGCGGTACATATCCCCGGTCACGCCCGCCGGATCGCTGGCGCGCGCCCGCTTGGCCACCCCGGCCAGGCCCCCGAGGGCAACGACTCCGGCCATCAGGAGGCCGCCGCGCACCATGAGATGGTGGCTGGGCCGCCCTTCCTTCCGGAAATCGAGTCGATTCATGCTACCTCCCTGACGTAGTCTCTGGCCGGGCGTGGTCGCGCCGCCAGTCGCCGTGCGTGCCGCCGGTCTTCCGGAGGAGACGGATACCTTCGATCGTCATCGACCGGTCCACCGCCTTGACCATGTCATACACGGTCAGGCACGCGACAGCTACCGCCGTGAGGGCCTCCATCTCGACCCCCGTCCGGGCCACGGCCGCAACCGTGGCCTCGACACGCACTCCCGGAAGCTCCGGGTCCAACAGCGCGCGTACGGCGATCCGATCCACTGGGATCGGATGACACAGAGGGATCAACTCCCCTGTCCGCTTGGCCGCCATGGTGCCGGCGAGTTCCGTGACCGCCACCACGTCGCCCTTGGCGAGCGCCTGCCGTCGAACGGCATCGAAGGCCTCGCCACTCATCCGCACCACCCCTTCCGCCACCGCCTCGCGGGGCGTCTCCGGCTTGGCACCGACATCCACCATCCGGGCCCGCCCCGCCTCGTCTACGTGCGACAACTTCATAGGGTTTCCGCCAACTCCTCCCCTAAGGACGCCAGGAGCAGCTGGGGATTCACGTTCCCCTGGGCCGTGTCCCGGGCCTGAAGGACCGCTCCCAGCGCCACGAGGAGCCGGTCGTGGTCCCGGCCTCGCAGTCCCGCAGGCCGCACGGAGTCCGCTCCCCGCAGGGCGTCCCGGAGGGCGGCGGCCATAGCGTCCAGCATCGCGGTAAACTCCCCCCGAGCCGCAAACGCCTGCTGCTTAAGCGCCGCTTCCAGCCGCCCCGCAGCGTCACCACCCAATACCAATTCGAGATACCCCACCGCCCGCTCCCGGACCGCCCGATCTCCGTCGGCGTCCACCCGTAACGCCCGCCCGGGACATCCCTCGGCCTCCCGGACCCGCCGCGCCAGGTCTGCCGGCGCCGAATCGAGGGCCTCCTCGAGAAAGGCGCGAACGTCGTCGTCAGCCAGACGGCCCAGTCGGAGCGGCACCGCCCGGGACCGGATAGTGGGGAGGACCCGGTTGGCCTCCTCCACCGTCAGCACGATCACCGTATCCGCCGGTGGCTCCTCCAGCAGCTTGAGCAGCGCATTGGCCGCCTCAGGGCTGGATTCCTGGGACACCAGCCGGTCCGCGTCGCCCAAAATGAACACCTTCCGAGCCGCCTCGACCGGGGTCAGTCCCGCGCGCTTCAGCACCAGCCGGGCCGACGCCACGCCATGGGCCGCCATCCCATCCACCGGTCCGTAGAGCGGCGCCGTCCTCCGCTCTGCGAGCACTTCTCCGATGCTCTCCTCTGCCTCGGCGACCTGTTTGTCCGGGTCGCCGGCCTTGGGACGTGGGATCGGAACCATCCAATGGACGTCCGGATGCCGCAGCCCCAACACCAATCCGCATTCTCGGCAGCGACCGCACGGCTCGGTATCGGTCGCCTTGCGACAGATCAGTCGCTGCGCCAACCAAAGCGCCAGTCGCTGCTTCCCGACTCCGGCCGGCCCGACCAACATGAGGACCTGCGGGAGCTTCCCGTCCGCAATGGCCCTCGCCAAACGCCGCCTGGGCTCGTGATGGCCCACCACCGGGTGCATGCTCACGGCTTCAAGCTAAAAGCGGGCCACGATTCCGCCAGTTCCAAGTATTGTAACATCTTTTTCCACAGCAACTTAGGAGCTTGTGACAAATGGCACAAATGCATCCAAAGTGGCGGAGCGACAACGATTTGGCCTGTGAGCAAACGCTCACATCCAAAAGAATGTGAGCAGTCGCTCTCGCAACGGCATAATATATTTGTATGTAACGACTTAGTTTGTTACATGAGGAGTAGGTACCAACCGCCTCGGCCTGCCAGCTGACCA